>MDSV01167934.1_pt1 | contig 30683 bp, 27 predicted proteins | sample 810851 | NCBI WGS metagenome assembly MDSV01 (sample SAMN05326640, study PRJNA326480) | marine metagenome | isolation source: seawater | place: Atlantic Ocean: North East | collected 2012 | reverse complement strand
GTTCTTTCCGATCCATAAGGGGAATGGAGTGGCTCGATGAAACACATGACTTTTGCGTTAGCAACCGTAGCGGCAATCTTGGCGTTGACCAGCTGTGTGGATGACCGAGATGAAACACTTGGGATAACCGAAGCTATCCCCCCCCTTTGGCTAGACATCCGATTAGCGGGAGCCCAAAACCAACCTCAGGCATTGATGTTTGAGATCGTTGGAGGAGCAACTGACTCGATCGTATCAGACCAACATCGTGTGTTCGCTGAAACTTACGCTCAGGATCGGACCAAGGCTCTTCTTTTCGGCGATCTGAAAAATGAGGTGTTGGCTAGAGTGTGGATGTCCAGCCCCTCGGCATGGGACGAGTACAGAATCGTGCTCGAACAGGTGGCACTAGATGAGGACTTTGAGCAACCGTCGGCAATGAACTACTCGTTGCAGCTCGAGGCACCCAACCCCCGTTGACATTGTGATGACTTGATCGGCCCAAATACCCGAATCTCAGCGAGGGTTACGCTTAACCTCCGAGTGACGAGTCGGCTCATCAGACTTTAAAGAATCCTGTGTTTCGTTCTTGCGAGACGCGTCTTTGTTACTGACCTTGCCCCGTCCCTGATTTGCCTATTCCGGAGTTCCCGCCATGGCACTCAGCAACCTGGACCGCAGAAGCTTCCTCCGAGGTGCGGGCGCATCCGCACTCTTAACCGCTGCGACGTTCGAACCGGCGATGGCCAAAGTGCCTTCAGTGCTTATGCGCAGTTTACCTGAAGACTTTGACTTTGACTCGCCATACGACCGAGTCGGCACAGACTGCATCAAATGGGACACGCCGCTGGCTACATACGATGGAATCCAGGTCGGAATGGGCATCGCCGACATGGACTTCCGAGCAGCGCCGTGCATAACCGAGGCGCTAGCAAAGCGCTGTGCTCACGAGAACTGGGGCTACCTGCGTCGGCCACAGCGGTACTCACAAGCAGTCGTCGATTGGAACATGCGTCGATATGGGCTTGAAATCGATCCGGAGAGCATAGTGTGGACTACGGGAGTCCATCCAGGAATCATAGCCGCATTACAGACACTAGCCCCTCCGGGGACACGGGTGGTAATGAACACCCCGACCTATAACGGCTTCTATACAGACGTGCGCTTCGCGCACAATGTCGCCGAAGACAACGAGATGCAGGTCGTCGACGGACGCTACCAGATCGACTGGGACGACTTCGAACGTCGAGTCCGCCGCTCCAACGTCTTCATTCTCTGCAATCCTCAAAACCCGACAGGTAACTGCTGGTCCGCAGATGACATGACTCGCATGGGAGAGATCTGTCTTGAGCACAACACAGTGGTTCTTTCTGACGAAATTCACTGTGACTTCGTTAGCGCGGGTGAAAAATACACGCCCTTTGCGAGCCTCCCCAACCGAGAGATCGTCGACAACAGCCTCACTTTCAAAGCAGCTAGCAAGACCTTCAGCCTCGCAGCGATGAAAGTGGCTTGGTACTTCTCTACCAATCCAACCCTGTTGGCGCGTGTGCGTGCGAACACCCGTGCCGACCTAACCACGTTAGGGATGGAGGCGAACTACGCAGCTCTTACGGAGGGCGACGAATGGTTCGATCAGCTATCCCCCTACCTCGACGCAAATCATAATTTTGCCGAGAAGGAGATCAACTCACGGCTCGAGGGTATCCGATACACTAAAGCCCAAGGAACATATCTGGCCTGGCTCGATGTCAATGGATTTGCCGAGGCCATCGACGCAGCAGGTATAGCAGCACGAGAAAATGAAACAGCCGTGACACAGGTTACCCCTGAGAACATTGTCCAGCGGTGGTTCGCAAACCAGGCTGGGGTATATCTGAATCCTGGACACAGTTACGGAACTGGGGGTACCGGTCACATGCGTATGAACCTGGGTACTTCCCGTCAGATGATTGGTACCGCAATCGAAAAAATGGCCGAAGCAATTGCCCGAATCTGAAGGAGTATAGAGTCATGAAAAACATCATCAAATGCATTGCGCTGGTGGGGATACTGGCCGCGCCATTCGTCATCGCGACACCTGCACTTGCTCAGTTCCAGAATGTTGGTTCGATCGACTTTCCGACATCAGCTAGTGGTGAAGCACAGCAACACTTCCTCCGTGGAGTGGCGATCCTTCACAGCTTCGGATGGGAGCAGGCCCGTGAACAGTTCAACGCGGCCCAGGAAATAGATCCCGATTTCGCGATGGCTTATTGGGGTGAGTCCCTCACATACAACCACCCTCTGGTTTCGCAGATGGATGCGTCTGATCCATCTGCAACACTTGCTCGGCTTGCCCCGACCCGTGAAGCGAGGCTAGCAAAAGCCCCAACTCCCAGAGAGAAAGGCTTCTTGAATGCCGTAGAGATTCTATGGGGCGATGGTGACCATGTTGACCGACGCGTCGGGTATATGGAAGCGATGGAGGCTCTTTACGAAGCCTACCCAGAAGACGCTGAAGTAGCGGCTTTCTACTCTCTTTCGATGTTGAGTGCTGTGGCCGCTACTCGTGACCTCAGCCAACGGTTGAACGTGCGAGCAGGCGATATCGCTTTGCGCCTCAATAGAGACAACCCAGATCATCCAGGTGCTGTTCACTATATCATCCATTCATTCGACAACCCGCTAATGGCGCCACTTGCCCTAGACGCTGCATATCGGTTCGCCGAGATCGCACCAGCGGTTTCTCACGCGAGGCATATGCCTACTCACATCTTCATCCAACATGGGATGTGGGAGTTGGTGTCGGGCCATAACCAATCGGCATATGACGCGGCGCGTGAACTTTGGAAGCCTGGTCAGAGCATGGGGGATGCAGTTCACTCTCTTGACTGGGGGCAGTACGGTGATCTCCAGCTCGGAGATTATGAGAAAGCTCGCCTTTGGATAGATCGAATCAACACCATGTCCACGGAGGGCGGCTTCTCAGAGGGGGGTGCGCGAGGACAAGCTGGTCAGGCACGAGCTGTGAACACCGTTGGCCTGACTCAAAACCGATATACGGTTGAAACTGAGGAGTGGTCGATTCAGGAAGTGACCGAAGCCTCTCCCGATCACGAACTCCTCGCGACCGCTCTTTCAGCGTATCACCTAATGGATCAAGAGGCTTTGAGATCGGCCGAACAGGAGTTGAAGCGCAGAGTGGACGCTGGCGAAGGCGGCTACACAGAGATCATGGCAAATCAGGTCAGCGCCCTACTTCACGCCCAGATGAATCACGCAGACGTGGCCGTCGGCTTTTTTGAAGACGCGGTCGAGATTATAACCCCGATGGCCCCTCCTCGAGGATCGGCTAACCCGATAAAGCCACTGTTTGAGATGTATGGGGAAATCCTGGTCGATCTCGGGCGATACGAAGACGCTATCGAGCAGTTCGAGACCTCCCTGCTCCGCATGCCTAATAGACCTCGCTCACTTCTTGGTATGGCACGTGCGCAAAACGCCACCGGCCAGATGGCTGCGGCCTCCGAGTACTATCGCGCCCTTCTCGACGTGTGGCAGGGCAGAGACGATCTGGACGGCGTGCGAGAAGCAGAAGCCTACTTAGCAGACGGGCAGAACAACAACTGACCTAGCAGGCTGTCAGAGCCGCCGTTCAGGAGCTTAGGCTCTTGAACGGCGGCCAGTCGCACTAAAAGAATGGAGGCGGCGGGAGTCGAACCCGCGTCCGCGAATGAATCCAGAAGGGCCGCTACGTGCGTAGATCGCCGAAAGTCTCACCTCGGACGGCCAGCGATCAACCGACTCCGAGACCAGCTATCTAAAAATCTCGTCCCCTAACCCGATAGCATGACCGGGGGACCAGCCCGAATTATCGACGCCTGCAAGGACCGCCTCGAGCGAGCAATCCAGGAGACGGGCTACTAAGGAAGGACCTTAGGCAGCCAGAGCCATGTCAATATCGGCATCTAAAAAGTTTCTAGGTGTTTAACGAGGCCCTAGAGCCCTCGACACGCTGCCCCACGTTCACCAAACACGTCGAAACCGTGACGCCCCCGATGAGTGCGGATCCCGAAGGATTCCATAACCGCACCGTGAAGAATATTTCAAACATCTCAATTGAACCTAACACTGAAACCGCACTAGGGTTCAGATCCGCAGTCCGTCGAGATGTTCCTTCCGATACGTCTCTAGTAGCATCTCCACCTCCTGAAGCGACGTCGTTTGGAATAACTCTGTTCGAAGGCTACGACCATCCGGAAGACCCTTCGTGTACCACCCGAGGTGCTTTCTGAAATCGATAATCGCTCTATCTGGATTAGCTTCGAAGTCGATCGCGTTTCGCGCATGCTCCAAGCAGATACCAAATCGCTCGACCACATCTGGGGCCGAAGAAATTGGTAATCCGTCGAGCGCCGCCCTCGCCTGTTTAAAGATCCAAGGATCTCCGTGTGAGCCACGAGCGATCATGATCGCAGCACATCCTGTCTCTTCGCGCATGCGCCGCGCATCCTCCCCATTCCTAATGTCACCGTTCCCAACGACAGGTATCTCCAGAGCTTCCACCAGCGCCGCGATCTCGGACCAACGAGCCTGGCCGGAGTACATGTCTGAGCGAGTTCGGGGGTGGAGGCATATCGCTTGGGCACCCGCCTGCTCGCACCGTAACCCAATCCCTACAGGGTCACGAGTATTCTCAGTGAATCCGCTTCTGATTTTTACCGTAGTAGTCAGACGAGTCGCGTCGTCAACAGAACGGATTATGGCCTCGACGAGATCAAGGTCCCTAAGGCAACCTGACCCGCCATTGCGCTTTACTACTTTCTTAACCGGACAACCGAAGTTGATGTCGATGAAGTCCGGGCTGAAGACTTCGGCGACGAACGCCGCCGCATCGCCCATCAGCACCGGGTCTGCACCAAAGATCTGGATCCCAATCGGACGCTCGGCTTCGTCGAAGCGCAAATAGTCCCGAGAGCGCTTACTGTTTTGTACAATACCGGCCGCACTCACGAATTCACTTACTAGAATATCGGCCCCGAACCGACGGCATAATCGTCGGAATGGTGACTCGCTCACGCCGGCTTGGGGGGCGAGATATAACGGGGTTACACCTGACTTAAGCAGTGCTATGAGGTCGTATGCCATAGATGAAAGCTAGTCATCTGAGTGGGCCGGCTGAAGCTCGGCTTCCTCTGGAAAAAGCGGACGCTCCGACTCGAGCCGCCTGCTTCAGCAAATGCTGAAACTCGTTTTTGCTAACTCGTCATTTCATAACAATGACCTTGCGTGTCAGAGGCCTCAGGCCATTAACACTGATCTGCATCAGGTAGACCCCCGATGCCACCTGACGACCCATTTGATCTCTCCCGTCCCAGAACGCTTCAAACTCTCCAGGCTGGGCATATTCGAGGCGATCGACTGGCATGCCCTCACCGGTTGGGTGACTCAGAGCCACCGGATGATTTATAAGCTGGGCGAGCACATTGAAGATTCTTATAGAGACAACAGCCGGCATCCCGTCCACGAACAGCTCTTCACCAAGGGCGAAGGGGATCGTGGTCTCCGGGTTAAACGGGTTCGGGTAGTTCTGACCAAGTTGGAATCCGTTCGTCGCCCTATCCCGCTCACCAGATGCCATCTCTTGGGCCGCGATGGACTCGGCAGTGCATACTAGGGAAAGGAGGGCAACTAGGACGCGAACAAAGCGTCTCATCAAGACCTCCGCACAGCAAATGTGCAGTAGCTAAGTGTCAATCGCGCTCCATTAGTGAACGGCCATAGGCACGCATGCCTGATGGATACTACGGCCTTAGTCTGAATGGGGTCAAGCTGCTAAACAACTCACCTGGTGATACGTAGTGAGCCCAGGATCGGTTCCGCTGTGCACTTAACTAGGACACTATCGTCGACCCGCTAGGTAATGAATGCTCACACCGTAGGGACGGATCTCCCTTCAGCAGACCTAATCGTGACGCCGATCCCATCGAAGAAATTCAACAAAGGAATTAAATGCTTCCGCGAAACCGGAAGAACATCTCTAAAGTCAGCGGGACCAAGGCTATCAGAGCCAGCAAGCGCGTTACGGATAAGTTCGATGGCCCCGTTGATTTCATCAGTCGACACGTAAAGCCCGTCTGCAACTAGGGTCAACCTTCCCACATACTCTAAATGGCGAAGGATTGGCCAAAAGTCCTCACGTCCTAGGAGATCATCCGGCAGCTCTTGGGTAAATGGAGAAGCCAGTCCTTCAGATGCGAGAAGCTTGTACAACCTCTCAGAGGCTTCGTGCTGGTCTAATGTGAGCTCGGGTCGGAAACCGGCACGACGCACGCCACCCTCTGCCCTCTCTAGAGTGCCAATTCTACACAAGCTGTCTATTAACGCATCTGCCAGCTCTGATGGTGCCCACCCGGGGAGCCCTGCCCTGATCCTTGATAGCGGGATGGCTACTCGGAGCGAGTCTTCGCTATGTCCGACATCTACGGCGTCAAGCACTCGTGCCTCCGCTGCTTCAATCACACTACCATCCACGAGGTAAGGACCAGCCCGCATCACTCCCGAACCTATGATCGAGTCAACTGCAGCTCGACACGCAGACGGAGAAGCACCCGCGAATATCGGGAGGTTCGCCTCCATGCCCCCTGTCCAACCAGCCAACTCTACCCAAGCCTTAATCCGCTCCCCAAGAGAGCCATCTATAAGTTGATCAAGTTGCGCCCGCTGCTCCGCATTTATGCGGTTGCGCTTCAACGGAAAAGGTTCAGCGACAACCCCACCTCCTATGGTGGTTACTGGAGAGTATGCGCGAATGACTAAGCGGTCTCCAGCACGGGCTACAATGGGCCCTTCGAGGCGGAGTTGCACCCAGCCCGAAACACCAGCTTCGAGTGGGCTCTTTTCTAGGAGCACGCAACGAGCGAGGACCTCGGTTGTACCATGGTGGACGTGCACACGCTGATTATGCTCGAGCCTCCAGTCAGTGTCGGCAACAAGCTGGACGCGGGTCGTCAGCATCCAGGTCGGTGTCCATCCCGAGTGCGTTACAACCACTGCTCCACGCGACGTTCTCTCACGATCACCTCCGTCTCCGGTAAGTGCTACCGCCGTCCGATCACCTGCCTCCGCTCGCTCACTCGAACGTCCATGTACCTGTATACTTCTTATTCGAGCATCAAGGTTTTCAGGAAGGAGCCGCACATTAGCGCCGGTCTCAATCGTCCCGCTCCACAAGGTGCCAGTTCCGACTGTTCCGGTACCTTGTATCGTGAAAACACGGTCGAGGGGAAGTCGAGCAAGATCACCCTGATCGGACTCCTGAACGCGACCCGCAGCAACTGACAGAGCGTCGGTGAGCTCACCTAGGCCCGTCCCCCTCAAAGCAGAGGTGCGCACACACGTTGCATCAGCGTAAGGCGTCGAAGAAAGCACGTCCTTGATGTCGGCTTCCACTAGGTCCAGCCACTCTGCGTCAGCCGTGTCGCATTTCGTAATAGCTACCACAAGCTCCGGAACAGCCAAGAGCTCGACGATGGCTAAATGTTCTCGAGTCTGAGGCATAACCCCCTCATCCCCTGCAACAACTAAAAGAACAACGTCCATCCCGGCAGCACCCGCCACCATCGCGCGCACGAAAGCGTCATGACCCGGTACGTCAACCACCCCGAAATGCGGTCGACCTTCTCCTCCCAGCTCCGCGAACCCCAACTCAATGGTGATCCCTCGCTCCTTCTCCTCTTTAAGCCGATCAGTGTCTGTCCCTGTCAGAGCTCGAACCAGTTCGGTCTTTCCGTGATCGATATGCCCTGCAGTACCCAAAATCAGACTAGCCAACTTCCGGCCCCACTTCATCGTCTGGCGGCAGCGCACTCCCGAGGAAACGCAGAGACTTGAGGGGCTTATTAAGCACGTGATAGGCGATGAAGTCAGACACCAGACCCAAGTGACGCCGCGTATGGCTTAAGCCCACCGGAACCTGGCCGGATATCATATCCTCCAGCTGACTCCTTGCGATCGGTCCCACCCGAGGCCCCGCACTATCCTCAGAGCATTGCATGCACCGCATACCACCAGCCGCAAAGTCAAAGCGCCCCAATTCGTCCTCAAATAGAGGTTCCTCACATCGGACACAGCTATCAAGTTGAGGAGCAAAACCGAAAGAGTGGGTTATCGTCCAGAGTACAGAGAGAGCGGTACCGGGAAGAAGCGAAGGGCTTTCAGTATTACAAAGTGCATCAAGACCGGCCTCTAACGTGTCAAAAACCCTCGGTTGCGCGTCTGCCTCAGCGTGCGACAGAACCAATTCGGCTGCCGCAGACGCTGCGGAAAAAGCCAACATCTGCGCAGCTAGCTCATTACGAACTGTTAAGCATGTAAACTCTTTCATGTTATGCAGTTCACGGTTTTTCTTCATGTAGACCATAAGCTCTCCCGACGCGAAGGTTGCGAGGGTCGCTACGCCCTTTCCGCTGCGACCACGAGCCCCCCGAGCTACCACACTTACCAACCCATAACCCCTCGTGTAAAACCGAAGAATCCGACTGGAGTCCCCGTAGTCATGCGCCCGCAGGAGCACAGCCGGTGTGGTAACGAGAGCCATAAGTCAGCTCAGTTCCCGAATCGTTCGAAGAAGCTCCGCTCGACGCCTCTCGTAGCTCTTTCGTTCAACCTCTGAGCGGTCCCTGCCCTCAAAGTCCTCATCGAGTCTAGCAACCTCCAGAACTAGCTGCTGTCTATTCTTAGCACGCAAAGCGACTAGTTCCTTAGGACTGCGAGGCCTGAGCACAATACCGCCCACAACCACAAGCATGAGTCCTAGCAAAACTGCCACCCATTCTACTTCGGGAGGTCTAACTTCTTCGGTCTTTACAATAGTGACCACCGGGCCCGACAAATCCGCTCCTGCAAATCTTCGATATGTCGATCCGGGCTCGAATTCTTGTCTCTCTATGAAATCCAGGCCGTCGATCGCCACCGTTGGAGCCGGTTCACGGATCAGCACGTCTAGGCGCTCGGTGCCAGCACGCACAGGCAGCGACATAAAGAGTGAATCGATCTGATACCTCACCACAAAAAGCCTTCCTCCGGGTGGAAGGGCAGCCCTCGCAATAACCTCTCCGTTTAGATAACGGACTGCGTCTGCAGAGACCTCTCCCTCTCCGACTTGGACTGAACGTATGCCAACCGGCATCCGATGGCGCCACGTGTCCCCACCGGGCCTAGCCACGATAGTTTGTCCCTCGTCGTTGCGTAGTTCAAAGAGATCAGTGACACGCCAGCCTGAGGAATCAGGCTCAATAAAGACACTGCGCGACTGAATCGCTACGGGAAAGCCCTCAGGCCTGGCTACCAGCGTATCGTAGACGCTCACTCGGTACACCGAATCTAGCTCTTCTGCGGACCGGATCATTGGACCAAAATAGAGAACACCATCGTGCCGAATCGAAGCGAAGAAGATGTCACTTAATATCGGATCAGGCTCCCTCGGCAGATTAAATCGGAACCCACCATCTTTCCCAAGTCTCGTGGAATCCAGTTCCCCTTGCGTTCCCTGAGTCAGGTGATGCAGGACGGCAGTGCCATCCGACATCATAGTATCGCCGAGAAAAGCTGTTCCTCGCATAGTCACCTGCTGGGCTAGCACCTGAGGCGGCATAAACAGAACCACCAAGAGCATCACGAGACTTCTGATGCTGCTGCATGCCCTCGCAACGTCCTTGATCACCCACCGGACGATTCCTCCGGGCTCAGAGAGTGAAGCGACCAAAATCCTCGGGGTTGAGACGGCGCAGATGCTCCTTGAGTTCCTCGGGTCCTATTTTCTTGTCCTGGGAACCAAGCTCGATGTGCTCAACCATGGATGGTGCATCGGGAGCGCATTCGTCCTCGGCGATCTCAATCGTTGCGATTTCCAGGAGTGAGTCATCAGCCATAACGCACGCGCCTGACCTCAGAGCAACTGCGATCGAATCCGAAGGACGGGCGTCCACCGTGATTATTTCGCCATTCCGGGTTATGACCAGTTCGGCGTAATACGTACTCTCCTGCACCTCGGTGATCACGACCTTGGTAACGGCGCCCCCGAGCTTACCCAGCAGTGAACAGAACAAGTCATGGGTTAGCGGCCTTGGGCTATCCATGTCTGCAAGCCGCATCGCAATCGAGCTGGCCTCCGCCGGCCCGATCCATATTGGCAATACTCTCTCGCCATCTATTTCCTGGAGGATCACAACAGGCGTGTTCGTATTCCGATCCAGTGCGAGACTCTGAACTCTAACTTCAACCAGCACCAGTTCGGCTCCTCCAAAGGGGATGGGATGCGTTTGGTGACGTCTGAAAAAACTTCACCCTTGAACTTCAGTACTCCCCAATGGCTCTGGGGTTCTCCCAACCTCTTACCAAGTGCTACCGCTAGACGCCCACTGCTGTTTTGAGGTCTCCCACGCGGTTGGTTTCCTCCCAGGGGAAGAAAAGCACCTCATTTTCATATGTCTTAACGTCCGGGATCTTCATCTCAGGTTCCCGACCAAAGTGACCGTAAGCCGCTGTGGGTGTGAAGATCGGATTCCTAAGGCCTAACACTTCTATTATCGATCGTGGCCGAAAGTCGAAGACCTCAGAAACCGCATCTGAAAGCACCTCATCCGAGAACTCTCCGGTACCGAACGTAGTTACGTGCACTGACACGGGTTCAACAACGCCAATAGCATAAGCCAATTGAATTTCGCAACGACTGGCTAGGCCAGCAGCTACTACGTTCTTCGCCGCCCATCGTGCCGCGTACGCCGCCGACCTGTCCACCTTGGTGGCGTCCTTCCCGGAGAACGCCCCACCACCATGCCTACCAATGCCACCGTAAGTATCCACGATGATCTTTCTTCCTGTAAGACCGGCATCTCCATGTGGGCCCCCTATAACAAACAGGCCGGTGGGATTCACATGATGCGCGCAGTCCTGGGGATCGTAAAGACTCTCCGGAAGAGTCGGCCTAACCACCTTGTCCAAGATCTCTGCTTTTATCTCTTCATGCGACACTTTCTCGTCATGTTGAGTACTTATCACGACTGTGTGGATACGAACTGGCCTGTTGTCAGAATCGAACTCAATGGTCACCTGAGACTTTCCATCCGGGCGCACCCACGGCAATTCCCCATTGTGGCGGACTTGTGCAAGTCGCTGGGTGAGCGCGTGAGCATATTGGATTGTTGGAGGCATAAGTTCCGGTGTCTCGTCTGACGCATAACCAAACATCATCCCTTGATCACCTGCACCACCGTCATCGACACCCATCGCGATATGAGCAGACTGAGGGTCTAGACTTGTAAGCACCGAGCATGTCGCCGCATCGATACCACAAGCCGAGTCGTTATACCCGATTCTATCCAATGTGCCGCGAACCACTTCTGGAAGATTCACATAACCTTTTGTGGTCACCTCACCAGCAAGAAGAGCTAGCCCGGTCGTCACGAGGGTTTCACAAGCCACGCGCGAGTCCGGATCCTGGGCAAGCATGTGGTCGAGTACTGAGTCTGAAATCTGGTCGGCCATCTTATCTGGATGACCTTCTGTCACCGATTCAGAAGTGAAGAGTGTTGTACCCAAGAGCGACTCCGGCGTAGGCGGCTTCAGTTTACCCGCAACTCCGAGACTAGCTCGGAAAATGCGAAAAAGCCTACCCAATCAACTCGAACGCGACAAGCTCCGAGAACAATGGCAAACAGATATCCCGTTGAAGTACGTGTCCCGCTGCAGTCAGATTCCTTTGAAGGGATCAGCCTTCAACACATCACGCCGAGCCAACGCTTGGCAGGACCCTACTCAATCTTTAGCGAGACCGGACACCCGACCAAGCACCACCTCAAGTCTGCGGGCCGAAACGTCCCAGGAGAAGTCCTCAGAGAACTCCCGAGCAGAATCGGACATCCGCTGCCTCTCCTCAGTATCACAGACCAGTGCTTCGAGCGCTTCAGCCAGCGCTCCGACATCACCATGCTGAACGAGCAAACCGGTCTCTTCGTGAAGAACAGATTCGCAAAGACCGGGTGCGTCGCTCGCTACAGACGGCGTCCCACAGGCAGCAGCTTCAACGACAGAAATACCCCAACCTTCTTTCGGGGACGGAAGGACATGTACCCATGAGCTCTGGAGTAACTCCAGCTTCATAGACTCTTTCACAAACCCCATAAGCTCAACTTGATCTTCCACCCCCAAACGTGTCGCAAGCCTAGAAAGCTCAGGGGCCTCCTCGCCAGTGCCGGCAACCCGCAACTGAACATGAACTCCCCGGATCGCGAGTTCTGCAACCGCTTGGATGATCAGGTCTACCCGCTTATATCGCCTTAACCGCCCCAGAAAGAGGATCGTCGGCTGGAGTGTCTTCGAATCATAGAGAGGAGTATAGAAAGCTACATCCACCCCATTGGGAATTACATCGATGTCACTCGGGCGTAAGCCGCGCTCAACCAGATCTCTCTTCGTGCTCTCCGAAACCGCCACGGTTGGAGTGCCCCTATAAAAGAGGGGAATCAAGAACTCCATCAGAAAGGTCGCTATGGCAATTGGCACATTAGCAGCCTGAAATGCCGTCCTGCCGAAGAGGTGATGTACCACAAGCAGAACAGGGGACGTAGCCCAGAAAGGTGTAAACAGTGGCACCTTGTTTAGATCTTCGACCACCACGTCGAAACCGCAACCGGCGAGGTGTCGACGATAGTATTGTGGTGCGGATACCGAAAAGGTGTATCGGCTGCCTGTTCGGTGCACGTCGATGCCGTCGAGTTGCGTCCGCCGACTGCATCCTGGCCAACCGGACACCAAGGCGGTGACCTGATGCCCCTCCTCAACTAGCCGACCGAAAATCTGGTGCAAGTGCTCCTCTGCACCTCCCGCTCGCGGGTTCTCACGATCAAGCCAGTTAACGACGAGAATCCGCAAGGCTACCGAGACCGGATAAGCGGCGGGGTCAAACCCCGCTCGCGTTGCCCTTGTAGAGCGCGTCTAGAACGCCGTTTACGAAACGCGGTGACTCATCCCCCCCATACGCCTCCGCAAGAAGAATCGCTTCTTGGATAGCTACTTTGGGGGGGATCTCCTCTAGGTACAAAAGCTCAACTACGCCGAGTCTGAGCACCGCCCGATCGATACGTGACAATCGATCCAGACTCCAATTGTCCAAATAGCACCGCAATGTTGTATCGATCTCTGTGAGATGCTCATCCAAAAACAGCAAAAGCTGCCTTATGTATGGAAGGCGTCTCGGCGAGATGCGTCGTGTCGCAGTCGTATCTACTAACACGTCCCGAAGAGATCCCTCGAGGCCATTACTTTCCCAGCGGTAATGAATCTGCAGCGCCCACGCACGAGCCCGACTTCGGTCGATCCGCTCCGACCGTTCAAGCTTCTTGAGAGGCTCCATCCCTTGAGAGTTCACGTTTCCGCCCGAATTTCCCGCATTACGCTCACCATTTCGATGGCAGCCATCGCTGACTCATAACCCTTATTCTGTACCCCGGACCCAGCTCGGGCCTTAGCCTGTTCAAGGGTGTCCGTCGTGAGCACCCCGAACACCACCGGAATCAGAGCTGATCGGGCTACCACACCCAGACCCCTGGAAGCTTCTTGACACACATACTCGAAATGAGGTGTCTCTCCTCGTATCACGCAGCCTAGGGTCACAACAGCATCGAACCTCCCTGCTTCGACCGCCTGAGCCGCCGCCTGAGGAAGCTCCCACGCTCCAGGAACGCGAAAAGTCACCACGTCTTCCTCGCGAGCACCGTGCTCCGCTAGGGCTTCTAATGCCCCCCGAAGCAGTCCGTTAGTGACCTCTTTGTTAAATCGTGCTGTGATGATGGCCACACGAAGACCACTCGCATCGAGTGCGCCTCGACGGCTTTCGATCGGAGAGCCCCCGATGCTCACAAGATGTGTCCTAGCTTGGCCTTCTTTGTAGCTAAATAATCGCGGTTGTACTCACCGGGTTCGACAAGCAAGGGCTCACGTCCGGTAATTTCGAGATCGTACCCATCCAGGCCAACCACCTTCCGAGGGTTGTTTGTTAATAACCGCATTGATTGAATTCCCAAGTCCAGAAGGATCTGTGCCCCGATTCCATAATCCCGAAGATCGGGTTTAAAACCAAGCTCTTCGTTGGCCTCTACTGTATCCAACCCGCCATCTTGCAGATGATATGCCTTCAACTTGTTTCCTAATCCGATACCTCGGCCCTCCTGACGAAGATAGACTATAGCTCCAGCACCTTCTTCATCGATCTGCCTCAGCGCTGCTTGCAGCTGTTCTCCACAATCACAACGCTTCGAGCCAAACACATCGCCCGTCAGACACTCGGAGTGCATCCTCACTAAAACGTTATCCACCTCATCCAGATTACCTTTCACTAGGGCGATATGCTCTCGTCCGTCCATCGCAGTGCTGTAGCCGATAATATCGAAATCACCATAAGCGGTTGGCATACTTGCGACGGCGATCCGCTCTACGAGCCTCGTACGGGTCAAGCGGTAACGAACTAGTTGTGCCACCGTGATGAACTTGAGTTCGTGCTCAGCGGCGAATTCTTCCAGCTTCGGACGACGCGCCATAGTGCCGTCCGCGTCAAGGATCTCACAGATCACACCAACTGGAGGCAACCCAGCTAAAAGGGCCAAGTCAACAGAAGCCTCGGTCTGCCCGACTCTGCGCAGAACGCCCCCGGGCTTTGCTCTTAGCGGAAAGACATGGCCCGGCCGACGGAAATCCTCCGGTACCGTCTCTTCGCTTGCTAGTAATTCGATTGTCTTCGCCCGATCCTGGGCGCTAATGCCAGTGGTTACGCCATACTTCGTATGCGCATCCACTGAAATCGTGAAGGCTGTTTGATGAGGATCAGTGTTGCGATCTGTCATCAGAGGCAGATCTAATTGATCAGCGAGGTCCGGCAACATTGTGACGCAGATTAACCCACGTCCGTGTTCCGCCATGAAGTTGACTGCCTGCGGTGTAATCATCGAAGCTGCCATCACGAGGTCACCCTCGTTCTCTCTGTCTTCATCATCAGCCACGATGACCATCCGCCCTCGGCGGATATCTTCGATAGCATCCTCTACGCTGTCGAACTTCATTTCAAATACCTCTCACAATCCGCTAGTCGGCTCGGGCTTACCGCGACGAGCCATGATTCGAGACACGTACTTCCCGATCAAATCACCTTCAACGTTGACTGGATCGCCCGGCAGCAACCTCCCAAGGTTTGTGTGTTCATAAGTGTGAGGGATCACTCCAATACGAACCCCCCGCTCATCAACAAGTTCGCTCACCGTCAAGCTGACCCCGTTCAGCGCGATCGACCCGTGATTTATCGTCTCCGAAAGAACAGAGCTGGGTATGTTGAAATCGAGTATCCACGAATTCCCGTTTTTAATACTTGACTCTAGGTAACCGACCGTATCCACATGTCCCTGAACGATATGCCCACTTATACCATCGCACATTCGAAGTGCTCGTTCTAGGTTCACGATACTCCCCTCCTGATACGTTCCGGCGAGTGTACGATCCAATGTCGGCCCGATAACGTCCACAAAAAAACCTGCATCGACTAAACCGGCTACCGTCAGGCACGCCCCATCCACGGAAACCGAGTCACCCAGGGACAACTGGCCCACGAACTCTGGGACTTGGACACTGAAACGACGCGTCGAACCCAAGTCTACAAGATCTACTATTGTACCCACCGCCTGAACGATCCCAGTAAACATCAATCCACAAACCGGTCGAGAGTGATAAGTGTATCAGTACCGAAGACTGAGGGTCGGCAGGCCAAGCCGTATTGCTGCCATTCCACCTCATAAGCGTCATCTCCGAAAGCTGGGAGCCCCGCCCCGCCTAGAGTGAAAGGTGCAATAAATAGGTAGATACGGTCCACCAAAGAAAGGTGGAGCAAGCCTCCGGCCAGGCGAGCCCCTCCTTCGCAGAGAATGGACTGAAGACCCAGCTCGTGGCATCGGCCAAGAACAGCGGCTAGGTCGAGCAATGAACTCTCTTTAGGATCTGCCGCAACTCGATGTATGTGGACACCTGATGATTCCAATCGATCCAAGGCCCTCGCAGGCGCGCTCTCCATGCAAAAAACATGCAGGGGTGACGTAGCGATATCCTCTAATATTGCCGCGCTAGAGTTTATTTCTCCGTCCGGGAGCAGGACGATTCGGCCGACCGGCTCACGACCCGGAGGCACCAGTCTCGGCGTCAACCGAGGGTTGTCCGCCCTTAGCGTTCCAGCACCAACCATGATGGAGTCGAACCCTGTTCGGATTCGATGAACCTCACACTCTGCTTCCGTGCCAGTAATTCGCGTACGCACACCTGGAGCCGACGCTATCCTCGAGTCCAGGCTCATGGCTAATTTTAGAGCTACAAAGGGTCGCCTATCTTTAGCAGTGTGCAGGAAGAAGGGGTTCTCAGTTCGCGCTGCCCTAGAGTTCCATACCGGCCCAACAACCTCGACCCCCGCTTCCCGGAGGGTGTCCGCCCCACCTGCAGAGCTCACCCCTGGGTCAGTCGCCCCGAATACGACGCGACGAACCCCGGCCCGTAAAAGAGCCTGCGCGCAAGGAGGAGTTTTCCCGAAATGATTGCAGGGCTCGAGACTAACATACGCCGTAGTCCCTTCAGCCTCAGATCCCGCTCTCTCAAGAGCCAACACCTCCGCATGGGAACCACCGAAAACCTCATGATACGCTTCACTCACTACGCGGCCATCCTTAACCAAGACGCAACCCACCATTGGGTTCGGATGCACCATGCCCCAGCCTCCGTGTGCGATCACCCTCGCCCGCTCTAGGAAGACCTCATCGGCGGGATCAAGCGGGACTACGTCGGGAAGCAAACTCATTGACTACATCGTCACGCGGACAGAGAGACCTCCGAACAGCGTAGCGGAGGACGGGTCATATGGGCCGTCCCAATTCATCGACCTCTCGAAGCCCTCGGCCCAGCCGACCTCCAAAGCCAGGTTAAGAAGAATCCCGATCGTTGTCGAAGCGCTACCGAAATAGATGAACCGATCAGACCGAATTGGTCCAGTGGCTCGAGCATACCCATCCACTCCTCGGCTCTTCAGGACGTCCAGCGTAACATCTGAAACATATTCCTCGAACCCGATTCCAGCTGACCACTCTATCGCGTAGATGTCTTTACCGACCGTTGCACGGTAAGCGGTCACCTTCGGAGCTAGGCTAATTACACCTGGGCTTCCTGTCCCCAAATATTCTAAATCGTCAGGGAATCTCTTTGCCACCGAAACGGAAATACCCGGCACTGTGAACCCCTCGCGCAAGATACCGAGCCGGAGCGCGGCTGAATATGAGTGAAGTGCCTGACTGATTCCCTCATTCTCTGGGAGAAAAAAGAGGCTCCCTTGCCCGATAACATCTAAAGAAAGAAATCCGCCCACCGTAGGCATTAGTCTAAAACCCTCGAAAATACCGGCTACGACCCGACCCTGAACGCTCGAGGCCATCGCACCTGCTTCTCGAGTGACTAAGGGATCCGCAAGGTCGGGAAACGACATTTTCACAAAGCCAAGCCCCACCGAAAAACCTATCCGTGCCCCCCCTCCGACTCGAGTGCCTAATGTCGTCGCTGTGCCTGGAACCTCTGCCCCAATTCCCGCTAGCAGACCCACCTGCGAGTGTAATGCCTCCGCTCCGATAGCAGCTGCGACACAGACGCGTGTGGCTCCACCGGCCCTCTCGCAGGCGGTCTCTAACTGAACCGGCGTTTGCGCATATCCTGGTGAAACCCAAATCGTCATGGTGGCGAACACCCCTACCCACGCCGCCCAAGCCAACCGGTTCTCCCGGTGGCACCTCACCTTAAGCTCACCTCCGAGCCCGCTCCGACAGTTCCTATTGTCCAACTTTCGAAACCGTAATCCCTGGCTGCGTCATTTATTGCCGCCGCATCCCCTGGTGCGACCACTACGAGCATTCCGACACCCATATTGAACACTCGATCCATCTCGCTTCGGTCAACTCCACCGGCCTCCTGTAGTGTCTGGAAGACCCTCGGAACAGGCCATGCATCACGATCGACAACGGCACCGAGCCCGCTAGGAAGGACACGGGGCAGGTTCCCCGGGATCCCGCCCCCAGTCACATGGGCAAGCCCATGAACGACTCCTGCATTCAGAGGTCCCTCAAGCATCTTCAAATAACTTCGGTGGACAGTTAGAAGCTCCTCACCCACAGTCCGATCCGTGCCCGGAAATTCATCTAAAACGTCCAATCCCATTACTTCAAAGACGATCTTCCGAGCCAGTGTATAGCCATTCGTATGCAACCCGGATGAAGCCAAGCCTACGAGGACATCGCCGTCAGCGATGTTCGAGCCATCTATCAGAGAACTCTTAGATACCGAACCAACAATGAAGCCAGCCAAATCATATTCGTCGGCCTTGTAGAAGTCCGGCATTTGAGCGGTCTCGCCACCGAGGAGAGCACAACTGTTCTCCTTACAGGCAATTGCTACGCCACGCACGACATCCTTCACTACTTGCTCATCCATCTCACCAGTCGCTAGATAGTCGAGGAAAAACATCGGCCGTGCGCCCTGCACCAAGATGTCATTCACACAATGATTCACTAAGCATTGACCAACGGTGTGATGTATACCGGTCAAGAATGCTAGCTTGAGTTTCGTACCAACTCCGTCAGCGCTAGAGACAAGCACCGGCTGGTGTACGTCGTCGGGCACTTCGTATAAACCCCCGAAAGCTCCCAGCTCGGAGAGGGTGAATCGATCGCGTGTCGATGCGACCAACTCCTTCAGCCCTTCCTTGGTGCGTTCAGCGGCATCCAGATCGACGCCCGAATCGGCGTAGCTCAGTCCGTCAGACATGCTTCTCCGGAGTCGGTGGAGTATCAAAAAAGGTTAAGCGACGGAATTCCTCAACGCGATCAACAACATTGACCGGAGACAGAGCTCGAAGGCGATCTACACTGAACTGCTCACACGCAAAAGAACCTAGTGCCGACCCATAGACCATCGCTCTCCGCAAGGCTTCCGAAGTCACCTTACCGCAGGAGGCCAGGTGACCCATAAAGCCACCCGCAAACGCGTCACCTGCACCCGTGGGGTCGAAAACCTCATTGAGAGGGTAACCCGGAACAAAGAACATCCAGTCGTCGGCGAAAAGTACCGCGCCATGTTCTCCCTTCTTTACAATGACGATCTCAGGCCCTTTCTCCTGAACCCAGCTTGCTGCTCTTCTCAGATTCGACTCCCCTGCGAGCTGACGGATCTCTTCGTCGTTGACGATCAAAATTCTCACCCTTTCTAGAAGGGCCAAGAGCTGCTCCCTAGCGCCTTCAATCCAGAAATTCATCGTGTCACACGCTACTACCTCCGGTGACACAACCTGATCGAGAACATCATGTTGCAACGCCGGATCGATATTACCTAAGAAGACGAACCGGGAGTCCTTGAATCGCTCAGGAATCTTGGGCTGAAAGTCAGCAAACACTCCAAGCTGCGTATCTAGGGTATCCCGGACATTTATATCTGAATGATAGCGCCCAGCCCAAAAAAAGCTCTTCCCCGCCAACTGCTCAATCCCACTCAAGTCCGCTCCGCGATCCGATAAGAAATCAAGCTGGTCCAAAGGATAGTCGTCACCTATTACACCCACCAGCTGCACCGGATGTAACACCGTAGCGGCTGCCGAAAAGTAGACTGCCGAGCCTCCGAGTACCCGATCCACCGCACCACGGGGAGTCTCTACCGAGTCTAGTGCGACACTACCTACGCAAAGAAGTGACATTCGTTTCAGCTCTCCTCCTCATCCGCTCGGATCATTTTTTCCGGCGCATTGATTCCCAAAAGTGTTAGTCCATTATGAAGAACGATCTGTACCGAGCGAGCCAGAGCGAGTCTCGCATCACGTAATCCGTCATCATCTATAAGCACGGTCAGTTTTGGGTTTCGCGACGGATTCCCAGCGTGGTACCATGAATTTGCCGCGCCGGCAGCCTGTTCTAGGTAGTCGCATAAGATGTGCGGGGACAAATCCCGAGCGGCGCGCTTAACGACATCCGTGAACTCAGCGAGTCGCTTCACAAGGTCTAGCTCTAGATCGTGCTCAAGGAGGCCTAGATTGGCAGCGCCGGACCTAACGCTCTTATGGTCTATCCCCGCCTTTCGAAAGATCGAGCACATCCTCGCATGCGCGTACTGAACTTTGAATACCGGATTCTTGTCGGAATGATCTAGAGCGACATCAAGGTCGAAGAGCAGATGGGCTTCAGACTTTCGCATCTGAAAAAAGTAACGCGCGACGTCCACCCCGACGCGTTCGTAGAGTTCACGAAGCGTCATCCCCGAGCCTGCGCGCTTTGAGAACTTTACCTCCTGCCCATCCTGCATGACCCGAACCATCTGATGGAGCACGTACTCAGGGTAACCCTCTGGAAGCCCGAGGGCCTGGAGTCCGGCACGAACCCGATCCACCGTTCCATGGTGATCAGCACCCTGGACGTTAACCACGCGCTCAAAGCCTCGCTCCCATTTAGTCGCATGATAGGCGACATCGGGCAGGAAATAGGTCGGCTGACCGTTACCCCGCACCATCACTCGATCTTTCTGGTCCCCGAAATGACTAGTCTTCAGCCAAGTTGCGCCCTCATGCTCAAAAACCAGCCCAGTTTCAGTAAGCGCTTGGATTGCCGCATCAACAAGCCCCTCAGCGTAAAGGCTAGACTCAAGAAAATACTGATCGAAGTGGACTCCGAAATCACTCAAATCTCGGTCCTGCTCATCCCTGAGCATCTTGACCGCGAAGGCGCGGATCTCGTCATTCGCCTCGCGCGAATCATCTTTCAGGTAGCGATCTCCAACATCACCAAGAAGAACGCTTGCAACGTCTTTAACGTACTCCCCCTGGTATCCGTCGTCTGGCAGCGGCTCCCTCTCGCCAAGCAACTGACGGTACCGAGCCCTGACACTACCCATCAACTGATCGATCTGCCGACCTGCGTCGTTGTAGTAATACTCTCGATGAACAACCCAACCCGTCCATTCGAGCAAACACGAGATCGCGTCACCGAGAGCTGCTTGGCGCCCGTGCCCTACGTGAAGTGGGCCCGTCGGGTTAGCCGACACAAATTCCACCATCACGGCCTGTCCCTTCCCCACGTCCGACCTACCCCAAGATTCATCATCTTTTAGAATCTCATCTATGACCAAAGCGACCGAACTGGAAGCAAGTCGAAAATTCAGGAATCCTGGGCCCGCAACCTCCACCGACTCCACCTGTGCCGCCGCAAGGTCCATTTTATTTGCGATCTCCTCCGCAATCTCTCTCGGTGAACGGGCCAGTCTCTTTGCTAAGGTGAGGGCTACGTTAGTCGAAAGATCACCGTGAGACGGGTCTCGAGGGCGCTCAAGGGTTATCGCTCCAGCCGGAGCACCTAACTCGTTCAATACGACTTCGAGCTCTTTCCTGATTAGGTCATTTTCCATGTCAGGAGTCAGGCGGAGGTGATGAGGATCCACCGGTGTCCGAGGATGAAGGCCCTGACCCGGAAGGATCCGAGGAGGAACCAGATGACGACTCCCCTCCGTCAGTACTCGGTTTCTCTGCAGACTCCTTCTTTTTGTAGTCGTCAGAGCGGTAATCGGTGATATAGAAGCCGTCACCCTTGAACAGAAATCCCGCACCACCGGAGATCATCCGCGTAGCTGCCTCGCCACATTCTGGGCACACCGCAACAGGGTCGTCCGACATCTTTTGGAAGACCTCAAAGCTGCATCCCTTCTTGCACTGGTAGTCGTAGGTGGGCATCGGCTTCGTGGAGAGCGACACGCCGCGGAGGGCGCATGTTTTGTGTGTAATGCCTAGAACATTAAACCCGAGCGGGAGCCGGTACTACCCATCCCACGTCCCCCACTCATCTCTGAGCGCATCACTGATCTCACCCAGCGTCACTCCCACCTTCACCGCCTCTATTAATCTCGGCATCAAGTTATCGTCGGACATCGCTACTTTCCTGATGGCGTCGAGCGATGACCGAGCGGCGACATTGTCCCGTCCGGATCGAACAGCCTGCAGTTTCTCCACCTGAGCCAACTCCAGCTGTGAATAGTCCGGCTGCCCTATCCGCGAGGGGACCTCTTGCTCGACATGGGAATTCACACCCACCACACTACGATGACCAGACTCGATATCCATCTGGAAGCGATACGCTGCTTGGTGTATTTCCTCCTGCATGTACTCGATCGCCTCGGAAGCGCCTCCCATCTCGTCAATCTTGCTAAGATACTCCATCGCGAGTCGCTCTATCTCGTCCGTGAGTTCCTCTACGTAATGTGAACCGCCCAGAGGATCTACCGTTCGGGTGACCCCCGACTCCGAGGCGATAATTTGCTGAGTACGAAGCGCGAGCTTAGCAGACTCTTCAGTAGGAAGTGCAAGGGCTTCGTCGTATCCATTGGTGTGGAGGGACTGAGTCCCACCTAACGCCGCGGCTAGCGCTTGTAACGTGACCCGAACGACGTTGTTCAAAGGCTGCTGAGCCGTCAGCGTCGACCCACCGGTCTGCGTATGGAACCTAAGCATACACGAGCGATCCGACGCACCGAACCGCTCTCGCATCAATCTAGCCCACAGGCGCCTGGCCGCCCTAAACTTGGCAACTTCTTCAAGTAAGTCGTTGTGGGCCGCGAAAAAGAACGACAGCCGCGGCGCGAAAGCTTCCAGATCGAGTCCTGCTTCCAATGCCCGACTAACATATTCTAGTCCGTTAGCGAAAGTGAAAGCGATCTCTTGCGGCGCCGTCGATCCAGCTTCTCTGATGTGGTATCCAGAGATTGAGACTGTATTCCACCGCGGGATCTCACGGGAGCAAAATCCCATGATATCCGAGATCAGTCTCAAGCTCTGCTTCACCGGGTATATGTAAGTCCCGCGCGCGACGTATTCCTTCAGCACGTCATTTTGGACTGTACCCGAGAGTTTCGCCCTCTCCAATCCCTGCTCGTCTCCAAGAGCCACATATAGAGCAAGAAGAATTCCTGCAGTCGAGTTGATCGTCATGGACGTCGAAACTTCATCCAGCCTGATTCCGTTAAACAGCCTGCGCATATCGTCTAGCGAATCGATCGCTACACCCACTCGGCCGACCTCTCCCGATGCCATAGCATCATCGGAGTCGTAGCCCATCTGGGTTGGGAGGTCGAAGGCCACCGAGAGGCCTGTTTGACCTCGGTCTAGGAGGTATAAGAAACGCTCGTTCGTTTCCTCAGCAGTCCCGAAGCCCGCATACTGTCGCATAGTCCACACTCGCCCTCGGTACATCGTCTCGTAGACTCCGCGAGTGAACGGATGCTCTCCAGCAGGAGGGCCATACACCTCGTCGACCTCTATCCCTGAATCAGAGTGAATCCGTGAATCAGACATCATTCTCCGCCAGATCCAAGGCGAGGAGATCTACGAGGACTTTTCCCTTCTCGACAGCCTGACCCTCCTCGATGTGGATCTTGCTCACGATCCCTTGGGCCTCCGCCGTTAGTTCGTTCTCCATCTTCATCGCTTCCATGATCACAACCCCTTGACCGGCTTCCACAATATCACCCTCGGCAACGTCGACCCGCACCACCATACCCGGCATTGGCGCGACAATGGGATTAGGTCCGCTTGGCCCGGATTTCGCAACGGTTGTCTCTCTGATGGCCTGCGTTCGTGCTTCAACAACCGATACACTGACCCGACGACCCCCAAGGTGAACTTCCCACTCTTCACTCCCCACCCGCCTTGCTGAAACGCGATGAGAACGGCCACCCAAAAGAAGCGAACGAACGGGTACGCCAAGAATCTCCTCAAAATCGACATCAAGCGGCGTGCCATCCAGTGTCACACCGTCTCGCCTAACTTCAACGATCCTGGTCATGTCTCCGATCTTCACGTGATAGATCACTGAGCCACACCCCTGAATGTCAATTCTGCAACCGCTTCGACATGCGCGGTCTGAGGGAAAAGGTCGAAGGCCCGCAATCGATCGAGGGCATACTGATCGCCCAAGCGTTTCACGTCTCGAGCAAGTGTTGCGGGGTCACAACTAACGTAGAGAATCCGTCTCGGTGCGTTGGCGAGGATCTGCGCGGGAACGTCCTCGTGGAGTCCGCTGCGGGGTGGGTTGAAAACAAGCACCTCGGCAGGGAGAAGCGCGGGGAGCAGGTCTTCGACCAGACCCTCCTGCACTTCAAAGCAACCGAACTCTTTGTTGTGCTGAGCCATCTTAGCTCTCACAGAAGCTCTCGCCTGCTCTACAGCGCTAGGATCAGACTCAATTCCTACAACCGATAGCCCTTCTGATGCCAATCCCGACCCATACGCTCCTGATCCGCAATACGCGTCTATGATGGGGAAAGTTGGCAGTGCTACCTGTTCGTTCGACTGAAGCGCAGAAGTGCAGCACTTAATGACATGAGTCCGCAGCAGCTCAGCAGCCTCGTCATTTACCTGAGCAAACGTTGGGGTCGGAGCGTCTAACACTCCCCCACCGGCAAGGATCATGCGATCCCTTTCTTCACCTGCGGATTTATTCTCGGACGGACGGTGCCATATCGCTCTAACGGCTCCGACAGACTTAAACAAACGCTCTCCATCCCAGCCCGATCTTCCACCCTCAACTACAAGATCTACTTCAGCGCCATTTTCACCACTCAGCCCGAGCGTCATACGGATCCTCCCGGCCGAAGGTAAAAGTTCTGCGCTCTTCCCCCATCCCGCCCTGAGCTTGCTCCACGTCTGTGAGAGCTTCTCATGAGGCAGCAAACACTCCGAATCAATGTCAACTATGTGTGCCGGACGATGTAATGCATGGAATCCGGCAACCACGTGCCCACCACTCAATCTCCGTAGTGTGAAGCTCACTCGGTTACGGTACCGAAGCCTACTGGGAGAAGGAACTACCTCAGGAGCCGACACTTTTCCCAACCCTCCGATCCTTGCGAGCGCATCTGTGATAAACCGTCCTTTCCAAGTCAGTTGGTCCTCGTATGAGACGTGCTGCAACTGGCATCCTCCACACTCCGCATATTTCTTGCATGGGGGGTTCACACGAGAGCTCGCAGGGTCCAACACCTCGACTAGCGACCCTCTCGCCCATCGTGGCCGGATGCGCTCAACTCTGATTCGAGCTCGGTCGCCCTCAGTAGTGCGAGGAACGAAGACGACACGACCGTCCGGCAAGTCCGCGATGCCGGATCCGCCCGCACCAATACCACGGACCTCCACATCTACCTCTTCTTTTAGCACCGATCAGCACCCCACGGGTGTACAGCCCTCCTCCAGGCATTCAGAGGTTTGCTGCTCGGTCTTTTGATCCTTGGAGGCCCTCCCCTCCGGTGCTCATCCTCCAGCAGGGCGGCCGCGATAGTCGCTGCAATCATCATCTCCTCTGGAGCATCGGCCTCCAGAAGTTCTGGGTGTTCATCGAGATAGCGTATGGAAAGCGCCCCAGCCTTGAAATCCTGCTCTTCCATCACGCGCCGATGTAACGGCGCGCAAGTCTCAACTCCAGCCACCATAAGTTCTTCGAGCGCCCGACTCATACGACGTATCGCGGCTTTACGGTCCGCGCCGTGAACCACCAGCTTAGCGAGGAGTGGATCGTAATGAAGACTGACCTCACTTCCCTCAATAACACCTCCGTCCCAGCGAACTCCAGGCCCCGTCGGAATCTTTAGATGCGTGATCACACCCGTTGACGGTAGGAACCCACTCAAGTGATCCTCCGAAGTTATCCGGCACTCGATTGAATGACCGGTCAACTCGACGTCACTCTGCGTGAAAGTAAGCTTCTCTCCTGATGCTATGCGAAGTTGCCATTCCACCAGGTCTACACCCGTCACCATTTCGGTCACGGGGTGCTCAACTTGGATGCGAGTATTCATCTCAAGAAAGAAAAACTCTCCGTCCTCATAGAGGAATTCAATTGTTCCGGCACCTCGGTATCCGACTGCCTCAGCGGCACGAACCGCGGCTTGGCCCATAGCCGTTCGTTCCTCTTCTGTAAGAACCGATGAAGGCGCCTCCTCAACCAGCTTTTGATGACGGCGCTGGATAGAACATTCTCTCTCACCGAGGTGGACTATATTTCCGTGCGCATCACCTAGGACCTGAATCTCAATATGACGAGGGCGAGCGAGATACCTCTCTATGTAAACTGAACCGTCACCGAATGCCGCTAGAGCTTCTCGCGACGCAGCCTCGAATGCACGAGGCAGACCCTCAGGTTTTTCAACAACCCGCATCCCCTTACCCCCACCTCCTGCTGAGGCTTTTAGAAGGACCGGGTACCCGATTTCAGTTGCTTTTTTCTCTGCCTCATCTGCATCCGCTACGGCATCCGTCAAACCAGGAACTATCGGCACATCCGAATCAGCCATGCGGCGACGGGCTTCAGTCTTGTCGCCCATTGCCGCAATCGTATCAGACGTCGGACCAATAAAGACAAGTCCTGCGCCCTCGACCGCAGCCGCGAAGTCGGCTCGCTCAGCAAGGAACCCATATCCAGGGTGGATCGCCTCAGCGCCCACGGTTTTGGCAAGCTCTATGAGTGTCTCACCACGCAGGTAGCTATCTACTGATGCCGCTGGTCCGATACAGTATGCCTCGTCAGCCTCGAGTACGTGAGGTGACAGCCGATCCGGCTCAGAGTAAACAGCGATCGTGCGGACGCCGCATTCGCGTGCACCACGAATGATACGAACCGCGATTTCGCCACGATTTGCGATCAGTACGGATGAAATCAAGATCGATTCAAGTAAAGGGAATAACAGTTGTGAAGTTTAGAGGGAGCGCAGCCCCTTAGGGAGAGGGCTTAGCTAGATGAAAAAGCTTTGGCGTTTATCCCCAACCTAGAAATTCCCCGTTTCCAAAAGCAAAGTCCGGAGAAGCACACGCGGACTGCGCAAAGGGTTAGAGCGGAATGTTACCGTGCTTCTTGATAGGATTTTCATCACGCTTGTTTTGGAGCATGTCGAGCGCCGAGATCAGACGCGGGCGAGTCTCCCGCGGGTCAATCACGTCGTCCACATAACCCCGGGATGCTGCGATATACGGATGCGCGAACTTTTCTCGGTACTCCTCGATACGAGCCTCCGTAGCTGCCTCGGGGTCCGAGGCCTCTGCGATTTCTTTTCGAAACAGAACCTCCACCGCGCCCTTTGGGCCCATCACCGCGATCTCGGCCTGAGGCCATGAGAAATTCATATCACCCCGAATGTGCTTGGAGTTCATCACATCGTACGCGCCCCCGTATGCCTTTCGTGTGATGACTGTAACCTTTGGCACAGTTGCCTCAGCAAACGCGTAAAGCAGCTTTGCCCCGTTCCTGATAATACCGCCGTGCTCCTGCGCCACACCGGGAAGGAATCCTGGGACGTCTTCCAGCACAATCAGAGGGATATTGAAGGCGTCACAAAATCGAACGAACCTCGCTCCCTTGTCCGACGAGTCTATATCTAGCACTCCCGCAAGCACCGCGGGCTGATTCGCTACGACGCCCACAGCATGTCCGCCTAGATGAGCGAAGCCCACCAAAATGTTACCTGCGAATTTTTCATGCACCTCGTAGAACTCACCGTCGTCCACCACCCTCCGTATGACATCACACATATCGTATGGCTGATTCGGATTGTCCGGCACGACTTCGAGCAATTTCTCGTCTTTCCGGTCGTGCGGATCTATCCCGGAAGCCGAGGGGGGCGTCTCGCTGTTGTTCTGAGGGATGTACTGAAACAACTCCCGCACTGACTCAAGACACTCCGGCTCGGAGTCCCGCGCGAAGTGAGCCACACCAGACGTGGAGGCGTGGATATCAGCGCCTCCCAGCCCCTCCATATCGATGTCTTCATGGGTAACCGTCTTCACCACGTTGGGACCGGTCACAAACATGTAGCTGGTCCCGCGCACCATGTACACAAAGTCAGTTATTGCAGGTGAGTATACCGCGCCTCCGGCGCAGGGTCCGAGGATGACACTTATCTGGGGGATAACCCCCGACGCCATCGTGTTTCTGAGAAAGATGTCAGCGTACCCACCAAGACTTACCACACCCTCTTGGATGCGAGCCCCCCCCGAATCGTTCAGACCAATAATCGGGGCGCCATTACGCATCGCCATATCCTGAAGCTTGACGATCTTCTCCGCATGTGTCTCTGAAAGCGAGCCTCCAAAGACCGTGAAGTCCTGGCTGAACGCGAAGACGAGGCGTCCATGGATCGTGCCATATCCAGTGACGACCCCATCGCCGAGGATCTTCTTTTCCTCCAGTCCGAAGTCACTCGACCTATGCGTAACGAAACGATCAAGCTCCACGAATGAACCCTCGTCCAACAGTAGATCTAACCGCTCCCGAGCGGACAGCTTGCCTCGTTCGCGCTGAGCCTTAATTCGTTCGGCCCCGCCGCCCTCTTGGGCCTCTCGACCCATTTCTTCAAGCCTTTGAAGCTTCTCGTGAATCGTCATCTCTGGACCTTACAAAGAGGTGTGCGAGGTCCGTCCGGACATCGCCCATTGGATCCTGAATACCATATCCATCAACCGATAGAAGCGCATGGGGCAGCCTCAGCTTGTATCAATTTTTTTTTAAAAAAGTGAGGAACCAGCCGGAACCTAGCGCTGAGCCTTTCGAAACCTTCAATCAGCGCCGCCCATTCTTTGATCCGAGAGATATTCTCTCGATGGGAACTGCCATCTGATCCTCAATACGAACTACCTCGGTGTCTCGGACAACTCGCCCCCTGACAACCGAGAAAACCCCCGTCGCTCCGGAAATGCCTTCTAGTGACTCGAAAGATTCCCTAACCTCATCAGGCTCAATGCGCCCAGCACGAAGTGCTTCAAGTAAGAGCAATGCCGCGTCGTAGCCGACCGATGCCGTAGCACCCACCAGTGAGCGCTGATAACGGGATTCATAAGCGTCCCGGAATCTTGCTTGTCCCTCGAGTGCTCGCTCAGACACCACTGGTGCTGTTGCAATCACACCCGTCGTCAGGCGGGCCTCGACTGAGGTCAGAATCTGTGGATCTGTCCAGCCCGAGGTACCTAAGATCTCTACAGCTAGAGTGTCCAAGCCGAAGTGAATAATCTGGGGTGCCAAGAACTCCACATCCTCGGGAGGTATGGGCATGAACAACGCAGTCGGCTCTAGCTCCTCCATATGTAATGTGTCGTTCGGCGCTAATGCTAATCTGTCGAGCTCTTCCGATCGAAGTGCATTGAGAGCCGCTGAAATCTGTGGTTCAAAGAACGTAGCTCCAGCCTCGTACCCGAATCGTCCGACCACCGGCATTCCGAGTCGCTCAGCAATTAACTCAAACGCATCAGCTTCTGCTTCAGCGTTTGGCGTCTGTGGATAGACCATCGCTATGCGCTGATAGGCACGAGACGCCGCATATCTGGCTACAGCTTCAGCTGCGCCAGGATCAGACCCCTCTAACGAGTATGCTGCTGCACCCGCTCTGTCCGCGGAACGAGCCGTCGGGGACACCAGAACAACCGGCCGCGCTCGAGCATCCGCAGCGGCTAGGAAGTCATCGTCCTGCAGGAACCCAACTATCCCGACAACCCCAGCCTGATCAAGTGCCCTCATGCTCTGGAGGCTCGCCGACGGATCTCCTCCATCATCCCTGAAGTCGACCGACACCTCAAATCCATCGCCTAGTGCTGTACTCGCTGCGACCTCTATGCCCTGGGCGACCAGACTTGAGAACTCCGCGAGTGCTGGTGGGCCCCCTAACGGGAGAACTGCTCCGATAGTAAAGACCGTTTCAAGCCCTCGCCCCGCCGGAAACTCGCCGATCAAAACGCCCTCGGCCCATGCTCGTTCCTTCCCTGAGACCCCTCCCTCCAGTGCACTCCGAGCAAGAACTAAAGCATCAGCGGTTCGATCAAGTTCAAGCAATGAAACTGATAGCCGGGCCTCAACCAGAGGCATCAGCGGTCCTCCCAAGGGCGGGATGCCATCAATCACCTCCTGCAACAACTCGACACTAATCGCATCGACTAACGATCTGAGTCGATCAATGGCTAGGAGAATGTCCCCTTCACTACTTCCTTGCTCCATTCGCAAGAGGCGATCTATCCTGGTCGCCGAATCACTTACAATTGAGGACTGCCAAAGCCGAATCGCACCACCTCTTGGATCTTGTCTTGGCATCAGTTCTGCGTAACGACTGGCTACCTGATCCGCTTTGACCGAGTCTCCAACCTCTACGAGCGATCGCGCTAGTAACCAAAGAGCCTCCCCCGAAAGGGATGAACTCGGGAAATCAGTCACGATTTCTTCGCTCACAAGAACCGCTTGTGAAAACTCTTGGGCCTCGAACGAAGCCTGTGCGCTCGACCATAAACGGCCCGCTTCTTCCTGCGCCGATTTAGCTATCACTCCTGGGGTCACCACCAAGGGTGGGGGACCGATGGGTTCCACCTCTTCTGTTATGAGAGGCGGCGTGCCGACCGTCTGGCACGCGCTTATTGAAACCACTGTGACGATTAGAATCGTGAGCCTACGGAAACGCCCGGACACAAAATGCGTCCGGGCGATCCCACACTTCATCGAAATCCGGGACATAAGTCCCCGCCTACTCTTCCTCTTCGACCGACTCAGCATCATCAGACGACTCTTCCGCCGTGGCTTCCTCTTCGACCGGCTCAGCATCATCAG
>MDSV01231909.1_pt1 | contig 30692 bp, 6 predicted proteins | sample 810851 | NCBI WGS metagenome assembly MDSV01 (sample SAMN05326640, study PRJNA326480) | marine metagenome | isolation source: seawater | place: Atlantic Ocean: North East | collected 2012 | reverse complement strand
TTTAATAGAATCTGGACAGCAAGTCACCTATCAGTCTGCTCTAGAAGCATTAGAAGCTGATAAGTTTAGAGCTAAATCTGTAGGCGCTAGTACTAAATCTATAGATACAAATATTAAAGCTCTTAAGAAACAAGCAGAGGGTGCTCAAAAAGTTTCTAACGCTTTAAAGGGTGCATCAGGTGAGCAACTACAAAATCTTTCTAACAGATTAGATCGCGGACAGAATGTAGGCAGAGCTGCCACAAGATCTGGTTTAGGAGGTGTCGCTGCATTAGCAAGATCTGGTGACATAGAGACAAAAGATATACAAGCATACATAGCTCAAGCTAGTAGAGATCGTAAAACTCTTAATCAAATGGATAAGTTCCAGATTAATGAGAGAAAGAATCAACTTCGAGCACAAGGAAAATCGCTAAAAGACGCGACAAGAATAGCAAAAGAAGAAGTTGCCGCACGACGCAAAATTGTTGACCAAGTAGCTCGAAGCCAAGGAGCTAGAGGTCCTGGAGATTTTGGTAGAAAATTAGGTAAGATATCTAATCAATTAGGTATAGGAGTAAGTTTATTAACTAGTGCTGCATCATCTTTAGAGGCAACTAGTGCGGGTGGAGCAGGATTTAATGCAGGTTTACAGGGTGGTGGTTTAGCTTTCGGTGCTGGACAAATAGCTACTGGAGCTGTTGTTGATGTGCTGCCAGAAAACCTTAAAGGTTTAGGTGCTGGCTTAGGTTTAGCTGCAAGTGCAGCGCTGGCTGCAGGTCAAGCTTTTATATCTGCAAGTAATGCTGTTAGACAATTTAAAATAGATAAAGCATTTGAAAAAGCCAATACTGCTATGGAGGCTGTCAATGAAGCCTTTAAAGAATTAGAAAAGAATGTCGGAGATGCAAATGTCAAGGCAGTTCTTGAAGATAAGCTTATAGAAGCTGGAAATGCAGTAGCTAAAGGTCTAGATATACAAAATAATTCAGCAAAATTGTTTTGGGCAAATGCTATAGATGTAATTCTTAATGCAGGAACACAAGACGCTGTAGCAAGAGCTCAGATTTTAGAAGCTCAAGGTTTCTTTGCTTACATGAGGGCAGCTTTTGATGCTAACTTTAGAACTAACGCTATAGAGGAAATGTCTGGTGATAGAGTCTCCGCTACTGTTAAACAATTTAAGCCTGTAGCAGATGGCATACTAAAATTAACCGAAAGACAATTACAAGCAGGAGCTAGTGTTGCAGATGTTATAGGAGAAGCTAACTTTAAAGACTTTTCTGATAGTTTAGCACTTGCAGATAGAGAAACAGCAAGATATATAGATTCAATAGCAACTAATACATCTATGAGTCAAGCTGAAAAAGATGCAAGAATTGAACATATTAAAACAATTGCTGCAGAAGAAGCGATTCGTAAACAGGGTGCAATTGTAGCACAGCAAAAACAAATACAAGCACTTCAAAGATCTACAAGTATTTATACTCGTTCTTTAGAACGTATGTTTAGAAATATGGAACAAGCTATAAATAAAGCTTCAGCTTCTTTGGATAAAATGAACAATCAAATTGGTTTGACAATAGCTGCTATGCAAGGAGAAGCTAGAGTTGGAGATTCATCTCTAGATGCACTTGCCATACTAGAAAATCCTAGAGCGTTTTCAGGAGCAGAAAATCGTCAGGCCACACAAAGAGGAACAAGAGCTTTTGGTGATAGTGCAGCTAATGTTGAATCTCTAGTTAATCTTGGAGAAAGTATAGAAAGATCTGTTATGAGTACTGTAAATTCTGTACTATCATCTAATCCCGGCGCAACAAATGCCGCGGTTGACAGACAAATAATTGCGGATGTTAGTGCAACATTGGATAATCTTGGCTTACCTCCAGACTTAGCAGATAAGCTTGCTGGTGAAGTAAAAAATGCTCTTGCTGATCTTAGTAGTGAGGGTCAGGATACGGTAGACTATGCAAAACTAGCAGAAAAATTAGGTAATTTAAATAGTGTCATAGAAACTAGTACAAGAGCTAGAGAAGTAGTAATTAAACTTTTACAACATCAACAAAAAGCTGCCAGTAGTTATACAGCTAATCTTAATAAAATTGTTGATATTGAAATTAGATCTAGACAAAAAGCCAGAAAAGCTATCGATATTTTAGCAGATGGTGAATTAAATTTAGCAAAAGCTTTAGGCAAAACTATTAGTGTTTTAGATGTTATTAATAATAGAGAGGCAAATATAGGCAGACAAACAGGTGGATTAAAAACTGTAAATGATATTTTTAATCGTATCAATGAGTTGGCTGCGAAAAGATTAACCCAGCAAGGAGCTGCCGATGCTGCATTTAATCAAGGAGACACAGACAATTTTGTTAAATTTAGTAATAGTGTAGCAGACACAAATTTACAACTTAGAGAAAATATTGCAGCACTAAAAGATTTGGCATCAAATGGTAATATAGCTGCTTCTGCACTTGAGAAAATACAAGAAGCACAAAAGAATAATGCTCAAAAAGTAGGTTTCTTTGAAAAAGTTGTTACTAGTACACCTGATGAACTAGAAGGTATGAATCGTGCGTTCATTAGACTTCAGCGTAATCTAAATGGACAAATAAATACTATTAATCAAAGTGTTGGTGCTCAAAAAGCATACTTTGATGCATTGAAGAGTGGAGCTAGTCAATTTGAAGCTATGAGAGCAGCACAAGGTGCATTTGCTCAAGAAAGAGGTGAAAGTCTAAGTTTATTAAAAGATATTATGCCTTTCCTTGGAGACAGTCAACAAGCAGGAGGAATTAGGGCTACAGCATTAGAAAGCATGTTAAGGGAAAGTGGCGTTGGTATTAACCCCATGATGCAAGAGGTTCTTAATGGTCTTAGAAATCCTCAAGGCGATCCTGCTATACAAGCTTCTATAAATTTATACAAACAAGGTAATTCTTTGCAAGCTCAAGCTAATAGATCCTTAGCTAATTTAGACAGTCAACTAGCTAATAATGTTGCCTCACAAAATGAACAGGCATTTAGATCTGCTTTAGCAGCTGTTCCACAGATATTTAACAATACAGAACTGGCCTCTATTCGAGATAATGTTAATACTATTACAAACATCATGAAAGAAAATAGAGGAGCACCAGGATTTGCTAATGGAGGAGTAGTTTATGCTGCCGGTGGCCAGCAAATATTCCAACCCAAAGGTACTGATACTGTACCAGCCATGCTAACTCCTGGCGAGTTTGTGGTTAACAAAAAGTCAACACAAGCCAATCTTCCTTTATTAAAAAATATTAATAATGGATACTATGCTAAAGGTGGATTAGTATCTTATTGGAATAGAGATGAACCAATTACACCACAATCAGATGTTGGTTCGCAAAGTAATAAAGGATATTTAGGTTTAGAGTTTGTTAAAGGTTTTGAGACACTTATAAACAAAAGCAATCCTTGGATGAATCTACCTAAAACATATTATTCTACTACAACAAGTACAGATCAATCACCAATAAGAGGTGCTTCTACTGAACAAGCTTATGATCCTTCAACTACAAATTTTAGGAATTTGAAATATACAGGTGGAAAAAACGAAATAGGATTTGTTCAAGATATTGAAAGATTTAGACAAAGGATCGGACCTGCCATATTGGGTGGATTTGTTGGAACTCGAATGAGTAGATCTGAGTATACAAGCATGGATACGAACAGAGCATTAATGAATGGCAAAGTCCAGCCTGTAGATGGCATGCTTTTAGATCAAGCTGATACTAGCAATGCAAGTCTTGCACCAATCCCATATAGTGATTATGAAAAGTATGAGAATGCTGCCAGAAAATTAGATCTTACTAAATTGTATAATCCTGAAAATTTTAATTATTTAGCTGATGTAAAAAAACAACCACCTACTGTTGGAGGTAATATAGATACTCTTAGGAATACCAGCATGGGGCCTAATAGTTTTGGTCTTAGTAGAGGACCTATGCAGCTAATGGACCCTGATCAAAATGGCTTATTTAAAGTATATAGAGATAGCACTAGTACATATGGGCATAATAGTCCGTTTGATGCTGTGTCTACAAGACCACCTAGTTTTAGTGGCAGTTTTAAAAATGCTGGATATTATGCTGGTTTTGGTGAAAGTCCAAGAAAATTTACCCCTGTACATATTGCTGGAGATAGGATATCACCAGATGCTGCACACCATTATGTTGTAGGTACAAACAAGTTCGATCAATTTAGCCAAAATCACAGTGACATATATCAAGGTATACAAGATATAGCCAATGATTTTCCATTAACAGATGATGATTTTGGAGCAAGTGGTGAAGCAGCAGGTGCTGGCCTTTATAGAAAATTATTTAATTTATATAACGGTCAAAGCGCTTTTGAAGAGTTTAGTGGAACTCAACTAGGAGCGTTAAAAAGTGCAAACGCTTTTGCTCCCGGAGGACCTGACTCAAGTTTCGGTAATTTAATCGTCGCCGGTGCTGCAAAACTACAACAAGATATTTTAGATAGAGCAAGTGAATTACAAGCTCTCTTAGTTAATCAACCAAATTTAGATATAAAAGATTTTGGTATTTTTGGTTCACAATCACTTAGCAACACTAAAGGAACACGTGATACAGGATTTGATATAGGTCTCGAAGGTGCTGGTGATGGAGCTAGAAAATATTTTAATTGGGCAGCTAACATTTCTGCTGCTAAGCTTAGCCAAGCTTTTGCGCAAGCAGAGCAGGAGATAGAAGACGCTGCTAAAGGCAGTGATGGTGTTAATAGATTTGAAAATTTATCACCAGAAAATATTAAATTACCTTATGGAGATTTTGGCCTAGATCTTGTTGCTAGATATCAAAAATACGTTGGTAAATTCTATGACCCTAAAAAGTTTGAGTTTACTGAACAAGCAATTGATACTTTCTTACCATTAAAAGGAACTGGTACTAATCCAATACAATTATTTAATAATGCACCTCTAGCCACAGAAATTTCACAAATAGGATTAGCTAATAAATTAAAACCAGGTGAAATTAAAGCAGGATTAAACATCAAAGCTGGCGTTATTCAAAAATATAGAGATAGTTTACTAACTGGTACAGCAGACAGAAATTTAGAAAATCAAATTTCTAATGCTACTTTATCAATGGGTCCATTATTACAACAATTGCAGAATCAACAGGGTATACCTAAATTTATTGCTCAAATAAATAAAAATAGAGAGCTTTCCGTTGGGTCTCAATTAATAGAAAGTATAAAAAGAAGTGCGGATCTTTCAGGAGAAAGTGCTTCACAAATTTTTGAAGGTGATAGATTTGTAAAAGGTGAAGGTGTAGATAATGATCTATTACCTGAGACAACCAAAGGATTAACAAAAGCTGCATTGCAATTGTTTAGTCGATATAATTTTGTAAGAGGAGTTAGTCAATTTTTAGGTCGAAGTATTGGTGGCATTCCAAATAACGATAACATAGACACTGCAGAAAAAGCTATGGGTGCTGCTAGAATAGCTAGTAATGCTTTTGGTCAAGTAGGAGGCACTGCAGATAAAGCATTCGGCAAAGCTCGCAATAATCAAATGGCACAATTTATAAAGAGTGCATACATTTTAGCTAGTGGTGCTTGGCAAGCTTTTGGTGGTATTGCTAGTGGAGACACCGCTTTGTTACAAGATTTTGTTAGTGCTGCTGGACCTAACGGAGAATTATCTCCGGAGTATGCAGAAGGTTTATTTCGTAGCTTAGGTGGAGGAGCAGCGTTACAGGCTGTTGCAAACTTCAAGTTACCTAATGAGTACCAAGATCTTACAAAAAATTTGCAAGGAGGTAAAATTGCTACAATTGGACCTAATGGTGGTCTAGCTTATGAGGATATGTCAGATGCCGTACCTCAAGACGTACAAGGATTACTCAATCTAATATTGAATCCTTATAATGAATTTCCAACAAGAGATGTTCGCGCTAGTTTAATAGGAAAATTCCAGAATGACTTAGCACGACTAAAAGATCCTAGTGGTAGACGTTCTTTTTTTGATCCACAAACTTCTGGATTTATAAATGAAGGTCTAAATAGACTTAGAACTTGGTATGGTGGAGCAGATCCTTGGGTTGGACAGGATTATTTACATGATACAAAATTCGAAAATAATATAGCAGAAAGAGCTAAAACAATCACGGACACTTTTGCTGCATCAAATTATTCTCAAGCTCAAGAGGCTAATGCCGCATTTGGTTTGAATAATAAATTTGGTGCTTTGCCTGATGCAACTTGGTTCTTAGCTAGAGGTAGAGCAGCAACTACAGAGCAAAGACAACAAAACAAAGCTAGAGGAGGAATGATTTATGCCAGTAATGGGCAGATGATCAACTTCCAACCTAGAGGCACAGACACAGTTCCCGCGATGCTTACTCCCGGTGAATTTGTTGTAAATCGTAAAGCAACGCAGGCCAACCTACCTTTACTTAAATCTATTAACAGAAGTCAAGGTGGAGAAGTTAGTTATTTCAATGAAGGTGGTGAGGCAAGGAAAAAACGAGCAGAAGAATTTAAAGCTCGTGAAGAAGCCATGAATCAAAGGAGACAAGAATCAAAACAAAGAGCCCAGATGTCTTCTAAAGAAAGAGTTGCGTATTATAAGACAGACAAAGGCCAAGAACAGAAACGGGCCTATATACAAAACAGTGCTCAATCTAAAAAGCAGGGTGTAGAAAATGTTGCTAAGTATGATGCGTATGTAGCAGAAAGAAACCAGAAACGTCAAACATTAGAAGAAAATCCTCCTTATCCTAATGCCGAAACTGACGCTAAGCGACAACGCATGGTAAATTTAGGTCAGGATACTAGCAAGTATGATGCATACAAAAGACAAAAAGCCATAGATGCTGGAGAAGAGTGGAAAGGCTACAGTAAGGCTAAAGGAACTTCAGATAAGCCTTTTATAGTAACTCAAGACAACCTAACCTCTGGTATGGAAGCTGCTCAAAATATAGGTAGTTCTTTATTATCAAGCTTTAAAGACATAGCTACAAAAGCTACTACTTATGAAGATCCTATCTTAGCTGATTATAAAGGTATGAAGCCAGGAGATGACGGTTATGTGCCGTTAAAAGATAGAGCAGGATACCAAGAATTATCTAATTCCGAGAAATATGGAGGCAAATATGACGCGATATGGCATGCAGAAACAGACTATCTTTTAGAGCGTACACGCAAATCGCAAGCAGAAAGAGATAAAAAAAGAGCAGAACAAAGAAAAAGAGATGCAGAGTATAAGGAAAAGCGGGCCAAAGATCTACAGAAGAGACTTAATGATCAGAGAGACAATGAAGCAATCGCAGCTGCAGACCATGCAAAGGCGAAAGCAGATCTTGAAAAATACAAAAAAATAGAAGAGGACAGACAATATGCTTATGATAGTGTTATAGGTAGACCATTAGATGCTATAGGTGGTGTGAGTGATGTGCTGGTTGGAAGTGTTGAAACAGGATTAACATCGATGGTCAACACAGCTATGAGTCTTCCTGACATGGTCGGTGTTGATCCTACTAAAGTAGCAAGAGATAAAAGAAGTAGAAAAGGAAGAACACAAGGAGCAGAACGCGACGATACATTTAGACAAACTATGCGAGATAAAACCGGTATTTTAGTTGACAGAGGCTCTGCTCGTATGCAAAGAGGACTTGAGGCTGCTATTAGTTCTGTAAGAACAGACGAAGAAAGAGCAGCTTCGAAAAAAGTTGTCAGCGATTTGAGTGATAAAATAGATAAACAAACTATGGACTATTTAGGAGATAGTAGCGGTTTTGCTAGAGGAGCTTTCAATGTAGCAGATGTTGCTAAAGAGGTAGTATTCGATCCATTAACTTATGTTGGTCTTGGAGCAGCGGCTAAGGGAACTAAATATGCTAAAGAAGTAGCTAAATTTAACAAGGCAGCTACCGCCGCACAAAAAACTAAACAAAAGAGAATTCTTGATGTTTTTGTTAGAGAAGCTAAAGAAGCTGGATATACTTCTGACGAGATAGCTGGTGCTATTACAAGTGCTAGATTAGAACCTAGTGGTGGATTAGTTGTACAACCTCAAGATTTGGCACATCGTTTAAGTGGAGGTAGGTTTGGCGAAGCTAAAGCTAGTTTAAGATCACAACAACAACCTAATATACTTGAAGGTATCAAAGCTAGTAAAATAGAAAAGGCTAAAAACGCACAAACAGCTTCTGAGTTAAGAATGATAGAAAGATTAGATCGTTATGGTGCTCTTGATCCTGATGTACAAGCTGCTGTTACTAGAGCTTGGAAGAAAAACTCTAAAGGAGTCACAGATCCTAAATTACGAGCACAGATAAGAGATGATGTTTTGGCTCAAGGAGAAAAAGCACAAGGCTTAACCAAGGCAGAAAGAGCCAAAGTTAAGATGGACTTTAAAAAGCAAAAAGCTAATGAAGAGTTCAGAATGCAAAGCTACAGCGATAATGCTGTCGGAGGTTTTGCTAGAGGTGGACTGATATATGCAAACAATGGAATGATGATTCCTCGCGGTACAGATACTGTACCTGCAATGTTAACGCCGGGTGAATTTGTAGTCAACCGCCAAGCATCACAAAAGAATCTTGGTTTACTAAAATCTATAAATAGTGGTGTGTCTTACTTTAAGGATGGTGGAGAAGCAACTGGTGGACATGATAAAGAAATGGAAAGAAGGAAAAAAGAACAAGACGATAAAAAAGCAGCTAATGAAGAAGCTCAATTCTTATCAAAGAAATTGCAAATTCCTTTACAGGAGGCATATCAGCAAGCTTTAAATAATATACAAACTGGTCAAGGAGTAGGAGAATTTGGCTTTCAGGCAAGACAAGAGAAACAAAATCAAGCTGCCAGTACTGGAGCACCTAGTTTATCTGGTGGCGGTGGAGGTGGAGGTAATAGCCAAGCTCAAATGCCACAGATATCTCAACAACAACAGGCTATGACTGCTCAAGCTAGCCAAGCAGCTTTTGATCCTAAAAATAGTGGAGATGTAAACAAACAATTAGCTATATTTGGACAAGTTTTAACAGGTGTAAATCAGACTTTAGTACAATATGGCACAGTATTGCAGAATTTAGTGGGTGTACAACAACAGCTGATGGGAGGAGGCGGAGGAGAAGGCCAGGGAGAAAATGGTGGTGTATCTAATGGTAATGGTGGATTAGCAGAGTATACTCAAAAATTTGGAGAATTTGTACAGTCGTTACAGGGATTAAATATACCTGAAAGTATCAATTTGGTTGGACAACATACTGTAAATGTTAATTTTGCTGGAGCAGAACAGTTAGGCAAAGCACTTAATGAAGGTAATCAGATTGCTGATTTTATAGTTCAAAGGGTGCAGAATGGTTTAGACAATTGGGTAAATGAAGAACTTCCCGGAACAAAAACGCCAAAGTTATAATAACACAAGTGGAGTATAAAATAACATGACAGCCTTATTTGACGAAAACAATAATGTAGTTTCAGGCACACTCAATATAGGGTCAGGAACTGTCTATGATATAGTATTATCTGATACGTCCGGTAATCGTACAATCTTTAATCAGAATAATTTAAATATTGATCTTGCTGTTTCCGGTACTGGAACAGGAGATGTTTTATTCTTTGATGCCTCAACAGGTCGTCTTGGTTTAAATACTGAAAGCCCCGATGCTGCTTTTCATGTTGTTACCGATTGTGCTCTAGATGGAATTAAGGTTGAAAGTGTCACCAACTGTGCAACTGGTGTTAAATTACTATTAGTCCACAACACACAAACAGCTCCAGCCACAGGAAGTTTCCCTGCTACGATTGAACTCGCAGGTAGAGACAATAATTTTAATACAATTAATTATGGGCAGATTAAATCTAAAATTCTTAATCCTGCAACAAACAGTACAAGTGGTGAAATCTTATTCACCGTAGATCATACAGGCGTTAATAAGGAAGTTTTCCGTTCTTCTCTAGTGAATACTGTACTAGGTGGATTAAATACTGCTAATGGTAATGAATATAATGTTATAGGATATAATAATACAGCAAGTGGTTTGTCATATATTGTTCTAGGTGATAACAATAATATTATTCATAATACTGGTATTGTTGTTGGCAGCAATATGAGTACATCAGGAAATAAAGCTGTAATACTTGGCCAAAATAGCTCTTTCAGTGGATTGTCTAGTATCGGATTAGTTGTAGACTCATCAGTTTCTGGAGCATCTACTATAGCAATAGGTTCGGCTATTCGTGCAACAGGTAATGAAGGAATTATTATTGGTAATAGTAATATTGCTAATGGTTTTAATAATATAGGCTTATTGTCAAATGCTACAATTGTTGGTAATTCAGGTATAGGTTTTGGTAATAATCAAGTTGTACAGGGTGATGCTAATATTTATATCGGTCATCAAGTTAATGTAAGTGGAACTGACGCTATAGTGTTTGGCTCTCGCGTTGGGGCTACAGGTCTTGATAATATGGTCTTTGGTAATTCATCCAATGCCAGTGGTAATAATATCATCAGTATAGGTACAGATAACACCTCAACTAATATTAATAGTGGTATTTATATAGGGAATAATATTGATCTTAGTGATAGTGACAAGTCTATTATAATGGGCTTGGGTGTGACCACCACTAGTGGTTTAGATAATAGTATTATGATAGGTCTAGATAACAGCACATTAGATGCCGCACCTACTGGATTAGTACTTATAGGCCAAGCTAATACTGTCTCACACATGAAAGATTCATTAGTTATCGGTAATGAAAACAACCTATCTGGTAATGTTCATAACAATATTTTAATTGGACCTAGAAATAGCGTACCTCTTGTTAGTAACAATAATTTAGTCATAGGTGTGTTAAATAATACAACAGGTATAACAATTAATACTGATGGTACTTTCACAGGCGATGGGGTTAAAGCTGCTGGTGATAGTATGTCTAATACTAGTGTTTTTGGTATCAACAATTTAGTGACCGCTGCTAGTGGCAGTACAGTCGTTGGTAACAAAACCAGAGTATCGGGTTTAAACATTAATAGTATTGGTTCTTATGTAAATTTAAATAGTGAAGATAATCAAAATATCGGTAATAGTAACTTTGTTTTAGGTTCAAAGAATACTACTTTGGGTTCTAAGAATGATATTCTAGGCTCATCTTCTGTATCAATTAATACCTCTAATGATCGCAATCAAATTTTCGGTGATAATAGTATTGTCATTGGACATAATGAAGTTGTATTCAGTGGTATTTCTGTAGGATATGATAACGAACTTTATGGTATAGATAATATTGTTTATGGTAGAAATAATACGTTAGGTTTTGTTAGACATCCTTGTAAAGTATCTGGTACAAAAGTTGTAGTTGTGGGCGATGTTAGTTCAGACTTTGATGGTGGAGATAGAGTTTTAGTAGGCATATATTCTCCCGGTTCACAAACAGAATCAGTATTTATCAGAAATATCTTAGATGGTACTGATAGCTTAGGTAATTCTTTAGGCGTAGTAACAGAAAACATTGGCTCTAATTATACTACGACTTTGAATGTCACACCGACTATGAACTCTGATGATACTATTGAGTATTACATAAAAGATAGTTTTGATGATATTGTACAAGGACAGGATCCTTGCTCAGAGTGTTTTTCAGATAGATTTGCTGGATTTTCATCTGGCTATGTAGTAGCATATCAGGATGGTAATGACGTAACTGCTGCTATTACAAGTCCTAGATTTGGTCAGTTTAGCACTGTGTTAGGTTCTAGCAATACTGTGAGACATATGAGTGGTTTAGTGTTAGGTAATAATAATCACATTTCTGGTATTAATCATATCGCAATTGGTTATGGCCTAAGCGGTAATTATAACGAAGCTATACAGATTGGTACTAACAATTCTAATAAATTATATTTAGATGATGAAAAAGTAGTATTTAATACAGGTTCATTGCAAAACAATATTATATTCCATACCAGTAATAATACTGGAGATAATCAAAAATATGCTATGCGTATAGATTTATCTAGTAATCTTGTCGGTGTTAATAGCGCTTCCCCTAGATCCACTTTAGACGTTAGCGGCACGCTTACTACTGACCAATTACGAATAGGTCTATCATCTGTTTCTGGCTATAGTTTGCACGCAGACAACAGCGGTAATGCTAGTTGGAAGAAGCCCGTTACATTAATCGGACAAAATAGCGGCTTAGTATTCAAGACTAGTTCTACTGTAGGTAGTGGACTTAAAGAAGTCTTCTTTAACACAGCTAGTGGAGTTAAAACTTTTGAGTATGTTAGGGCCAATAAGGTCTTATCTGCTAGTGATAGTTTTGATTTTATAGAAGGTAACGAGACAGAAGATCGTGTCTTTATACTAAATCAAACAGGGTTGTATTTGAACAATGCTGGTAATGATTATGGATTTAATTTAAGTATTAAAGGTAGTGGTATACAAACTGCGGTTAATGGTGATAATTCTATATACTTATTTAATACTGACATACCTAATAATTCTGTAAGAATGCATAATATTACAGGTGTTTCTGGTCAATTTGGTTCTATGACAGTGGGAGCAGGATTAAAAGTACCTTTAAATCTTACTGGAACTCATTTAACTGTAGATACTTCTAATGGTGCTCTAAAAAGTCAAACTTTTGATAAGCACGATGTGCTGTTTACGCGTTCTAATTTTCAAACAAGTGGAACAAATGCGTTCAGATATTATGAAGCTGCTTCAGCTTTAACTATAGGCTTAACAGGTACTCCTCCAGAAACATCTAACACTTCATTAGTAGAAGGTGCTTCTAATACTTTTAATCACATCATTCTAGCTGCTGACCAAGGTAAAAATACAGTATTTAACAATGCTGGTTTAGGTAACCAATTTATTATTTCTCAAAGTGGTCAGGGTGGAACTAAATTAGGTTTCCATTATTATAGTACAAGCGGCACATTAGGTATAGGTGTCAGCGATACTGATCTATGGAATATTACTCCTAGTAATAATAATAGACCTTGGTGGGAAGCTGGCAAATTGGTTGTTGATGGTAAGATTAGAGCAAGTGCTTTACAATTAAGTGCTAACGGACGAGCAGGTGGTTCTACAGCTAATAGATATCTAAAAACAATAGATGATGCTGGTAATATTGGTTTAGATAATCTTGATCTATCTTATCAGTTTTCTGGAGTTCATCCTATAGAGGTTGAACAAACTGAGAGTAGTGATAATGTTAATATAAAAATTAGTAGAAAAGTATATCCTGGTGATACATCAGCAGGCATTATTTCTGCGACAGAAAATGGTATGACTATAGCATGGAATGGAGTAGAATGGAAGCATTCTAAAGGCTTTAGGTTCCATCAACCAGAAAATAATTCTACTAATACTGATGCTGCTCCTGGCATAGAAGCAGGTTATGATCTTAGCCTAAATTCTTGTAGAAATAACCACGTTGAAGGTGGAGGTAGTTTTGCTAGAGGTATTGATAGTTTTAAGGGTTCATCTCAAATTAGTAAATTCTACTTACGAGGTGCAACAGCAGGTAATGTAGATGGTGTTGAACTTGTTTCTGATTGGCATAAAAATGCTAATACTACAGCGAATGCAAACAACACAATAAGTTTGCAATACTTAAATGATTACGATAGTAGTAGTGCTGTAGATCACAACAGAACAATGGCTTGGAACTATAAGGCTCACTATACTGCACTATTTAGTGACGACCAAAGCTCACCGACATTTGGCATGGTTGGAGGAACAGTTGAAGGTAGCATACTAAGTTATAAAGCTAGTGATGGAACTAGAACTAACGTACACACAAGCGGCAGTATTACTAAGAGAATGAATACGGGTGGACCAGATTATACTAGTAAAGATCCTGTCTCAATATATCCTGATTTTAGTAATCCTAACCTTCAAAGATTAAAAGTTGTTGCTAATGGTACGAATGAACAGACTAGTGGTGATACAATTAATGGTATGTTCCATGTTGAAATAGAAATTAATCAGGTTCATATGCCTTCAGGAATTGTGTTTGCTAATAGTGCTATAGTTTAAAAAGAGGACAATATGGCAACTGTAATATATGGAGATTATACGTTTCCACGACCTACGCCTAAAGTGTCGTGGAATTATGAATATGACGCAACTAGCGCAGGAAGAAACATAGGGACAACTCTCAATATTGAGATTGAGGGGTCATTTTATAATGCTGGCACTGCTGATTCTTTTCAGTCAGCTGCTTTTGCTGCACAGGCTACAGCTTTAGATTCTGCTTTTCGTAAAGATTTTCAACCTTTTAAAATCTTGGGCTGCGGTGATGCTGAAGTATGGCCTCAAAATACAGCTCTATCAAATGATATAACAAATGGTATTCGTGTAGACAGTTTTGAAATTAGTAATAGTGAAGATGAGTATTGGCGTAATTTGATTAGTTACAGTATACAAATGTCTGTGCCATTAAATAGTGGACAAAAGTATGGCCCTGATCTTAATAATATTTACATATCTTCTTTAAGCGATACTATGAGTGTTTCTGAAGAAGATGGAGCAGACTATTTACAAAACACTAATAGTGCTTTATATCCTAGTGGTGGTCCTTTAAGTACTAGATTTTTAACTATTTCACGAACTATTAGTGCTCAAGGTAAAGACAGACTCGACAAAAGAGCTATAACCAGTGCTATAGAAGCCGTTAAAGCAGTTAATGAGCATTTGAGTTTTGAGGATCGTATCAATACAAGTTTTGCAGATCTTAAATTTTTTGATAAATCTACTAGTCAAAATTATAATGATATTGAAGGCACCTACAGTGTTACAGATACATATAAAGCATTTAGCGGCAATCCTACCAAATATTATACGCATGAATATAATATATCTAACAATATAGATAATCAATTAAATAGAACAGTTAGTATAAATGGTACTATTCAAGGATATAATCTTGAAGGCACAGCATCTACAGATATTATTTTTGATGACGGAGATGCTAGTAGTCAGAAAGAACCTGCAGGTTTAAGCTCTAGTGCTTATTCTCAAGCTTCAGGTGGTTTTACGAATGAAATACAACTTATTAAAGATAGAATAATAAACAGTGCATTTTACCCTAGTGGAAGTAAGAATCATGGTTATATTAAAGACAATGATGTTCAACAAACTTTTGGTGGATTTAAAATAGACCAAGAGGATGTTACTAATAATCCTAAAATCAAAAGATTAAAATATCTACATCCTGTACCAGTTAGTTTCGATAGTTCTCATGATATCAATGCAGGTTCTGTAAGTTATACTTGTAGTTTTGACAACAGGCCATTAAATATAATCTCAGATGCTTTCACAGAAACCTTAAGTGTACAAGATAATTATCCTGTAACAGGATATACTAGTGTAAATGTAATGTATAAAGGAGCTATAATGCAGACTATGGGAACTACTACTATTCCATCTCGTAGTGTGTCGTATAATGCAACATTTGACACCTTAGTACCTGAGAATTCTAATGGTGGCGAAGATGTTTTTACAAAGAATACTACATTTAGTCTAGGGTCGTATGATACTAAGGAATTATCAAATATTTTTGATCAATTTGATCCTAAAAAAATGATAGTTGGTTATACTAATAGTTGGATAACCGAAGATTCTGTAAATGCAAACTTTATAGATGGTACTTTTAGTAAAACTAGAACTTGGAATTATTCACATTAAGGAGTTTGGATTATGAGTGCAAGTTTAACATATGGAGATTTCGAGGAGTGGAAGTATAATGCATTTGATGATAATCCGACTTCAGGACAGGCTTATCCTCTACCAGCAGTTAATTGGACTACTAGCAGACAAAGAAATGGTGCTGGAACTTTACTATCAGAAGAAGTAAATGTAAGTATACAAGGTATAGTTACTCTAAGTGGTCTGGTTGAACATGTAAATGAACAAGGCATGACTACTTTTAATTATTTGCTAGAAAGAGCTAAATTTCTTCAGGATCAAATATTTAACAATGATAACAAGGAGTTTGAGTTTACTTTTGGTGGTCAAAGTATGGTAAAGGGTGAAGCTGCTGTTACAAGTTTACAATTTTCTCCAAATGACAATAATTGGACCCATACTATAGATTATTCTTTGGATTTGCGTATATCCGTAACAGGAACAGGATCTTTGTTTTATAACGCTCAAGCACCAACTCAACATCTTACTAGTTGCGATGATTCTTTTTCTATAGAACAAGAAGACAGAAGAAATTCAAATGGTCATTATTTATATAGATTGAATAGAAATATTAGCGCTACAGCTAAAGCCTATACAGAAATGCCTAGTGGAGCATTAACATATGCTAAAATTTGGGTACACAATAGAGCAGATAATTTGAAAATTGGAGCTATAGCTAATCTTGCAAACTATGGACTTTATAATAGAACAAGAAATATAGAGCTCAGTGAAACAGATGGAACATACAGTATCCAAGATACTTTTTTAATGAAAAGCGGAGATCCTTGGATTTATACAGATACTGTGGATGTTGCTACGACTAAAGACAATTTAAGAACTATAACTATAGCAGGAGAAGTAGAAGGTTTATCTCCAGCAACAGGAACCTATGCAACAGTTAGTACACCTGCTCATGCAAGCGGTCAGTTGGACATTTCTGGTATAGCACCTAATTATGCATATCAAAAAGGCACAGAAAATGCTCATGAAGAAAAAGTGACAAAATATGATAACGCTATTCAGGGTTATACGGCTTTAGAAACAGATGGTTATTTCTTTAATAGGGCTTTAAGCTTCGATGCTGAAGCTAAATCTATGATTGCTTCAAATAGACCGTTACATGGTATACCAGTAAGTATAGATGAAGGATTAAGTCCTCAACAAGGTAAAGTCAGTTTTACTAGAGCATATGATTCTAGACCTACTGGACTTTTAAAGGGTACAGTGTATGAGAGTTTAACACTTACAGACAATGCTCCAAAAGCCTTAATTAGTCCAGTGCCTGTAATAGGTAGGAGATTAGGTCCATTATATTACAATACACAAGGTTATAGTGATGTATCCACTATGACATTTGCTAAGGGTAAAGGTACTAGAAGTATTACTTATGAAGCTTTTTTCCCTAGATACACAGGCTTGAGAAACTATAAATTCCCTCAAGAAACAATAGATAAGATAGATACATATCTACATTTATATGCTCCTGGTGGTGATTATACTGGTTTTATAACTGCAGATACGCAAGATTTAAACTTGACAGAGAATAAACTAACTAAGACTATAACATGGGAATATGTCGAATGCGATGCATAATACTATATAATATATTAAGGAATTTTAAATGACTAGTCCTTGCGATCACCCTACAGAAGTAGTAGGACCATTTCCACAAACACTCTTTATGGGTTGTTCTATACAAAAATTTAATCTTAATTTAGGCTGGGGTAGAGAACCCAGTACTTGCACTATTAATTTAGTAGTAGATCCAACTGCCCATCCTAACGACGCTAGTTATGAGAACAAAAAGAGTGATATTGAGAGCAAGCTAAGTCCAGACACAGAAAATATTACTTCAAATGCATTAGACCCAAGCGAGGAAGATCTTGATGGTAATCGCCATTTGCATAGAAATATACTTAAAAAATTACAAGATCAAGAAACTGCTAGAAGAACTAATGATATAGCTAATATAGCAGCAAATAATCGTAAAGATACTGGTAAGAAAATATGGATATTCGGGAGCAATACTGCTTACAACCATACTTTAAAAGACCCAGGATTTCTTGCAGATGATTTTGGTATTTTAGGAAATTATAAATCAGGGTTTGCCAGCACATCACCGATCATAAGAAGAAATGACATACTAGGATCATTAAGTCATTTTAGATTTGATAATACTATTTTTAATGGAGTAGTAAAAACTTGGAATTATAATAATGGATTAATAGAAGTTCAATTGCAGAGTCCAACCAACCTTGTTAAAAACACTAAATTAATTATTAATGATTATAATGGCACTGTTTCCACTCTGATAGAAGGTACAAGGATGCGTGACGGTGGAGGTCAAATAGCTGTACCTTTTGATGATCCCACTATTGATCCGAATAATACCAATACTGGTGCTAGTATTTATCAAGGAAATATCCCAAACCTGATTAATGTCTTAGGATTTGCTGGTTTTTCAAATTTAGGTTATGCTGAAGATAGAGGTGTTTCATTAGGAAGGGTTTACGATTTTGTAAAGATAATGCTTGCTGCAAATTCTACAAGTAATAGATTCAATCCTTATAAGGGCATAGTTGCTAAAGCTATTAGGAATAGAGAACAAGGAGGATTTTTAAATTGGGGCAACAGCCTACAAGGATCAAATCTTACTTTAGATAAGTACAACACAATGAATAGTGTGAGTGCTATTGATGGTAGCGTGCGACCTATACTAGATTTTGATATTAGTGATGTTCCTCGTCCTCCTAACGGAGTTTACATTTCTGAGAGTAGTATAAGTTTACTAGATTTTATAGACAAGTGCTGTGAGCCTGTAGGTTTTGATTATTATTTTGAATTATTACCTTCGAGTGCAGAAAACAATGATCGGACAGCTTGTGTAAAAGTTCGTACTATTAGCAGAAGATTCCAACCTAGTCTTGATTCTATAAGAGGCATGGTTACTAGCTTTACAAATAATGACTATGTAACAGATTTTAAATTTGGTCAAGAATTTCAAGATGCTAAAACTCGAACTGTTATTTTAGGCGGTAAACAACAAAGACTATTCCAAGCAAATACTGAAACAGTAGGACACTATAGACATCGTAGAGTTTTTGAGCCTGGTATAAATAGTTTTGTCAGTTTTAGTGAGTTGAAAAGAAGCAAGAATTATTATAGAGAACCAGATACTGCAAGATATAGAAATTTAATAGGTAAATTTTATACTGGACCAACTGGCAATGAAGGAGCAGTTGTTGCTCAACCTGATGTAGATGGAGGTTCTAATTTTAATTTTATAGAAGGGTCTCCCTTTAATAAACAGCAATTTCTTCGAGGTTCATATTTACCTTTAACTCAACTTACAGACTCAGAAATACTACCAGGTAATATTTATTTTAATGGGCAAAACGATATTATCAAACCTTATTATGGAAAAGATATTAATGGTAATCATAGAGGTGTTTCATTTAGAAGATCTACAGGAGAAACTTTTTTAAATGTTAATATGGCAGATTTAGCATCACTGTTTCCTGCTAATGATGCTCCCAATCTTGTTGGTAGTGTTGACGTAAGTGAAACAGAAATTCGTTGTGCTATGGCTAATATTGATTCTTGGTTAAATTATATTTTTGAAATGCCCGTATTAGGAAAACCAATAGGCATGTCCACTTACATTTATAATTATATGGCACAAAAATTTGGTGGTGCATTTGCTACGAACTTTTTTCTTAATGCACTGAACATATTTAGTGCTGATAAAGGTAAGTTTAGCGCATTGCCAGCAGTTTCTACTTCGACACCTATTAACATCGAAAATTTCTTACCGTACAGCGAAGCTTTATGGCCAGCGCTAAGTGCCATGCATGCTTTTTTTGCAGATATAGGCAGCGAATGTTATGGTAGAAAATATTTAGTACAATTACCTAATATAAGTTCTTATGTAGATGGCAACGGAGTAAGAAGATATGCTTACGAAGTTACAGATAAAGCATGGGAGGAGACCGGTAATTTTATAGATGATACCATACAAATAGGTAGTAATGTTTCAAATAGTTTAGCAAATGAAGATGGAACATTTGGTGCAATAGTGGGGTTTGATGCTACAGCAGAATTCGATTCAACGTTTGTTGATAATCTTCAAGAAAGCTTTATGAATCCATTTGGTAATCAGAAATTTATTTTACAATCTGCAAAGAAAAGTCCTCTTAAGTGGTACTGGCCTTTGATGCATAATATACCTAGATCAGATGTGTATTATATGCCTTTTAAACAACAAATAGTTCCTGAAGCAAGTTTGCCTGAAGGCACAAAGGTTATTAATCCTGTATATACAAACGCTGATTCTGCTCACGGAGAAAGTCCTCCCAATAATAATTATAGATGGAAAATGTATACTAGAGCTAGTATAGAAGAGGTTTATCCACAAGCTCAATACAATGGAAAACTAACTTTTTATTATGGAAGTCCACATTGTATTATATCAACTTCTTCACCAGTTTTTGTTGATAGTCCTACGCAATTATTAAAGACTATGATGGAAGAGATGTTGATTAATGATGGAAATTTCGACAACACCGGAGAAATGACAGGAGGTAGTGCAAGATCTTTTGCATATTTATTAGCTTGGACTATTGCAGAAAAAGGTTTAAGAATTGGTGGAACATATTTAGCTCCTCCTATGGGTAATCAACAAAATTTACCTATAGCCCCAAGAGCAGCTGTTCCTATTTTTGCTGCTGTGCCTTTAAAAAGTCATTTTAGTTGTTACGGACCTTGGAGTTCACATCCTGGTTTAGGGTACGAAGGAGACAAAAATTTATTTAATGACAGTTATCCTGTAGATCAAATTAATAATTTAGTAGGAGAAGTAAATTTTGAACATGACGAAAGCGCTGTTCCTTGGAATTATGGTGGCAATGCTGCTATGGACGACTCGATACTTATAAAACTAAAAGATAGTAATCAATATCAGCAAGTTCTTGAAAATGGTACTATTACTACTGCCGGTATTATGTTCTTAGGAAGTAATTTAGGAAGTACACTCGTAGCTAATGGTCCTTTAGTCAATAGTGTTAGTGTCAATATTGGCGATAATGGTATGACTACAAATTATAGTATGAGAACCTATAATAAAAAGATGGGATTCTTTAATAAGGATACATCAGAGAATATTCAAAGAATTAATAGACAACGCATTGAAAATAGACAACAAATATCTCAAGCTATCAAAGAGATGGTTGGTAAAGCCACTAATCAAAATAGTAATATATTTAGTAGACCTTTACCAAAGGGTTTAAGCTTTAGTCCTGTGTCAGTGTTAGCAGGAAGTGCTAAGCCTTACTTAAATGGAGAATCTACTCTGACGGATGTTTATGAAGAATTGGGATACGATCCATCTTGGGCAGCAAGACCAAACGTAGGAGACGGCACTATTAGTCCCAAAGAGTATCCTATGCAAAAAAGCATAACTATGTTATATGACGAGCAAGAGATGAGTGATCTCTTAACATCAGAATTTAATAGAAGATCGTTCATGAGCCTAGATGGTATTCTGTCGCCTATTTCATTTTATCCTACTAAATATGTTTCTACGTATCCAATGACTTTGTACGATAGAGATGCCTGTCCATATTGTAATGGAAATGGAACATATACATATATTGAATTTAAGGCACCAGACGAAGCAGAAGATGGTCAGGCAAAAGGTGGAACTAGCGATGAGATGGATGATCAAAGAGAAACCAAAGAAAAACCTTGTCCTTTTTGTACTACCAGCAGCGATAAAGGACAAAACAGAAAAAGCACACCTTCGTACCAAACTCCTCCATATATTGTAACTAAGACAGATGATGAATCATCATATGATATAGATCCTTCTACAATTGGCACTAAAATTAATAAATTTACATTAAATCCTATAGTTATGAGAACTGGAGAATTTGCTATATCAGGGGCAAAACAAGTAGGAGATGAATGTGGACACTCTATAGATGTTGTAGGTTTTGGAGAAGAACCTCCGGCAGGAGGAGATAGCCTAAGACCTAGTACGTCTACTAATATCAATAATAATTTTGATGAGAATATCAATCAAAGATTTTTTGGCCTAAGAGGACCAGTTATGGTTCACGGATGGGGATATGACATAGATGGATATCCTGTGCCTAATAGTTCCGGACAATTACATCTGATAGATGGAAAAGCTGTTTCTATTACTCAAAAGAAAAAAACAGACGGAACTCTTTCAGAACCATATCGAACAAATGAATTTTATAAAGGGTGGGCGCAGCAACCAGGCACTTGGCCTGTAGGTCCAATAGATTTAAGATGGGATCAAACTGCAGGGGTTTGGACAGTTGGTAGTCAATACGCAGACGTATGGATTACTATTGAAGTAGATTTAGTAGGCACGCAGCCTGCAAGAGGTAATATATTTAGTTTAAATGAAGGAGACGATGCTTTAGCAGATGGAGAAAGAAGATTAGTTTTTGTTAAAGATGCTGCTGGTTCATTCGCAGCGCCTAGAGGAGCTAGTATATATTGTAAGTACGACCCAAATAGCGGTTTTTATACACCTCTATATAATAATAGTATGGTTGCATCAGGAGTATTACAAGGATCTAATTCTGCCACTATATATCAGTCCTACAGAAGAAATTATGATGAAGATGATCCAAGTAAGTATACTGCCAATTTTAAGAATCCATTAGGGCTTAATGTAACTATTGGTTCTGTTGGTTTGTTTGGGTATGTAAACGGATACTGGGTACTACAGAATGTGAAGTAATTATGGCCTGTGAAATATTTACTGATAAATTATTACAAGACGCTAAGCTATCTAGCGCTTCGATTGAAACAAGCTTTATCACATCTCTGACCAACAGTTATACTCCTGAAATGTCTGGAATATGGCAACCTTTAGTCATTAAGCCTGATCAAACAGATATTGACCATAGAGAACTATTGTCTTCTGCTGGAGATGATTTAACACCAGAATTTAATCCATGCAGTTGTAATAATAATATTTTTGGTAATGGTACGGGTGTTCTTGATATATATAATTCTCAAGACTTTTCATCAACCCCTAATATTGAAATAGATTCTTCTTACTGTAACACTTGTGATGGTGCGGGTTCAGCCGATAGCAAATGTGAGGTTCGGTCTCAAAAAGATGATTATATACCTAAAATACCATACTTATACCAGGGATACATTAGAGAATTTTATGATTTTAAAAATATGAAACAGTTTCCTTCTTGTTCTAATGTTGGTTTGGGTAAAGAAAAATTTATCACGATGGATCTAAAAAGCTTTGACACTAAATTAAATATAGATTTGAAACTGCAAGAAACTATCTCCGAAGTAGATTACGATCCGTATGCTACTAGACATGATACAGAATATATTCATGATAAATCTTATAAAAAATCTAAGATGAAAAGTCAAACTTGTGGTGTGTTTATATCTAAAACAGGAACTATACCACCAAGCATAACTAAACCATACGGATTTACTAAAAATACATATAATAATATCTATATAGGGACTGAAAAAATAGCATCTCATTGGAAATGGAATTACCAAAGTGGTATATTAGGATGGTATAGACACTACGATACACAACGACCCTCTGATACAAGACCGATCCCAGGCATGGATTTATATATACCTCCTGGAGATGTGTTTTTTGCTAAACCTGATGGTCCAGAATATTCTGATATCTCGTCAGAAACTGCATGTCCATCGGGTCTAAAAGTTGTAAAAAATAATTCAATTGATAAAATTATAGGTAATGATGAGACATTTTTTTATATCTCTGAAAATATTTATGATAAATTTATATCTTTTAGAAGAAAGGTTAATGAAACATCGGTTGAGCTTAATGATGCACAGATCATAGATAAAGCATTAATTTTAAGTACTCATCCAGCTTATGATAATATTATTACAAATTTACATAGCGTAAGTATAGATGAAGATCGAAATGGATTAGGTCAATTAACACTCTTAAATCAAATGATGACTAGTGGAACTAGATTTGCTTCTGCTTTTGGTATCTATCATTGTGATACTAAAGAAGCTTTAATTAAAACCCTAGCTCATAAATATGGGGCATATATTTTTGTCGAGCCAGATTCTACAAAGACATTAAAACCGACATCCGTATCTTCAGAATCTTATAGTATTGATCTTAATTTCGATATGGTTATTCCTGAAAATAAAGTTACTTTTAATTCAGCTAATGGAGCTATGTTGCCTGATGAAGTAAATTATACAAGAGATTTTAGATATGAACAAGAGTTCAAAGTGGGTGGAGAAAAGATCGTAGAGACCTATCACAACGTTGCTAGAGGATTTGACGAAACGTGTGATGATGGAACATATACTAAAGCCAACCATGCTAATTATGCTTCTCTATTTTTCTATAATAGTCAAGTGTCTAGTCATATAAATAATTCTGGTTCTTATTATTTAGAAAGTAAATATACTAATAAACAGCCAGATCTTATTAGAAAGTATCCAGCAAAAGCATTTAATCCTCATGTAGACCTTGTAGCTGTTCATAAACAAGGAGGAATCTATGCTAATAGTCTACCTTTCAATTTAAAAGAAGCTACTTTTTTTGTTAAAGATAAGGATGAGTCTCCAGAAGGACAAATAGAAATTAAATTTACCACCAAGGATTGTGGCATCAAAATTTATGATATAGCAATTAAAAGGCTACAAACTGATCAAAGCTCATCAAAACAATGCGAAAGATTTCCTTATTCTACAGGAAGCGTATGTCAATGTTATGGATTTGGCACAAGAGGTGATTTGGGTTTGCCTACTGATGATATTCGTCAGTTTTATGGTGATTCTAATGCTAAAACCCTAACAGGGACTAAAAAATATACACCTAATTTATCAACTAATAATAGCCCAACATTATCTAGGTATGGAGGATATAGCCAAAATTATCTAAATGCTTTGTTTGGTGCCGGTGTTTTATCAGCAGGAGGAACGATAAGTCAACTATCGTCTAAAATTAATCCATTATTTCCATACGGAGAAGAAAAACAAGATTCAGTTACTTTACCCAACTATGTAAATTCATATTGGACTGTTAAATTAAAAAATTTAGGTTCTAATAGTAGTGCTCATTTAGACACAATAGTATCTGTTTCAGAAAATGTTAGTCTAACAGCCAATAGATTTACTGGAGATCCATCTAGCGAAGACTATTTATCTAATCATAATATGGCATGGAAAAAATTTACTACCAAAGTTACTATTAATTCAAAAAATATTTATGATCAACAAGCTGACAGCATATCAGTTTCAGACAACACCGACATCTCAGTTAAATTACAGAACCCTTTTCTTGCAAAATTAACTGGTGATAGTACTACGGTTTATGCTAGTCCTGATAATAGTGTTAATGGATGTAGTTCAACTCCTACATTGTATTCGAGTCGAGGAGATGAGAGTTCTTCTGTCACACTAACATTCACTAGGAAGCCGAGAAAACAACTTTTAAATTTTCATATACCGCCACCTAAATCATATGGTGAACTTACCAGAGCAGAATATAATCCTAATAAAGGATTAAAGAATGGTTCTTCGACCAATAACCCATTCAAAAATAATAAACCTTACTATGATAATGATTTTACATCTGAGCCTGATTGGGATAAAAACAAGGGTATACTATATGGTCCCTTAGATACGGCTTTAACTTCACTAGCTGCTAGAGTTGGCGATTTTGAAGCTGCTAGAAAGTTAAAACTATATATGAAAATAGGTGATATTTGGTATACAGTTGGAGGCAACAAAAGACATTCGTATGAAGTTAATGATAAGCTATATATAGGAAGACCTAAGTTGTTTGAATATCTTAAAAATGTTAGAGATAGTCAAAAAATACCTATGTTGTTTCCTTTATCTCCTAAAAAATTATTTTCTTGGAACATATTCTTAAACCACCCCAAACCGCTAGAAAAAAATGATGAAGGTTTATATGTTGCTAATCTGAAAGACAATGAATTAAAACCTACGTATCCATTTATCAATGGTAGAGATACTATTCTTCCAACAGAGGATAAACAAACAAAAACTCTGATATATCCTGGCACTAGATATTATTTTATGATAGATGAAGAATTAAACATTGAAACGCCAGTAGGAACTTTTCAAGAAGAGAATCCTAATACAGGAGATGATGAAGACGTAGAAAGAGAAATAGGGTTGCTTCAAGATGTACCTAAAATTACAAGCAATTATCCTGCTGGAACTATAGTAAATTTAGATGATAATAAATATTATTATGTGGGCGGCGGAACAAATAAGATTGAAAACTATTTTTATATAGGCACTAATTATAAAGATTTAATAAAATTAGATAATAATTTAGAAATTAGATACGATGAAAATACTCTACATGGATATATTTACAATTCAAAAAAGAAATGCGATCATGAAATTAAGTTTTTTGAAGATAATAAAGGGCTCATAACAAGTAGAACAGCTAAAATTGTAGCTAAAGAAATAATAGTTGAATCTTTAGATACAGATGGCAAACCTACTCTGAGAAATATTGCTAAGTATAATATATATACTAAGTTTACATTAGATACAGAGATAAATAGTAAAAAGTTTTTCTCAGCAGATATCGCTAATTACGATAGCTCTACATCTTTATGTTTATATTTGAATCAAAGAACCACAGATACGTCAGAATATTTGTATCAAGAAAGAATGCTTAAAGAGAATGATGGTATCAGACTAAAGGGCTCAAAGTTTGAACCAGAGGAGCTTGCAAAACTTAATTGGTTTATACTAACTAAATGGTCTGATGTTATAAAATATAATAATGATGATCCACTTTCAGACTTAATACTAAAACCAACCCAAAAGATTGAAGACATATATCCTGCTTCAATTTACAATAATTGGTTTTATAAACAAATAGTAAATAGTTTTCAAAATGATGCTAGATTTAAAATTACTAATAACACAACAGACGAAAATAAAGTTATTTCATCAAGTGATGTATTATATTGCATACTACAGAAATATAATGTAAATGTTAATCCTGAAACTATAAACTTAAAAAACTACAGAGATTATCACAATTTTATTCCTATGATGGACATTACTATTACAGATAAGTCTTTAGGAGACCTTTTTGATCAAGCAGATATACAATATTTAACTTCTTATGGTGCTCCTGTGCATGGAAGTATAAAGTCTGCCAATTGGACATATGAACATGATGATTATGCAAATGATGGGTTTTTAGATCCAGATACCAAAAGGTTTTGGATTAATGTTGAAAAAGATGATTTAATTGAAGCGGCATATGTACCAGCAGGAGATGGAGCCTATAGCGAAACATTGCGATTAGATGATCCTTTATTTTGGTTAGATTCTACAAGTAAAAGCACAACAAAAAGTACAGCAGGAGTTAGGACTACTTTTACCCCAACGTCTAATACATTAAGTAGTGAAGGCCATACTATAAAAGGTTTTGGACATGAGACAAAAACTAGGGACTATGCATTTAGCATACATAATGTTTATGGTGATGGAGATGATAAAGGAGAATGTGGAGCTCAAGGTGCGACAGATTGTTTTATAAGCACTAGGGGTAGTGTTTCACTTAAAGCTAAACTTAAAATGGCTAAAAGTGCTGCCTCTAAATCTAGTGTGAGTAATGCTAGTGAATTCTTTTTTACATATGATGGTGGAACATATAGTGCCTTAGGACAAAAAAACTTAATACAAATATCAAGATCTGAATTAAAACCAGACAATCCTTTAGATTCAGCTTTTGATCATTGTAGTACCAATTATATCCGTCCTGATTATAAAAGAACTTTTGTAGATCCAGAACGTACAAAAAAGTTAAAAGAAGGGGCTTCTGTTACTCATACTGACGCTACTAAGGAGTTAGATAAATATGCTAATGAAATATTGTTTAGAATGCTTTATGGAGAAAATGATAAAGTTAATAAGCATATATTAAATAGCACTAGAAAACCACTAACAGCAGATGATTTATTGAATTTTACAGAACCTAAGATAACGGCTGCAGATGTATATGATGAAATTTTATATAATTACGATACTAAGGCATCTTGTGGTTGTGTACAAGGCTCTTTTAATGTCAGAGGTCCTGCTACAATAGGGACTTCTTATAGTTTTACTGTTGGAGATAAAGATATTTATTTTGATATAGATCATTATGGTGGAGCTTTACGAGCAACCGGTAGGATTGGCGGAAAAACTGTTAATGCTATTATAGCACAAACCCAATCTATTAAAACTGGTGTATCTGTTACAGATGTAAACACCACTCTTAGCAATACTGAGAACACCACCTATACTTTGCAGAAAACTAGTTCTGGCAGTACTAGTAAATATTATGGTGCTGTTACTGGTAGAATCTATACAGGGACATACGGTATAGGAGTAAGGGATTATGGAAGAGTAAAAGCTCCCCACCAGAATGGTCAGCCAGCAAATGATATAGGTTATCATGGTGCTGTTATTCCTCCCAATTCTTCTACATCTAGTATAGCAATTGATAATGGAGGCACTAATTTTGCTTCCTGGGTACCAGGCGCAAAGGTTAACATTCGTTGGGGTGGAAGTTCTAGTAGTGGCGGCGGATGCCCAGATAAGACTTGTGATGATTATGAAATAGGATACTGTAGACGAAAATCTGGTTGTAATACTGATGCTTGTGATGGCGATGAGGATATGGAAAATTTTCTATATAGTTTTCAACAGTGTCGTACAACATTTAATGTATATGGACATAAATATAAAATTTCAAATATAGTAGAGGAAGAAGAAGAAGAAGAAGACCCAACTGAGGATGATTCCTCAACTGATGATGATCGAGAAAGTGTAGGCCAGGCGATGCGGATTGCTGGTGGTGGAAGGGTGTCATTAAATTGCCCGCAGCAAAGTGGCCGAGCTCGTGAGGAAGGTGGTTGTCTAATTGAGTGCCAGGGTGTAAGAGGTGCGTCCGCAACAGTAGCTGGTAGTTGTGCGCGTGGAATCACCTGTTGTGGTCCGTGGGGTGGAATGATAGCTTCGCAGAAAACTCGTGACGAATTACACAGACAATTCGACGCCCAGTACGGGAGTTCTTTTCTGGGAGACCCTATCTACAATCAGTGGCAGAGGGATGTGGGAATGCGGCCACAAACGAACGATCCCCAAAATGGTGATAGCCCCCTGACAGGAGATCCTGGATATGACGTATGTGGTTTTGCAAGTCATAACGTAAGCATTCCTGCTAGAAAATATTGGACTTATAGAACCGTTACAGGTAGTACTCCTAATTACAACTGTCCAATATCAATATGTACTATATCTTATACTAATAGAAGTATAACTTTAACCATAGGAAGCCAGAAGTTTTGCATAAAAAGTGAGACCGATGGGTGTCCTTATTTGTCAGCAACATTGCCTGCCCACGCATACATAACTTCAGACAATGTGACCAACGACTGTGAAGAAGGAAATAAAGGAGAAGTGATCCTAGAAACACAGTCACAGAATTTCCAAACTTTAACCTATACACACAAAGAATATCTTGGAGGTATGAGTGGAGCTGATGTAAATCCGTTAGGAGCAGTTGCTACAGCAATAGGGCATAATTGTGGGCTTTTTTCTAGGCTTGCATGCCAAACTTCATATGCGTATGCTCTGTGTGGAGGCAACACATGGTGGCACGCGCCTATTACTGATTCACGAGGAACTTTCGGTATGGCTTTAGCTGCATGGAAGTCAAGAATGACAGCGGCTTTTAACAATATAGATTCAGAGATAGGAGCAGAATTTAGCTGGCATCCTAAAGGTCCTCCTGCTGCAGCCGGAGATGGAGGAGTAGAAAGGGTACGACATGTGTGCAATGCGAATAATCACATTTCTAGTAGTGACATAGTTCAAGGTATAATTCCAGGAACTTGTAGTGATATGCAATTTGAGACAACATCAAAAAGTTATGCCAAATATGGATATGATGGTTATGATATTGTTAGTAGTACTGCTACTCAATATACGGTAAGAGCATATATAACATATAGCTATAAAAGACCTGTCACTATACAAGATAAACTTAAAGGATGGTCAGCAGATAGTGATTCGTATGCGTGTGCTCAAGATGGTAAGAATAGAACATCTCAACATAATAATGCTGGTTATGATGACTATCCTGAATGGTATGCCCAAAGTTTAGGAATAGAAACAAGAGACACATTGGGTTACGACATACATAATTATGGTAGATCAAGTAATTTTGTCCGTAGAAAAACAGAATATACTAAACAATCTAGTTGTGGAGACAGCTTGACTAGTTGCGAGCATGATGATTATAATAAAGGAGGAAATCCTCAATATCCATATGGAGGAGCTCCCTGCGGAAGAAATGATTATTTATGCTGGAGTAAAAATAGAGATTGGATTAGTGTTTGGTTGGACTATGAATAATAATATAGGAGATATGTATGCTATACTGTGATTTAGTAGACACAGGAAGAATATTTAATAATAAAAAAATTTATAAATGTCAAAAATGTGACCTAGAAGCCGGATTAGAAGATCCTAATGCAAAGATATTGTGTTTTGCTAAAAGTGCAGAATTGCATCAGTCAGAAATGGCTGAAATGAACAACATGTTACAGGATGCTTATGAAAATGATGAAGTAATGAAAAACGCATCAAATTTCCATGATCCCGGTGGTTTACCTCCAGAAGTAGATGCCAATGCAGCCAATCCTGTTGCATCTCAACAGATACAATCAGCTACACAGGAAGAAATTAATAACAGAATGGATATTTGTAATTCTTGCGAATACTATAAGGATGATGCTTGTATGTTATGTGGTTGTAGAGTAGTGCGTGATACAGTATATCAGAATAAACTGGCAGACAAAAGTGCTAGTTGCCCTGACGGTAGATGGGGACCGATTAAGGATTAATATCTGAATCTTTGTATTATTACAGGACTTTGACCCAAAACTACAG
>MDSV01128085.1_pt1 | contig 30695 bp, 29 predicted proteins | sample 810851 | NCBI WGS metagenome assembly MDSV01 (sample SAMN05326640, study PRJNA326480) | marine metagenome | isolation source: seawater | place: Atlantic Ocean: North East | collected 2012 | reverse complement strand
TATGGTGATACATTTAAAGATCCTGATCTAGGATATTCCAAATATATTGATGTTGACTCTTTTGTGGATTGGTATATAATTAATGAAATTTCAAAAAATAATGATGCAATCTTCTTAAGTAGTGTTTACATGAACTATGTCTCTGGAGAAAAACTAAAAATGGGTCCTATTTGGGATTACGATATTGCTTTTGGAAACATAAATTACAATGAAAATGAAAAGACTGATGGTTTCTGGATAAAAAATAGTTTATGGATTGAAAGACTTTTCGAAGATGAAAAATTTGTTAATAAGGTAAAGAATCGATATAAATATTTTTATGATAATATGGATATTATAATAGAAAAAGTCAGGACATATTCCAATCAGATTGAACAATCTAGAATTAATAATGAATCAGTTTGGAATATTTTAGGAAAATATGTTTGGCCTAATTACTTCATTGGAAATTCTTTTGAGGAAGAACAATTATATTTTGAAAATTGGATCAGAGCTAGAATGGAATGGTTGAATATAGAAATTAATAGACTATAAATCCTTTATGTAATTAATATTTATTCAAACCTATTAGTTTTTTGATTTAGTTCTTTTATCGACAATGACTTAAAATATGTGAAAACTTTTTTTAACCCCTGTTTCCTTGAAAATTGTGGAAACCAATTTAAAATTTTCATTGCTTTTGATATATCAGGCTTTCTTCTAATTGGATCATTAATTGGTAGGGGTTTGAAAATAATTTTAGTATTGATTCCGGACATTGTTATAATTTCCTTTGCAAAGTCAATTAAACTTATTTCTTCAGGATTACCCAAATTCAAAGGTTTACTATAGTTTGAATGTAAAAGCTTATAAATCCCATCAACCATATCATCAATATAACAGAAAGATCTTGTTTGAGATCCATCTCCAAATACTGTAAGATTTTCTTTTCTTAAAATTTGACTCATAAATGCTGGTATTGCTCTTCCATCATTAACTCTCATTCTTGAGCCATATGTATTAAATATTCTTGCTATTCTTATATCTAGACCGTGATAGGTATGGTAAGCTGTGGTTAATGCCTCCTGAAATCGCTTAGCTTCATCATAAACTCCTCTGGGTCCAACGGGATCAACATTACCAAAGTATTCTTCATTTTGGGGGTGTTCTAAGGGATCTCCATAAACTTCCGACGTGGATGCAATCAAAATACGTGCTTTGTTTTTTAAAGCTATTTTTAATACATTTTCAGTACCTAAAGATCCTACCCTAAGAGTTTCTAGAGGTATTTTTAAATAGTCAATTGGACTGGCTGGAGAAGCAAAATGGAGAATATAATCTATTGAATCATCTATTTTAAAATTATGGGTGATGTCAATTTGTCTGAATTTAAAATCAGAATTTGATTCTAAATGAGAAAGATTCTTTAGGCTTCCAGTAATTAAATTGTCTAAGCCTATGACTTTAAAATTTTTTGAAAGAAAATAATCACATAAATGTGATCCTAAAAAACCTGCAGCACCAGTTATTAAAACAGTTTTTTGCATTAAATAATTAAAAATTCAAAAGTAAGGTTTTTTATTTTTAAAAATATCGAGTACTTTTGTTACTTAATATATGTTGGATTCATTAATTACATCAAAAACTAGATTAAGACTTCTTATCAAGTTTTTTTTAAATATTGCAAATAAAGGGTATTTAAATGGTCTTGCAAATGAGTTTGGAGAATCTACCAATTCTGTCAGAAAAGAATTAAATAATTTGTCTTCTGCAGGTTATTTAGAAAAGCACAACCAAAACAATAAAGTTATTTATAGGGCCAATGCTTCTCACCCTTTATTTAAAATTATTCAAAAAGTAGTCCATAAGCACCTGGGTATTGAAGAAATTTTAGAAACAGTTTTAAAAAGAATTGGTCAGGTGAAAAAAATAATGATTCTTGGAGATTATGCTGAAGGAATTGATAGCGGACATATCGAAATTTTAATCGTTGGAGATAATATCAGTGAAGATTATCTAAAAGAAATTACTCCAAAAATTGAAAAAAAAATAAATAGAAAAGTGAGTTTTTTTGTTTCAAATTCAATTTTGAAACAAAAGACTTTAACTATTTTTGAAGCATAAAATACAGATCTAATTTTTTTATTAAAAAAATTGTGATTTTAGTGGCGAAGCCGTGAATTTAAATAAAAATTAAAATGAGTAAAAATAAGGTAGGTATTATTGGAAATGGGTTTGTTGGTGAAGCAATTTCTTTTGCTTTTTCATCAATAGCTAATATATATATTTATGACATAGATCCATCAAGATGTTTAAATGATTTTGAATCTGTGCATAATTGTGATTTTGTATTTGTATGTGTACCCACTCCTATGTATGAGGATGGATCACAAGATTTATCATATATAGAAAGTGCCTTTGAAAAGGCTAATGAAAAACCAATATATATATTAAAATCAACTGTTTTACCGGGGACCACTGAGTGGCTCTCAAAAAAATATCCAACCTTTAAAATTATTTTTTCGCCTGAATTTCTCACTGAAAGAACGGCAAAGTTAGACATGCTTACCCAATCCAGAATTATTTTAGGAGGAGAGTTATCGCTCACTGAAAAAGTAAAAGTCTTATTTAATATCAGGTTTAAAATTAAAAACATTATTCAAACAGATTCAAAAACAGCAGAGCTTACTAAATACATGAACAATACTTTTTTTGCGACTAAAGTCAGCATAATGAATGAGTTTAAATTGTTGTGTGATAAAATTGGAGCCAATTGGGAAGATGCTTTAAGGGGGTTTGTTTCAGATGGAAGAATTGGAGACAGTCATTTAAATGTCCCAGGTCATGATGGAAAGCTTGGATATGGAGGAACCTGTTTCCCTAAAGATGTCAATGCATTTTTGTCTTTTTCTAAAAAGCATGATATTCAGTTAAACACTATTTCAGGAGGTTGGAAGACAAACTTAAAAGTAAGACAGGAGAAAGATTGGGAGAAAAAAGAAGGAAGGTCTGTGAGTTATAAAAAAAAAAATTAATATGACTAACGTTGTTAGTTGCCAGAGTTTTTAATTATAAATTTATGAAATTAGAAAAAGTGAAAATTGCAGTGATTGGTCAAGGTTATGTTGGCCTTCCTTTAGCTATTGAGTTTGGAAAAAAATACCCAACCCTAGGTTTTGATATCAATGTTGGCAGGATTGATGAATTAAATAAAGGAGTTGATCATACCAATGAAGCTACAACTGATCAATTAAAAAGTGCTAAACAGCTTACTTTTAGTGCTAACATTAATGACATTAAAGATTGTAATATATATATTGTAACAGTTCCAACCCCTATTGATGAATTCAAAACACCTAACTTAAATCCTTTAAGAGGTGCATCAAAAATGCTGGGAGATATTCTTAAAAAAGGAGATACTGTCATCTATGAGAGTACTGTATATCCAGGATGCACTGAAGAGTTGTGTGTGCCTTTATTAGAACATTCGAGTGGGTTAGTTTTTAATTTAGACTTTTACTGTGGATATTCTCCAGAGAGAATTGTTCCAGGAGATAAGATTAATACCTTAACCACCATTAAAAAAGTAACATCAGGCTCAACTCCTGAGGTTGCTAACTTTGTAGATGATTTATACAGATCAATTATTACTGCAGGTACTTTTAAGGCAGCAAGTATGAAAGTAGCAGAGGCTAGTAAGGCAATTGAAAATGCACAACGTGATGTTAATATATCGTTTGTTAATGAATTAGCTTTAATATTTGATAGGGTAGGTATAGACACTCAAGATGTTCTTGACGCTGCTGGGACTAAGTGGAATTTTTTAAAATACAAACCAGGTCTTGTTGGAGGACACTGTATAAGTGTAGATCCTTATTATTTAGCTTATAAAGCAGAGAATCTTGGTTATTATCCAGAGGTGATCCTAAGCGGCAGGCGTGTAAACGATAACATGAGCACCTTTGTAGCCAATAAAATGATCAAAATGTTAATCAAGGCTGGTAAACAAATAATGGGCTCTAAAATATTAATATTAGGAGTTACTTTTAAAGAAAATTGTCCCGACATACGAAATTCAAAAGTAGCAGATGTGCACAATGAATTAAAAGAGTTTGGTTTAGAAGTGGATGTCTACGATTATGAAGCTAATTCTATTGAAGTAGAGGAAGAGTATGGAATTAAAATTATTGATGAAATTAAAGAGAAATATGATGGGATTTTATTAGCGGTTTCGCACAACAAATTTTCGATGATAAATATAGAAATGATAAAAAACGACTCCAAAAGTATTGTTTATGATTTAAAAGGATTTCTACCAAGAAATCAAGTAGATTCAAGATTATAAAAATAGATGAAAAATATACAAATGGTTGACCTAAAAGGTCAATACAAGAAGATAAAAGAAAAGATTGATAAAGCAGTGATTCAAACTATTGAATCAACCAGTTTTATAAATGGTCCAATTGTTAAAGAATTCACAAAATCGTTAGAAGATTATTTAGACGTAAAGCATGTAATTCCCTGTGCAAATGGTACTGATGCCCTTCAAATAGCACTCATGGCCTTATCCTTAAAACCTGGAGATGAGGTTATTTGCCCGTCTTTTACCTATGTAGCAACTGCAGAAGTTATTTCTCTTTTGGGATTAACGCCTGTAATGACTGATGTAGATCCAGATACATTTAATATAACTGCTGATATAATTAGACCTCATATAACCAGAAAAACAAAAGCAATTATACCTGTACACCTATATGGGCAATCTTCTGATATGCAAGGTATTATGGATTTAGCAAAAGAGTTTAGTTTGTATGTAATTGAAGACAACGCTCAAGCAATAGGTGCTAAATATACTTTTAGTGATGGGACTGTAAAAAGTACAGGAACTATTGGTCATATAGGTACAACTTCTTTTTTTCCCTCGAAAAACTTAGGATGCTATGGTGATGGGGGGGCAATGTTTACAAATGATGAAGAAATTGCTAAAAATCTTAAAATGATAGCAAATCATGGTCAACAAGTGAAGTATTATCATAAAGTTACAGGTTGTAACTCTAGATTAGATTCAATTCAAGCTGCAATTTTAAATATTAAATTAAATTATTTGGATAGTTATTCTGTTTCAAGAAATAAAATGGCTAAAAATTATGATGAAAGTTTTTCTAAAATTTCACAACTATCTATACCGAAAAGGCAATATAATTCAACACATGTATTTCACCAATATACATTAAAGACCATCCCTGAATTGAGAAATTCTTTAATTGATTTTTTAAAGGAAAATAATATTCCTGTGATGATTTATTATCCGGTTCCACTTTATAAACAAGAAGCATTTAGAAGCTATGTTAATAGTGATTTTAAAATAGCTAATGTGGAACAATTATGTGATACTGTTTTTTCTCTACCAATTCACACTGAAGTTGAAAATTCATCTCAGAAATTTATTATTCAAAAAGTAAAAGAGTTTTTTAACAAAATATAAAAATGGATACTAAAAATTATTTTGCTCATGAAAGTTCCTATATTGATGAGCCTTGTCAAATAGGAAAAGGAACCAAGATATGGCACTTTTCACATGTTATGAAAAATTCAATAATTGGAGAAAATTGTAATATTGGTCAAAATGTTGTGGTTTCACCTGATGTTCAATTAGGGAATAATGTTAAAATTCAGAACAACGTATCGGTCTATACTGGAGTCATATGTGAAGATGATGTATTTTTGGGTCCATCCATGGTTTTTACTAATGTAATAAACCCACGAAGTGGTGTTATTCGAAAAGAGGAATATATGAAGACAGTAGTCAAAAAGGGCGCGTCTATTGGTGCTAATGCAACAATAGTGTGTGGTAACAATATTGGAAAATATGCATTTATTGGAGCTGGAGCAGTAGTCACAAAAGAAGTTCCTGATTATGCTCTAATGGTAGGTAATCCTGCAAAACAAGTTGGATGGATGAGTGAATTTGGAGAGCGTTTGAATTTTGATAATGAAGGATTATCTCTTTGCCAAAAAACAGGATCAAAATATCAATTAACAAATAATTCAATAAACAAAATAGATGAATAAAAATTTCGCTTTGATTGGTGCTTCAGGATATATCGCACCTAGGCATTTACAGGCAATAAAAGATACTGATAATAATTTAGTAGCAGCACTTGATCGATTTGATAGTGTTGGAATAATGGATAGTTATTTTCCAAGTGCTGACTTTTTTGTTGAACCAGAAATTTTTGATAGACATATCGAAAAGTTAAAAGTTGATGATGGACTCACATTAGATTATTTTAGTATATGTACACCAAATTATTTGCATGATTCTCATATTAGAATGGCTCTTAGAAGAAATGCGGATGCAATTTGTGAAAAGCCTTTAGTTTTAAATCCTTGGAATTTAGAATCTTTAAAAAAAATGGAAGTTGAATCTGGAAAAAGAATATGGAATGTATTACAATTAAGATTACATGAGAGTATTATTAGACTAAAAGAAAAAATTGATTCATATCCAAAAGATAAAAAATTTGATATTGATTTAACATATTTAACATCAAGAGGGAGTTGGTACTACACTTCATGGAAAGGAAATTTAGATAAATCTGGAGGAATAGCTACAAATATTGGAGTACATTTTTTTGATATGCTTTCATGGATTTTTGGTGATTTAAAAGATAATGTTGTTCATGTTCAATCTCATGATAGAGCTTCAGGGTATTTAGAGTTAGAAAGAGCTAGAGTAAGATGGTTTCTTTCGATTAATTATGATGTACTTCCTGATGAAATTAAAGCTAAAGGTCAAAGAACTTTTAGATCAATTAAAATTGAAGGTGAGGAACTTGAGTTTAGCGGTGGTTTTACTGATCTACATACTAAAGTTTATAAAGGTATAATTGAAAATAATGGCTTTGGATTAGATGAAACCAGACAAGCACTTGAAATTGTTCATAAAATTAGAAATTCTAAACCAATTGGACTCAAAGGAGACTATCATCCATTTGCATCAAAAAAATTAGTAAGTCATCCTTTTTATTTAAAAAATGATTAAGATTTTAACAATTGTAGGGGCTAGACCTCAATTTGTAAAAGCCTCAGCTATTTCACGAGCAATAATACAAAAGTTTAGTGAAAAAATTCATGAAGTTATAGTTCATACTGGACAACATTATGATGATAACATGTCATCTCTTTTTTTCAATGATTTAGATATTCCCATTCCCAAATATAACTTAGGAATCTCTGGTGGAAATCATGGTTTCATGACAGGAAATATGATAATTGAAATTGAGAAAGTATTGTTGAATGAGAAACCAAACTTAGTTTTACTTTATGGTGATACAAATTCAACTTTAGCAGGTGCAATTTCAGCTAGTAAATTAAATATTAAAATAGCTCATGTTGAAGCGGGTCTTAGATCATTTAATTTGGAAATGCCAGAAGAATTAAATAGAATCTTAACTGACCGAGTTTCATCTTTTCTTTTTTGCCCTACTAAATCTTCAGTCATAAATTTAAATAATGAAGGTATCCGTAATGGAGTTTTTAATGTCGGAGACGTTATGTTTGATGTCGCAACTCATGTAAAAAATTTCTCCAATAATAAATCAAAATTTAGAGATAAAAATGGATTATTAAATTCTAATTTCATTTTGGTTACTTGTCATAGAGCTGAAAACACAAACAATACCGATAAACTGATACAGATCTTAAAATCTCTTCATCAATTATCTAAAGATTATAAGATAGTTTTTCCAATTCATCCAAGAACAAGTAAAATTGTTGACAATAAAAATTTAAAACACTTTTTAAAAAATTTAATTGTAATTGAACCACTTTCATATACTGAAATGATTGATTTATTGAGTAATGCAATTTTAATTATTACTGATTCAGGTGGATTACAAAAAGAAGCTTTTTTTTGTGAAACGCCATGTCTTACTATAAGACAAGAGACTGAGTGGGTAGAGACTGTTGAAATTGGCGCAAATGTTTTGGTTAAGGCAGATTCGAGGGATATATTAAATGAGGTTAATAAAATATTAAACACTAAAAATGATATAGTATTTAATCACAACCCATATGGCGATGGTAATGCAGCAACTCTTATAATTAATAAAATTTTAAATAATCTTTGATGCATTTTGTCATTTTAACTAATGGAAATGAATTTTGCACAAAACTTTTAAGAAATTTTAGAGCTAATCAAAGTTTTAAAAATGTAAAAGTTTTAGTCGAAATTCCCTTATCATTGGATCATTTTATATACAGGAACGAAAAAAAAAGCTTTTGTTTAAAAGCAAAATTAGTTTTTAGATTTTTTAGGCATTTAAAATATTTGGCTATTTTTTTTTTTAAAAACATAAATTTTTTTAGGCAGTTTGTCTTTATAAGAGAAATAAATCACTCAAGGACTTTAAATTTCTTTAATAAGAAAAAGATTGATGTAGTTTTTTTAGCTGGAATGTCAATTTTAAAAAAAGAAATTTTAAACTCTGTTAATATTGGAGTATATAACTGTCATCCAGCCCTGGTGCCACACGTTAGAGGAGTAGATGTAATTTATCATTCAGTTTTAAATTTGATTCCCTTGATAATTAGTATACATAAAGTTGATGAAGGAATAGATACAGGAAACTTAATAAAATCTATTAAAATCCCAAAAAATCTTATTAATGAAAAATCCTATGATGTTTTAAATGATAAAATTTTAAATTTTGCCTCATATGAATTTTCTAAGTTTATAAATTATTATATAGAAAATAAATTAGAGGATAAGTCTACCAAACAGTATAAAAATCTTCAAATTTTACCTTATTGTAAAAAAGTTGAAAATAAAAATTATAATTTATTTTTTGATTATTTAAAAAAACTATACAAATAATATATTGTTGAACATATATATATCAAATAGCATAAAAAAAATAAATGAAGTTAAATCAATCCTCAACCATATTTTTGATATAGTTGGATGTAGTTATAAATTAACAAATGATATCAATAAAGCAAATATTATTTATAGTTCTCACAATCCCAATTTTGATAACTCAATTTTTCTATATCACGATCCTAAAGTTTGGAATTTAGATGGCTCTATACCTAATTTTAATAATTTTTGTTATGGTGAAAATGACTGCATATTTAAATGTTATTATGTTTTAAATAGACTATGGGAAGAAAAATCAGAAAAAGACTCTTTTGGTGTTGTAAAATTAGCTGATCAAAAAAAATTACTTTTTGTAAAAAAATCTTACATAGCAGAGTTTGTTAAAACCCTAAAAGATAAAATAGTAAAGATTTTTAAAATTTCACTTGTTCCTCTTTGGCCAAATAATGAAGATTTTTGTCTTGTAATTACACATGATGTCGACGAACCCTACGCTAATTATAGAACAAAGTATTATTTTGATGAATTAATGTGGAAGTTGAATCAAAGAAAAAAACTAGTTTCTTTGTTAAAAACATCTTTTAAAATAGGGAGATCATTTTTTGATAATTTAAAAGTTGACAAAAATTTTGGCTTTGACTATTGGCAAGAATTAGAGAAAAAAATTCGTGCTAGCTCTGCTTTTTATGTTTCTGTAATAACACCTTTCGATGAATATGGACATAGTTGTGATGTTCCCTATAAGTTTGATGAAAATCAAATTAAAAAGAAACTTGATTGTTTATTGTCTGATGGTTGGGAAATAGGATTACATGCATCAATTAATTCTCATAAAAAACTTGAGAGATTTGAGGAAGAGAAGTATAAATTAGAGTCTATTCTTGGAGAAAAAATAATTGGAGTTAGACATCATTACTGGAATCTAGGAAAAAATATTTTAGATACCCATTCAAAGCATATTAAAGCTGGATTTAAGTATGATTCATCTTTAGGTCTTAATGACGAAGTAGGATTTAGATCAGGAACGATGTGGCCTTATATTATATTTCAAGATAATAATATTGATAATGATTTTTATCAAATTCCACCAACAATAATGGATGGAAATATTTTTTATCACAAAAATTCTATTGAATATAATTTTCAAAAATTATACGATCATTTTGAGTATGTAAAAAAATTAAATGGATGTGTTGTTTTAGATTGGCATCTTGAGCAAGCCAATTTAAATAGATTAAACTATGCAGGATTAGTATTAAAGAAATTTTTTGAAAAAAAAATTTGTGATTACAATGTTTATTTAACATCGCCAAAAGGATTATTAGAATGGTGGAAAAAGAGAAAAAAAATAATATTAAGAAATGAAAAATATTTTTAAAAAAATTATAATAGGAATATTGTATTGTTCTGTAGGGTTATTCTATAATAAAAAATATATAAGAGGTTTTAATTATCAAGAATCATTTATAGGTTGGAGGTGGATTTTCAAAACTTTCTTTTTTCAAAAAATATTAGGATATAACAAGCATATACCATGGCCAGTTAGCCCCTCATCCGCTGTTGATGACCCCAATAATATATTTTTCAATCCAGATGATGCAGTTTTTTTTATGCATTTTGGTTGTTATTTTTCTAATACAAACGGAGGAAAAATATATATTGGTAAAGGAACATTTATTGCTCCAAATACCGGAATAATTACCACTAATCATGATCCATATAATGTCTCAGAGCATCTTGAGCCTAAAAATGTTTTTATTGGAGAGAAGTGTTGGATTGGCATGAACTCAATGATAATGCCTGGGGTAAATCTTGGAAATAACACTATTGTTGCAGCTGGAGCAGTTGTTACTAAGAGTTTTCCTAATGGAAACTGTGTAATTGGTGGTAATCCAGCAAAACTCATAAAAAATTTAAAACATAAATAGATTATATTTTGGGATTTTTAAGATCTAGTATTTTTCTGTTTTTAGGTAATGTTAGTATTGCAATATCTTCATTACTACTTGGGATCATTACAGCTAGGATTCTTGAGCCAACAGGACGAGGTGAACTGTATTTAGCTTTACAAATAATTAATGTAGGCTCTATTTATCTTTCATTAGGAATCGCCCCTGCTTATCAATATTTTATTTCAAAAAAAATAATTACAGAATCAAAAATTATTTCACATATTATTTATCAGATAATTCTTGTTTCAATAATCCTTGTATTTCTATACTTATTTAGTCCAGTAATTCTAAATAATTTTGAATTAAATTCTATAAATGTAAATCTTATATTTTTTTGTGTAATTGGAGTTCTAATAAATATTGTAAATCTGTTTTCAACATCAGTTATTTTAACTAAAAATAATGGTATTCCATTTCATAGTGTTTTAAGTATAATTGGATCATTTTTTAATTTGTTTTTAATTGTTTTATTCACATATTTTGATTCACTTGATTTTGAGACTGCCGTTTACTCATATTTTGGAGGATTATTAGTTCAAATAATTCCTAAAATTTATAAAGTATTATCTACTGTAAACATAACTTTACAACTTAAATGGTTTTTTGTTACTAAAAAATTAATCAAATATGCAGTTCCATCATTTTTAACAAATATTGGGTTAATTCTTGTTTTTAAAATAGATACTTTTATTATAAGTGAGATATTGGATATTAAGGCCTTAGGTTTATATTCGATGTCAGTAGCTTTTGCAGAAATCACTTTGATGATTCCTAATTCAGTAGGTACAGTTCTTTTTACAAAATTACCGACTACTGGTGAATCTGAAAAGATAGCTCTTCTTAAAAAAGTTAATAAAATTTTAGTTTTCCTTTCTTTATCAATCTCTATTTTTTTGATATTTATAGGTCCATTTTTAATAAATTTTCTTTTAGGTGATTTATATATTGATTCAATATTACCATTGCAAATTTTAGCTCCAGGTCTAATTTTTATGGCCTCAAATTATGTTTTTACCAATTATTTTTCAGGAAGTGGACAACCAAATATTTGCGCCAAAGTTTATGGTTTGGGGCTTTTAATTAATATATTTTTTAATTTCTATTTAATTAAAATTTGGGGAATTAATGGCGCTGCTTTTGCGTCAACTATAACTTATTTTTCAATCTCGATGATGTTTTGGATTTTATTGAGAGAAAAACTCAAAATTAGTTTTAAAGATACTTTCATTGTCAATATGTCAGATATTAAAGATTTTATATTACAAATTTCAAGTTTAATTAAAAGTCAAAAAAACATATAAAAATTTGATGAAAAAAAATTTATTAATAATCGCTTCAAATTTTCCTCCCTCCAATAGGGTTGGAGGTGTAATTAGAATAAGTAAGTTAATTAAATATTTAAATTATTATAATTGGAGTCAATATGTAATTACAACTAGAAAATCTAGCAATAATCTAAGTTTAAATCTTTTAAATGAACTTAAAAATAAATGTGTAATCTATAGAATTCCAGAATTTGATATTCGAAAAATATATCATTTTTTTAAATTAAAATCAATACGAAAATCATCTTCAAAAACTGGAGATATAACTTTAAGTGAGAACAATAATATACCAATATCATCGCATTTTCTTGTTCCTGACCATCTTCTGATTTGGTCTTTTTTAGCTTTTTTAAAGTCAATTATAATTTGTTTAAGAAAAAAAATTGATTTAGTATTAGTGACTTCTCCTGCTCAATCAGGATTATTAACAGGCTTACTTTTAAAATTTTTTTTTAAAAAAACTTTGATAGTTGATTACAGAGATCCTTGGACAACAAATCCTTTTCATATAAAAAGATTTTTTACATTTCTTAATAAACTTGAAGATTATCTTGAGTATTTAGTTCTTAAAAATGCAGATTGTATTGTGGTGATAAATAGATCTTTTATATCATCTTTACAAAAAAAATTTAAAATATTAAATAACACTAAATTTAAAGTAATCACAAATGGTTTTGATCCTGAGGATTTTTCAAGAATAAAACCTCATTTTTTTTCAAATAAAACTATTGTCCATGCGGGAAATTTTTATTTTGGCAGATCTCCAATTAAATTTTTTAAAGCATTTTCAAAAATATTATTTGATAATCCTTTATTAAAAAAAAGCTGGCAATTAATTTTAGTTGGTTCTGGAGAGGAATATAAAAAAGAAATTAAAAAATTGAATATTATAAATAACGTGAAATTTTTAGGTAATGTTCCACATGAGATTGCCTTGAGCTACATGTTAGGAGCAAATATTTTATTATTAATTCCAGGTTTAGGAAAAACAACAATGACAGGAAAAGTTTTTGAATATATGGCAGCTAAAAAGCCAATTTTTGTATCTACAAATAAATCAGCTGTATCTAAATTGATTAATGATTTGAAGATAGGGGTTTCATCAAATGAAAATAACATTTCAGAATGTTTGTTAAAATTAATGAACGATAATTATGATATCAATTTAGAAAAAACTAATGTCGATAAATATAGTAGAATGGAAATTGCTAAAAAGTATTCAAAAATAATGGATGATTTACTAACTAAAAAGTGATGAAAGTAATTAATCTCTTTTCTATTCTTCTTTTTTTAACAATTTTAATTCCTACAACCTTTAGTTTTATATTTGATTTATTAAGTTTTGCTTTTGTAATAATTTCATTCTTATTATTGTTAACAAAGCCTTATTATTTTAAAAAACCTAAAATTACAAAGCCATTAATTTCTTTATTAATATTTTCATTTATTGTTTTAATTTCTTTTTTAGTTAATGGTTTTGAGCAAAGCATAATTTCTACTCAAAAAATATATAATTTTAAACTTTCATTAATAGGATTATTCACTGTATTTATATTTACTTCCACATTTTTTATTATATCTAGTTTAAAGTTAACTGAAATTCAAAAAGTAAGGATTTTATTTTATTTTACTGTCGCAGGTTCAATTAATGCTATAATCACAATAATTCATTGGATAACTGTTACGGGTGGTGTTATAGAAAGATATAATTATTTTCCTCCAATTTCTGGTTCTAATGGAATTCAGATATATTTTATGATTTTTACCTTTTTTACTGGGATTACTTTATTAAAGTTAAAAATTTCCCAAACTAGAAAGTTATATGTAAAAATTGCTATTTCTCTATGCTTGATCAATATGCTTTCCATATTAGTGAGAGAAGCTTGGATAATTTTTATTTTTTCATTGATAATTTTATGGTTATTAACTACTAAAAGATCAAAATTTTCAAAATACTTAATCGGAATTTTTATCGTAGCTATAAGTATTTTTTCAATTTATACTATTTTGTCTAGTTTAGACATTTTATCGGATATAATTTCAATCAATTCTGAGGGTTCATCTGCTAGTACAATAATCAGAATACTAATGATACAAGATAGTATAGAACTTTTTTTATCTAATCCATTTTTCGGAGTTGGATTTGGAAATTTTTCTTTTCACTCAGATTTATATGTTAATTTGAGTGGTGGAAATATTGAAAGAGTAAATAGTCCGCACAATGCTTTATTGTTAATTGCTTGTGAGCTCGGTGTTTTAGGAATTCTCTCTTTTTTTATTTTATGTTTTAATATACTTTTAAAGCTATATAAAAATATTAGAATTGAAGTTACTTCATTTAATAAAGTTTTATCAACTGTTTTGTTCCCATTAATTTTATTACTTACAATAGATCAAATTATAAGTAATTCAGTTTTTTTACCTCCACCTGTTGAAAGATCATCTGTTCAGCTTGCTTATGTTTTTTGGATATTGGTTTCATTATGTTTTAATGAAAATAGTAAGAATGAAATTAAAAATGATTGATAAGAAGATCAAAAAAAATGTATTTGTTATACCTTCTTGGTATCCTGTTGCAAATGATAATATTTCCGGAATATTTATTAAAGAACAAGTAGAAGCTATTTCATTATTTGAACCAAATGTTAACCAATATGTTTCAACTTGGGGACACTCACTTGGTCATCTTTCTTTAAGATTACCTAAAAAGATTTTTAATTCTTTAATATGGAGAATTAAAAATACTGTTTCTAACACTCACAAAATTAGAGATAATATTGTAGAAATTTTTAATCCGAGTTTGTCATGGTCAAATCAACTACCATTTGGAGGCTATAAAACAATGCTTAGTTCAAATCGAAAAAATCTATTGGAAGCAATTAGATTGTCAAAAAACAATATTCATATTATACACGCTCATTGTGTATATCCTGGTGGAGTTATTGCAAATATTTTATCAAATGAATTTAATATCCCATATTTTATCACTGAGCATATGGGTCCTAGAATTCCTTCTTTATTGAATAATGGAAAGCCTATAGATATTATTATTAAGGCCTATAGAAATGCTGACAAAGTAATAGCTGTAAGCCCATATTTGAAAGAAAAATTACTTGAGTATGATCTAAAAAAAGTTACAGTAATTCCAAATTTAGTTAATGAAAAAAAATTTTTATTATCAAAAAAAAATAATAGAAAGTTTATTTTTTTTAGTTTGGGAATCATGACTAAAGTTAAAGGAATTGATGTTTTACTAAAAGCAATTAAAAGATGCAATTTAAGTAGTGAAAACACAGAGTTTTGGATAGGTGGTGATGGACCTATGCTCTCTGAATATAAATTATTAGCAAAAAAATTAAAAATAGTACATATTGTAAAATGGCTTGGTAAAATACATCACAATGATGTTCCAAAATATTTTAAAAACTGTAATGCTTTTATTCTACCATCAAGATTTGAAACATTTGGTGTTGTTTGCGCAGAAGCAATTGCTTCAGGAAAGCCAGTTATAGCAACTAGATGCGGTGGTCCACAATCAATAATAAATAAGAGCAATGGAATTTTAGTAGATGTTGATGATATTCAACAATTAAGTAATGCAATTAATAATTTAAAGTTTAATTACACTGAATTTCGTGGAGAAAAATTAAGAGAAGAATTTTTGAGAAAGTTTTCAAGAAAGGTAGTAGTTAATCAAATAATTAATTTATATAAAAAACATATTTGACTTTATGTGCGGTATATTAGGATACTTTAATTTAAATAACACTGCTGATTTTAATTCTGAATTTAGCAAATCACTTGAAATGCTATCACATCGTGGACCTGATCAATTTGGAGTAGTACAATTTAAATCTAAAAATACAATTGGTGAATTTGGTCATACTAGACTCTCAATTATTGATCTTTCGGAAAATGGAAATCAGCCAATGAAAAGTAAATGTGGAAGGTATTCACTAGTATTCAATGGCGAAATATATAATTATAAAGAAATTAAAAAGCAGTTAATTTCTGAATATAACTATGAATTTAATTCATCGTCTGATACTGAAGTCTTGTTAGCATCTTGGTCAATTTGGGGAAAATCTTCAATTAGAAAATTTAAAGGTATGTTTTCGTTTGTAATCTATGATTATGATTATAATAAGTTGACATGTGTTCGTGATGCATTTGGAATAAAACCTTTTTATTATAGCATAGATTCAAATAATTTTTATTTTAGCTCCGAAATTCCACCAATTTTAGCTTTAAACCCTCGACTAAAAGAAGTTAATTATCAAAAATCATTTGAGTATTTATTAAATGGCACATATGATGATAGTGAAGAAACTTTTTTTAAAAATATTTTTAATTTAAAACCATGTCATATTCTTGAAATTAACTTAAAAAACAAAATTAAAAAAACAATAATTAAATGGTGGAATCCTGAAATTAAGGAAATCAAAATTAGTTACAAAAGCGCAACAAAAAAATTGAGAGAAATTTTCTTAGAAAATATAAAAATGCATTTAAGAAGTGATGTTCCTCTTGGTGCTGCACTATCCGGAGGAATTGATTCATCTTCTATTGTTTCATGTATTAGGTATATTTATCCGGATTTAAAAATTAACACATTTAGTTTTATATCAGAGGAAGCTAAGTCAAATGAAGAGAAATGGGTTGATATTGTTAACGATAGTGTAAAAGCTAAATCATATAAACTTAAATCAAATAATCTTAATATAAATTCTGATTTAGAAAATTTAATTTCTGTTCAAGGTGAACCTTTTGGTTCAACAAGTATTTATGCTCAATATAAGTTATATGAATTTGTAAAAAAATCTGGAATAATTGTTACGCTTGATGGTCAAGGAGCAGACGAATTACTTGCTGGGTATGGTGGATATCCTATTCAAAGAACACAAAGTCTAATTGATAAATTTAGAATTTATGATGCATTTAAATTTCTCAATGAGTGGTCAAAATATCCTGGTCGCTCGTTAAAGTTAACTGTTCTAGGTTTGTTTTATGATTATCTGCCAATTTCCATGAAAAATTTCATACTATACTTTAAGAAGAAAAAATTAGTTCCCTCTTATTTTGACAAGCAATTTTTAAAAAATTCAAAAATTAGTATATATAAGAAAAACTTCTTTTTTAATAAGAAAGACATTAAGGGTAGAAGATTGGTAAATAAACTAAAAGAATCTTTAACTGGTGATGGTTTAGCATCTTTACTTAGACATGGAGATAGAAATTCAATGAAATGGTCTGTTGAAAGTAGAGTACCCTTTTTAACTACTGATTTAGCTGAATTTTTGCTTACTCTTCCTGAAGATTTTCTTATTTCTGATAAAGGTTTAACCAAAAATATTTTCAGAAATGCCATGAAAGGAATTGTTCCAAAAGAAATCTTGAAAAGAAAAGATAAAATAGGTTTTGAACCACCTGAAAATGAATGGCTAGCTTCATCAAGATCGATTATTAATGAAACTATTAATGAAGTTGAAAATATACCTATTTTTAATTCATATAATTGTAAAACATTACTAAACAATTATTTTAAATATCCAAAATCAGTTAATAGCCGTTTAGTTTGGAGAATCATAAATTATGCTAAGTGGTACTCAATAAATTTTAAAAATTAAATATGTGTGGAATTTTTGGATCTATTTCGAAAGATCAAATAAATATTAATAATTTAAGGAAACTTTCAACCTATGCTAGACAGAGAGGAAGAGATTCAAGCGGATTGGTAAATTGTATAAATAACAAGTATGAAATAACAAGAGCTGATTTTGACATTAATAAATTATTTAAAAAAATAAATTTCAGTAATTCACAATTTGTTATGGGTCACAGTAGGTTGATTACAAATGGACTCTCAGATAATCAACCAGTTGTAAGAGATGGAATAATTTTAATTCACAATGGAATTATTGTTAACGAAAATGAAATTTGGAATAAAACACGAATTAAAAGAAAATATAAAATTGATTCTGAAGCAATAATTGGATTAGCAATAGACTTCATTAAAAAGAATAAAAATATTGATGAACTTCATGATTATATTTTAAAAAATTGTAAAGGTACTGTCTCTTGTGCATTAGCAATTCCTAAGCTTGGAAAGTTATTTTTAATTTCAAATAACGGAAGTCTTTACAAAGGTTACTTTAAAGATTCAATATATTTCTCGTCAGAAAAGTATCCATTAATTAAAATTAAATGTGAATCAATTAACCAAATAAATAAAGGAGGAGTTGTAATAGATATTCCTATATCCAATAAAAATATAGTTAAAGATTATAATTTGAGAAATGAAAATTTAATACCAGAATTTAAAAATAATTCTCAAGAAGAAAATATGCTTATCTATGAAAAGCATGATCTAAAAAGATGTAAAAAATGCATACTGCCTGAGACAATGTCATTTATAAAGTTTGATGATAATGGTGTATGTAATTATTGTAACAATTATCAATTAAAAAATATTCCAAAACCAAAGCAAGAACTATTTAATTTAGTAAAAGAATATCGTAGAAATGATACAGCAGAATGTATTGTTCCATTTTCTGGTGGTCGGGATAGCTGTTATTCACTCCATTTAATAGTCAATGAATTAAAAATGAAACCAATTACTTATACCTACGATTGGGGAATGGTAACAGATTTGGGTAGACGTAATATAAGTAGAATGTGTTCTGAACTAGGTGTTGAAAATATTATAATTGCCGATGATATTTCTAAAAAACGTAATAATATAAAAATGAATTTGACAGCCTGGTTAAAATCACCAAATTTAGGTATGATAAGTATTTTTACTGCAGGTGATAAACATTTTTTCAAACATGTAGAGACTGTAAAAAAACAAACTGGAATTAATTTAAATCTTTGGGGAATTAATCCTCTGGAAGTAACACACTTTAAATCAGGGTTTTTAGGTGTTCCACCACATTTTGATGATAAATTAGTTTATACCCACGGATTTTGGAAACAGATGAGATATCAAAAATTGCGATTTAAAGCAATGTTAAAAAGTCCAGGTTATTTCAATTCATCTTTATGGGACACTCTTTCAGGTGAGTATTATAGAAGTTTTACAAAAAAAACTGATTATTTCCATGTATATGACTATTGGAGATGGGATGAAAAATTAATTGATCAAACATTATCCAAGTATGATTGGGAATTAGCACCAGATACCTCAACAACGTGGAGAATTGGTGATGGAACAGCTGCATTATACAATTATATATACTATTTATACGCTGGATTCACTGAGCATGATACATTTAGAAGTAATCAAATTAGAGAAGGACAATTATCCAGAGAAAAAGCTTTATTATTAGTTCAAGAAGAAAATAAACCCAGGTATCAAAATATCAGGTGGTATCTTGATGCCCTAAGCATGGATTATAAGAAGACTATTTCAACTATAAATGAAAAAAGATTTGATCAGAAAACATATAAAGTATTAAGAGACAAGCTAGTATGATCCCAGAAAAAAAAATATTGAAAGTTTGGCCATTTTGGATTGAAGGAATTAAATATCATGATCAATATTTAGCTGATGAAATGCAAAAAGATAATATAAAAACTATTTTTGCTTGTCCAAATACAGCATCTAACAGCTATTCGAACTTTTCTCATTTCAACAACAGAAAAAAATCTATTGAATACTCATACGAAATGTTTTTTTTAAAGCATTTTTCTTTTTTAGGAAAACCTTTTACATATGAAGTTTTTAAATTCTCAAAATTTATTAAGTCATACAATCCAGATATAATTCATATTTTTGGTATTAGTAATTTTACAACTATAATTACATTTCTATCAGTATTTTTCTCCAATTTCAAAGGTAAGATTTTAATAAATGATCATAGTGATCCCAATGAGAGAAAAACTAGCTTAAAAGCAAAAATTTATTACCTTTTTTTTAATCTATATTATAAGTTATTTATAAAAAAAAACATTAAAATAATAGTTCCAGACAAATCAAGTAAAAATGAGTTAATCTTTAGGTATGGAGATAGTATTGAAAAAAATATTGAGATTATTCCACTCGGCTACGATGATAATATTTTTAAAGTCAAGAAAAGGAATTCTAAAAATTTGCCTTTAAAAATTGGATTTGCTGGAAAAATTAATCCTTTAAAGAAAATTGATTTATTGATAAATGCCGTAGAAATTTTTGACAAAAAAGAGATTCAACTTGACATAGCAGGAATTAATCTAGAAAATAAATCTGATTACCAAGAAAAACTTATTGAATATGTTAATGATAATAAAATGACTAACATTACTTTTAAGAAGTTTTTCACCTCAAGTATAGAGCTTTCTAATTTTTATTGCTCACTTGATTTAGCAATTTTTCCAGGCTCAATTTCAATAACAACTTTTGAAGCTAATGGCTGTGGATGCCCAGTTATAATTTTTAATTCTTATCCAGGTCTAGAACATCGTGTTTCAGATGGCAGAGGAAAACTATTTAATACTAAAAACGAACTTATCGATTACATTAAATATTATCTAGATATTAAAAAAAATAATAGTATTAATCATGAAAAGATATCTAAAAAAAGCAACAAGTATAGCTGGAAAGTAATTAAGGAATTGTATTATGATTTATATAACTTTAACTAATTAAATGTTCAGCAAAATATTAAATATAGTCAGAAACATAATCCTTTTTAAAATTATATATCCGTGGGTAAAAGTTGGTGTTAATGTTCATTGTCAATTTTCAACTAGATTTTTATCACCAAAAAGAAATGTAAAACTTGGAGATAATGTTGGAATTGGATTTAATTGTTTTTTTTTAACTAATGTTTCTATTGGCAATAAAGTTTTAATTGCTAGTAATGTTTCATTTATAAGTAAAGATGACCATAATTTTAACATAATTGGAAAAACAATATGGGATTCAGGAAGAGGAGATAAATTCAACATTATAGTGGAAGATGATGTATGGATTGGTCAGGGAGCAACAATTATTTCACCATGTAAAATTGGAAGAGGTTCTGTAATAGCTGCCGGAAGTATTATTTCTAACTTAATTGAACCTTATTCAATTTATGCTGGAGTTCCTGGAAAGTTGATAAAAAAAAGATTTAGCGATATTGAAATTTATAATCATGAATCTATTCTAATTCAAAAGAAAGAATTACAAGAAAATAAAAGAACTATAAAGTCTATTTAAAATTCACTAAAATGTTAAATAACAAAACATTATTAATAACTGGGGGAACAGGTTCCTTTGGAAATGCAGTATTAAATCGTTTTTTGAATACTGATTATTTTAAAGAAATTCGAGTTTTCTCTCGAGATGAAAAAAAGCAAGATGACATGAGAAATCGTCTAAATAATCCTAAGTTGAGATTTTACATAGGAGATGTTCGCAATTATGATAGTATTGAAAAAGCTATGCGTGGAGTTGATTATGTATTTCATGCAGCTGCATTAAAACAGGTTCCATCCTGTGAATTTTTTCCTTTGGAGGCTACTAAGACAAATGTTTTTGGAACACAAAACGTTATTGACGCAGCTGAGTTTAATAAAGTAAAAAAAGTTATCTGCCTAAGTACTGATAAAGCTGCTTACCCAATTAACGCTATGGGTATATCCAAGGCTTTGATGGAGAAGGTTGCTGTTGCTGCTTCACGTAATTTGACAAAAACAACGGTTTGCTTAACTAGATATGGAAATGTTATGGGTTCTAGAGGCTCAGTTATACCATTATTTATAAAGCAGTTAAAAGAAGGAAATGATTTAACAATTACTGATCCTAAAATGACACGTTTTTTAATGTCACTAAATGAAGCAGTTGAATTAGTTTTATTTGCTTTTGAAAATGGCAATCCAGGTGATTTATTTGTGAATAAAGCACCAGCCAGTAATATTGGAGATTTAGCACAGGCTTTAAGAGAAATGTTTAATTCAAATAATAACATAAGAATTATAGGGACACGCCATGGCGAAAAATTGTATGAAACTTTATGTACTCGTGAAGAAATGATTAAGGCTGAAGATATGGGTGCATTTTTCCGTATTCCGGCCGATAATAGAAGTTTAAATTATTCAAGTTATTTTTCAGAGGGGAAAAAGGGGTTGTCAGAAATTGAAGATTATAATTCCCATAACACTGAACAAAAAAATGTTGAGGGAATAAAAAAGCTTTTGATGAAATTAGATTTTGTTAAGCAAGATTTGAAAAAGTAAATTCATAAACTTATGCAACTGCCAAAAATAATCAAAGGAAATTCATATACTGATTCTCGCGGAACTCTTATTTATAATAATCTTTTTGATGCTAGCGAAATAAAGCGAATGTATATTATTCAAAATAGTAGTACAAAGGTTTTCAGGGGATGGCAAGGACATAAAGTAGAAAAGCGATGGTTTTCTTGCTTACAAGGTGAGTTTGAGATTTATTTAATTGAGGTTGACAACTGGAGAAAACCAACCAAAAGTTTAGAAATAATTAAATTTAATTTTAATTCAGATAGAATGGATGTTCTTTATGTACCCTCAGGTTATTTAAATAGTATAAGATCTAAAACACCAGATTCTAAATTATTGTGTATGTCAAATTATGGCTTAAATGAAATAGATGATGAATACAGGTTTGAGTATGATTATTTTGATTCTAATTATAAATAAAAATGATAAATATTGGTATTACAGGTCAAAACGGTTTTATTGGAACTCATTTACGTAATAATCTGAAGCTTTATTCAGATAAATATAATTTAATTGAATTTAAAAGAAATTACTTTGAAGACAAATTAGCTTTAGATAGTTTTGTTTCTCAGTGTGACGTTATTGTTCATTTAGCAGGATTAAATCGTCATAATACACCCTCTGTTATTTATGACACTAATATTCAATTGGCATCTTCTCTAGTTGAGTCTTTAAATCGTTCTAAAAGTAATCCTCATGTCATTATGTCTTCATCATCTCAAGAGTCTAGTGATAATTTATATGGTAAGTCTAAAAAGATAGGTAGATCTCTAATATCAAATTGGGCTAATGAGAAAAATACAATTTTTACAGGAATGATAATTCCTAATGTGTTTGGGCCATTTGGAAAATCTAAATATAATTCAGTAGTTGCAACTTTTTGTCATCAATTATCAAACGATGAAATTCCTAAAATAGAATTTGATGGAGAGTTGAAATTAATCTATGTTAATGAACTAGTTACTTGTATAATAGATTGTATTGAAAATAAAGTTAATCAAGTAGAATATAAAGTAAAACACACTTCAGAAATTAAAGTATCAGAACTATTAGATCTTTTACAAAGCTTTAAATCTACATATCAGGAGAACGGGGAAATACCAAGATTTATTAATGTTTTCGAATTAAATTTATTTAATACATTCAGATGTTACATGAATATTAAAAATTATTTTCCAAAAAAAATAAAACAACATCATGATGAACGAGGATCTTTTGTTGAGTTAATTAGATTGGGAATTGGTGGACAAGTATCTTTTTCGACAACTGTCCCTGGAATAACTCGGGGAAACCATTTTCATACCCGTAAAATTGAACGTTTTGCAGTAATAAAAGGGAAAGCCTTAATTCAATTAAGGAGAATTGGTACAAAAGAAATTATAGATTTTTATCTAGATGGAAAAGAACCAGCCTATGTAGATATGCCTATTTGGTATACACATAATATTAAAAATATTGGAGAAGATATTTTATATACTAATTTTTGGATTAGTGAATCTTATGATCCTGAAGATGCTGATACATTTTTTGAGGAAGTTTAAATAAAAATAAAGACCATAATATGAAAAAATTAAAAGTTTTAACAGTAGTAGGTACTCGTCCAGAGATTATAAGGCTATCTCAAGTTATTTTAAAACTTGATGATTGTCATAGTATTGAACATATTCTTGTTCATACTGGTCAAAATTATGATTATGAATTGAATGAAGTATTTTTTAAAGATTTGGGATTGAGAAAGCCTGACTATTTTTTGAATGCAGCTGGAAAAAATGCAACTGTGACTTCAGGTCAAATATTAATTAATATTGATCCTCTTTTAGAAAAAATAGAACCAGATGCTTTTTTGGTTTTAGGAGATACTAACTCTTGTCTATGTGCTATAGCCGCCAAAAAACGAAAAATACCAATCTTTCACATGGAGGCTGGAAACCGTTGTTACGATCAAAGAGTTCCAGAGGAAACTAATAGAAAAATTGTAGATCATGTTTCTGATGTAAACCTTACATACAGTGATATAGCTCGTGAATATTTATTAAGAGAAGGGCTTTCAGCTGATAGAATAATTAAAACGGGGTCTCCTATCTATGAGGTACTAAATTCATATGAAAATCAAATTGAAAGTTCTAATGTTCTTGAAAATTTAAAATTGAAAAAAGAAAATTATTTTTTAGTTTCAGCTCATCGTGAAGAAAATATTAATTCTTCAAATTTCATTAAGTTAGTTAAAAGCTTAAATACAATTGCTGAAACTTATAAACTCCCTATAATTATTTCGACACACCCAAGAACTAGAAATAAAATTAATGACTCTGGAACTGAGTTTCATAAGCGGATAAAATTGATGAAACCAATGGGATTTCATGATTATAATCATCTTCAGAAATATGCCAAGGTCGTATTATCAGATAGTGGTACTATTTCCGAAGAATCATCAATTTTGAATTTCCCTGCCTTAAATATTCGTGAAGCTCACGAACGCCCAGAAGCAATGGAAGAAACTGCTGTAATGATGGTAGGTTTAAATACAGAAAGAATAATGCAAGCATTACTAGTTTTAGAAAAGCAAAAAAGAGGAGATAATAGAACAATCAGACTCGTAAGTGATTACTCTATGCCAAATGTTAGTGAAAAAGTTATAAGAATAATAATTTCATATACAGATTATGTAAAAAGAACTGTTTGGAGTGAAAGCTAAAAAAATATTAATAGTAAGTTGTGTTTTTCCCCCTGAACCGGTAGTATCTGCAAACTTATCATTAGATATTGCCAGTGAATTAGCATTAAAAAATAATGTTACAGTAATTTCACCTTTACCAACAAGACCTTATGGATCAAATTATAGTAACCATATCACTCAAAATCACTCATTTGTACATGAAGTTATAACTTCTTATGCTAGTCCTAAATCTAATTTTTTTGGAAGATTAAGGGAAAGTTTTAGTTTTGGAAGAGAGTCATCTAAATTCTTGTATTCGAACAGAAATAACATTGATACAATTTACGCAAATACTTGGCCCATTTTTGCTCAGTATTTTTTAGTTAAAACAGCAAAGAGATTAAATATTCCAGTGGTATTGCATGTTCAAGATGTATATCCTGAATCAATTATTATGAAATTACCTAAGATAGTTGGCAAAATAGTTCGATTTTTAATTTTACCAATTGATAGATTTGTTTTAAATAATGTTAAAGAAGTTATAGCCATTTCTCCACAAATGAAAGATTACGTAGTTTCAACAAGAAATTTAGTTCAATCTAAAGTTAATGTAATTCGAAATTGGCAAAATGATCAACCTTTTACTAATCAGATTTTACATAAAAAAAGTAAGTCAGAAAAATTTACGTTTATGTACTTAGGCAATATAAGTCCAAGCGCGGGGATTGAACTATTAATTGAATCATTTGCTTCTGCTAATATTGATAATTCAATGCTTATTATTTCAGGAGATGGGTCTGAAAAAAATAGATGTATGAGTTTAGCTAAAAATTACAGTTGTGAAATAGAATTTATTGAAGCAAACTTAAAAGATGTTCCTAAAATTCAGGCAAAAGCTGATATTTTATTATTACCACTGAGAAAAGGTATTGGCAAAACTGCTAGTCCTTCTAAACTTTCAGCGTATATGTTTTCTAAAAAACCCATTATAGCATCAATAGATTTAGATAGTGATTCTGCAAGGATAATAAGCGAAGCTAATGCAGGTTGGGTTATAGAACCTGAAAATAAAGATAAGTTGGCAGATGTAATGAGGTTTGCATTCTTAAGTAAAAGATCAGAATTAGAATTAAAAGGTCAAAATGGGTTTAATTTTGCAATCAAAAACTTATCAAAGAAAAATAATTTAAAAAAATTAGTTAATGTTATTTTAGGATAAATATGATAAGCTTTAGAAAATCAATGGTCTCAGATTCTAATCAAATTGCTAAAATTCATCTAAAATCTTTTCCAAATTTTTTCTTATCGACACTGGGATATTCGTTTCTTAAAACTTATTATAAAAGCTGTGTGAAAAGTAAAGAAGCTATTTCAATATGTGCCATTGATCAAAATGATAAAAAGTTGTTAGGATTTGCAGTTGGATGTTTTAAATCGGTAGGGTTTAATAAAAGATTAATTTTCTCAAATTTATTGGAATATTCATATCAAGCTATGATTTTACTGTTTACTAAGCCAATAGCTTTAATTAGGTTATATAAAAATTTAGCAAAAAATTTTGATAAAGACGATAAAGGTAATTATGCAGAATTGCTTTCAATTGGCGTTTCACCCAATCGAAATGGTTTAGGAATTGGTCAACAATTATTAACTAAATTTGAATATCAAGTTAGAGAAAAAGGTATTAATACCTTAACATTAACTACTGACGCAGATTCTAATGATAGTGTTTTGAGATTTTATAAAAAATCTGGGTATACTGTTTATTATGAATTTGAAACTTTTCCTAAAAGAAAAATGTTAAAATTAATTAAAGAATTATAAATCAAATTAATAAAATGAAAATACCATTTTGCCTTCCATTAATAGATAAAGATGTAAATAAAGAAGTCTTATCTTGTTTAAATGAAACAGGCTGGCTTACAACGGGGCTTAAAGTCAAGTTGTTAGAGGATGAAATAACAGGACTTTGTCAAACAAATTCAACCATATGTGTAAATTCATGGACCTCAGGGATGTTACTTTTAATAAGGTGGCTAGATCTAGACGAAGATGATGAGATTATAGTGCCTGTTTACACTTATGCAGCTTCAGCACTTTCAGTTATAAATTCTAATGTAAAATGTGTTTTTGTTGATGTTAACACTGATTTTACTATAAATATTGATGAAGTTGAAAAAGCCATTAATGAAAAGACAAAAGCAATTATGCCTGTTGATTTAGGTGGCCTTCCTATCAATTATATTAAATTAAATTCTCTTTTAAATAAAGAAAGTGTAAAAAGAAAATTTAATCCAAAAACAGATTTTCAAAGAAAAATAGGAAGACCTATAGTTATCTCAGATGCTGCTCATTCAATAGGATCTACAATAGATGGAGTACCAACACCATTATTTTCAGATTTTAGTGTTTTTTCTTTTCATTCAGTTAAAAATATTACCACTGGTGAGGGTGGTGCAATAACTTTTAAAATATTTAATAAAGAACAAGATAAATTAATGCTGAAAGAATTAAGATTATTATCGTTAAATGGTCAAAACAAATCAGCTTTTCAGAAAAACACTATAGGAGGTTGGAAATATGATATCACAACCAATGGATTAAAAGTAAACATGCCTGATATTAATGCTGCTATTGGATTAGCTCAAATTAAAAAGTATAAAAATGTTTTGTTACCTGAAAGAGAGCAAATATTTTTAAAATACAATTCAGTTTTATCTCAATATTCATGGGCAATATTGCCAACCTTTATAGTTAAAAATAGAAAATCATCATGTCATTTATATCAATTACGTATTAAAGGTTTCGAAGAAAAGCAGAGAGATGAATTGATAAGTAGGTTATCGTCTATTGGTGTTGGGGTTAATGTTCATTATATTCCACTTCCAATGCTATCATATTTTAAGAGTATTGGATTAGATATAAAAGATTTTCCAACATCTTATAAACTTTATAAAAACGAGATTTCTTTACCAATATATAATAACTTATCTGCCGAAAGTGTTGAGTACGTTTGTGAAAAATTAGTTGAAATTATTAATGAAATTATATAATAAATGAATATTAGTAGATTACTATCAAAAAGGGTTAGGAATATTGCAACAAATCCATTTATTGTCGATTTAAAAAACCAAAATTTATTTTTGAGTTCAAAAATTAAAAATAAAAATATTCTTGTGATTGGTGGTGCAGGCACTATTGGTTCTAATTATATTAAGCAAATTTTGAAATTCAAACCCTCTAAAGTTACTGTAGTAGATTTAAATGAAAATGGCTTAACTGAATTAACAAGAGATTTGAGAAGCTCAAATTTAATGGACTATGGTCCAGAATACATTACCTATCCAGTAAATCTGTTGAGTACCACATTTGATAAAATATTTAATTCAGATACTTGGGATGTTGTATCAAATTTTTCAGCTCATAAACATGTGCGTTCAGAGAAAGATAAAATTTCTGTTGAAGCTCTAATTAAAAACAATGTTTTTGGAGCTATCAAACTTTTAAACCTTTGCGAACAAAATCCACCAAATTACTTTTTTAGTGTCTCTACTGATAAAGCTGCTAATCCAGTAAACATTATGGGAGCTTCAAAAAGCTTAATGGAAAAATTGATTTTATCAAAGAAGGATAACTTTAGAGTTTCAACTGCTCGATTTGCCAATGTTGCTTTCTCTAATGGTAGTTTATTAGATGGTTTTATTTATAGATTGAATAAAAAACAACCTTTAAGTTGTCCCTCAGATATCAAACGTTTTTTTGTTACACCAGAACAATCCGGAGAGATATGTTTGTTGGCTACATTTTTAGGTGACTCAGGAAATATTTTCTTCCCCAAATTAGATTTTCATAAAGATCAAGTCTATTTTAAGGACATCGCTTTAGATTTCTTAAAACAAGCAGGGCTCGAACCAATATATATGAGTTCCGAAAAAGAAGCGAAAGATTATGATATTGATAGTAATTTAGGGAAGTATCCTATTTACTTTTTTAAAACAGATACATCAGGAGAAAAAAGATATGAGGAGTTCTTTAATGAAGATGAAGATTATAATATAAAAAATTATGATTCACTTGGATTTATTAATTCACCAAATGTTCAAATATCTTTTGAAGAATTGAAGTCTAGTTTTGACGCAGTTTTTAATAATTTAAAATCAGAAAAATTAGATATAATTAAGGTCATTAAAAATTATGTTCCAGATTTTATGCACATAGAAACTGGCAAACATCTAGATCAAAAAATGTAAGTTATGCCAAGAATTGTTGATATATTGTTATCAATTTTAGCCCTTTTAATTTTATTACCACTTTTTATACCAATAGTTGTAATACTTCTTTTGACAGGTGAAAATAAGGTGTTTTATTCGCAAACTAGAGTAGGTTATAAGAACCAGAATTTTAAAATATTAAAATTTGCAACCATGCTTTCAAATAGTACAAATATGGGTTCAGGTAGTTTAACTTTAAAAAATGACCCAAGAGTTTTACCCTTTGGGTCTTTTTTGAGAAAAACTAAGATAAATGAATTACCTCAAATACTAAATATTTTAATTGGTGATTTATCTATTGTTGGTCCAAGACCTCAAATGGAAGTTGACTTTGAAAAGTATTCTGTTGAGATTCAAAGAAAAATATATGATGTGAGACCAGGATTAACGGGTATAGGATCCATTATTTTTAGAGACGAAGAATCTTTAGTCTCAGCTGCATCTGAAAATGAAGATCCACATGAATTTTATAAAAGAGTGATAGCGCCATATAAAGGTGAATTGGAGATGTGGTATCAAAATCACAAATCATTTATCTTGGATATGAAACTTATATTTTTAACCGCATGGGTAATTTTATTCCCAACTTCAAAATTATATGAAAAATGGTTTAAAGATTTACCTAAACGAAATTTTTAAATTAAAAATAATTTCATAAAATTGAAATTCAGTATTTAGATTAGTTAAAACTTCAAACAAGCCTATCTTATAAATGATAAAATAACTTATACTTAAAAATGAGTTGAGTAGTGAGCCATCTTTACAATTTGAAGAAGGTTTAGGAAAAATAGTACGTTGGTATTTAGAAAAAAAAATAAATAGAGTGTTTAAAATCAGCTGATTATAAAGAATATTGTAAAAAAATCTATAAATAGATTTAAACTTTTTTAATAACGTACTCTACTACTCCCCAAATAATTAATTGATTTTCTTCTTTTAACTCAATAGGCTGGTATTTTTTATTTTCAGGCATTAAGTAGAATTTATTTTTACCTTTCTTTATTCTTTTTACAGTAAATTCTCCTTCTACTAAACAAACTGCTATTTTCCCATTTTCAGGCTCCAATGATCTATCAATTACTAGTAAATCTCCATCATCTAGTCCTGCCTCAACCATTGATTCTCCACTTACCCTTGCGTAAAAAGTTGATTCTTGATTTTTTACTAGTTCTTTATCTAAACTTATTCGAATTTCTTTAAAGTCATCAGCAGGTGAGGGAAATCCTGCTGAAATACCTTGCTCTACCAACCATTGCCCCACAAGGTTTCCTTTTTTTGGTTTTAAAAATGTAATCTTTTCTTTTTTCATTTTACCCTTATAATATCATTTACCTTACATGTATAGTTTGGACTCAATTTTTCTTGTTTCATTTTCCATCTTTTTCTTAAATATTGAGAAGCAAGTTTAATTTT
>MDSV01060152.1_pt1 | contig 30703 bp, 30 predicted proteins | sample 810851 | NCBI WGS metagenome assembly MDSV01 (sample SAMN05326640, study PRJNA326480) | marine metagenome | isolation source: seawater | place: Atlantic Ocean: North East | collected 2012 | reverse complement strand
GTGGAATTGGTAGACACAAGGGACTTAAAATCCCTCGAAGGAAACTTCGTGCCGGTTCGAGTCCGGCCCCGGGCACCAATTAAAAATGAATGATAATGATACAAATTTCTCCAAGGATATAGATTTAGGCGAACTTTCTAGAGTTCTTACAGTCGGGAAAACAAGAATATTTTTAATCTCTTTTCTGTTTTTTTTGAGCTCAGTTGCGTATGCCCTTTATCATGATGATTTCTATAGCTCTGAGGTTTTATTTCACACAGGTGACTCTTCAGGAGTTCAATCCAATTCTGGCATTAAAGGCCTAGCAAGCTTTGCAGGAGTGAACTTAGGAGGCGAAGGGCAGAATAAAGCTCACTTTGTAATTGAAACAATAAAATCTAGAGAATTTCTGAAAGATTTGCTCAAATTTGATGGAGTGTTGGAATCAATTATGGCACCAGATTCTTATAATAAGATATCAGGAAAACTCTCTTTTAATGAAGATCTTTTTGATTCGCAAACCAATACCTGGGTGAGGGAAGAAATTCAACCATTTGGTGTTGTACCCAGTTATATTGAAGTACACGAGGTTTATTCTGATATGCTTCAAATAACTTTAGACGAAGATACCGGATTTGTCAGATTAGTTTTTGAGCATATCTCCCCAATTTTCTCAAAAAAAATGTTGGACCTAATTGTGAACCAAGTAAATTACAAATTAAGAGAAAAAACCATAAAAGAGTCTCAAAGAGCAATCCAATTTTTAACTACTGAAATTTCTTCTTCAAATTCTGTAGAAGTGAGGAACTCAATAGCATCTTTAATAGAAGATAATCTTGAAAATCAAGTAAAAGCTAAGGTCAAAGAAGACTTCATCGTATCTCAAATTGAGCCAGCATATGTACCGGTTATTAAGTCCAAACCTAACAGAACTCTGATAGTAATTTTTGGAACTTTTGTGGGTTTCTTAATCGGGTCAATTGTTGTCTTATTAAGATTTTTTTACTCTGGATCTTCACAAAAATAATTTTTTATACAAATGGAATCTAAACAAATTACTGTTGTGGGAACAGGTTATGTTGGCTTGTCATTGGCTGTTTTGCTTTCTCAACATAACAAAGTTATTGCATATGATATAGATGAGACTCGCGTTCAAAAGATAAATAATAATGAATCAACTATTGAAGATAGCTTGGTTGATCATTATCTTTTGAATAAAGAGCTTGAGTTAGAATCTACCAATAATAAGGAATATGCTTATAAAAATTCAGATTTTATTATTATTGCAACCCCTACAGACTATGATCCAGAAACTAAGTTCTTTGATACCAGCTCGGTTGATAAAGTCATCGAAGATATTTTTTTATTAAATAATCATGCTTCAGTAATTATCAAGTCTACGGTACCTGTAGGACACACAGAATTACTCAGAAAGAAATACAATACAGATAGGATTATATTTTCGCCTGAGTTCTTGAGAGAAGGAAGTGCCTTAGCAGACAATTTAGAGCCTTCAAGAATAATAGTCGGTTCTTCAAGCGAAGAAGCACAAATTTTTTCTGAACTTTTATTACAAGGAACCATAAACAAAAACATCGAAGTTTTATTTGTATCTTCCACCGAAGCTGAAGCAATTAAGCTATTTTCAAATACCTTTCTCGCGATGCGAATATCATTCTTTAATGAACTTGATAGTTATGCGCTGAATTTCAATCTTAACTCGAAAAATATAATTGATGGTGTAGGTTTAGATCCAAGAATCGGAGATCATTACAATAACCCTTCCTTTGGCTATGGAGGTTATTGTTTACCTAAAGATACTAAACAACTATTAGCCAATTACGAAGGAGTTCCTCAAACCCTAATACAAGCCATTGTGAATTCTAATTCCACACGAAAAGATTTTATTGCTGATGAGATATTGAAACTTAATCCTAAAACAGTTGGGATATATTTACTATCTATGAAAGAAGGGTCTGATAATTACAGATCTTCTGCCATTCAAGGAATAATGAAAAGAATAAAAGCCAAAGGTGTAAATGTAATTGTTTATGAGCCCTCAATTAATGAAAATTCATTCTTTAATTCTGTTGTTTACAAGGACTTAAAGGAGTTTAAAGCTGATTCAGATATCATAATTACCAATAGAAATTCAGAGCATCTAGAAGACGTGCTAGAAAAAGTTTTTACAAGAGATCTGTATAACATTAACTAATGAAAAATATTCTTATTACTGGCTCTGCGGGATTTATTGGCTCTCACCTAATTAAGAAACTTCTTTTGGAGGGAAATAAAGTATTTGGTATTGATAATCTCAACACCTATTATGATCCAAACCTCAAAAAAGCTAGACTAACGGATATTGAAAACTTTATACAAGCTCATAACCTTACTAAGAACTATAGTTTTTCAAAAACTGATTTGATAGATAAAAAGAAATTAAGCTCTATCTTCTCCAAAAATAAATTCAAGATTGTAATAAATTTAGCTGCACAACCCGGCGTACGGTACTCTCTTGAAAATCCTCAAGCGTACTTTCAATCTAATTTGGTTGCTTTTGGAAATCTTCTAGAAGAAATAAAAAAAAGTAATATTGAACATTTCTTATTTGCATCTTCAAGTTCAGTCTACGGTATAAATAAAGTTAATCCCTTTAGCACTTCTGATAATACAGATTTCCCCGTTAGTCTTTATGCAGCTACTAAAAAATCAAATGAAGTCATAGCCCATAGTTATAGTCATTTATATGACATACCCACAACAGGTCTTAGGTTTTTTACTGTTTATGGACCGTTTGGTAGACCTGATATGGCTTATTATAAATTTACAAAAGCTATACTTGAAGGTAAGCCTATAGATGTATTCAACCGAGGAAAAATGAAAAGAGACTTTACTTTCATCGATGATATCACAGAGGGAATCTCAAGACTTATCAAAAAGATACCAAAAAAAATTAATAGCGATACAACCGCCTCTAAAGCTAAATTTAAAATTTACAATATAGGTAATAACAATCCTGTGACTCTAAGACGATTTATAAAATCAATTGAAGCTGCATGCAATAAAAAGGCAATTGAAAATAATCTTCCCATGCAAGATGGTGATGTTCCTTTTACATTTGCAAACATTGATGAGTTAATTGAAACCACAGGGTTTTCTCCTAATACATCTATAGAGAGCGGTATGAAGAAATTTGTAGAATGGTACAAAGACACTTTAATGCATGGTTAATTGAAAAATAATGAGGTGAATTAAAGATGATGAGGGAGCAAAAAAAAATTGCCATAATTGGACTTGGTTATGTTGGATTACCACTGGCAGTCGAATTTGGTAAAAGCCGAAATGTAGTTGGTTTTGATATAAACAAAAATAGAATAAATGAGCTTAATATTGCAGTTGATTCCACTTTAGAGGTGACTAAAGCTGAATTAGAAGGATCAAAAAATTTAATTTTTTCGTTTGACGAAAATGAACTAGAAGACTGTAAAATTTTCATTGTTACTGTTCCAACCCCTATAGATGAAGCAAATAGACCAAATTTATCACCTTTAAGAAATGCATCCAATTTGGTTGGTAGGGCTCTATCGAAAGATTCAATCGTCATTTTTGAATCTACAGTCTTTCCTGGGTGCACTGAAGAGGTTTGTGTTCCAATCTTAGAAGAAGTTTCTGGATTAGAATTCAATAAAGATTTTTTTTGCGGGTATAGTCCTGAAAGGATAAATCCCGGAGATAAAGTTAATACACTTACCAAGATAAAGAAAATTATAAGTGGCTCTAATCCAGAGACTGCACAAGAAGTAAATAATCTTTATTCTGAGATTATAGAAGCTGGAACCTTTCAAGCCTCCAGTATCAAAGTAGCAGAAGCTGCAAAAGTAATAGAGAACACCCAAAGAGATTTAAATATTGCACTTGTAAATGAATTATCAGTTATATTTAACAGGCTCAATATTGATACATTAGAAGTTTTAGAGGCAGCAGAAAGTAAGTGGAACTTTCTTCCTTTTAGACCAGGGATGGTTGGAGGTCACTGTATAGGTGTCGACCCTTATTATCTCACTCATAAAGCTGAAGAAGTGGGTTATAACCCTCAAGTAATTCTTGCCGGAAGACGAATAAATGATGAAATGGCTATTTATTCTGCAAGGCAACTGATTCAGCTGTTTTTAATAAATGAAATAAACCCAATTGGAGCTTCCATAGGAATAATGGGTATAACCTTCAAAGAAAATTGTCCCGATATCAGAAATAGTAAAGTTTTTGATTTAATTGATGAATTAAACAGATGGAACTTAAATATAAAAGTTGAGGATGGATGGGCAGATAAAAATGAAGTTTTAAATCTTCACGGTATTACATTAGAACCAATTGAGAAGGATTCACTTGACAGCGTTATAGTAGCTGTAGGTCACAATGAATATAGGAAGAAAAATCTTGAAGAAATAAGGAGTTTCTGCAGATCAGATAAACCTATACTTGCTGACTTAAAAGGCATCTATGATAAAAAAGAAGCTGAAGAATTAGGATTTACAGTCTTTAGACTCTAGACTTTCAACCATGCAAAATAAAAATATAGCTGTCGTAGGATGCGGTTACTGGGGAAAAAACCTAGTCAGAAATTTTTTTGAATTAGGATCTTTAAAATCTCTGTATGACTATGACGATAATACAGCAGCGGGCTTAGCTAAGTCTTATGAAGTAGAAAGTGCTTCTTTTCAGCAAATTCTTAATGATAATCAAATAAAAGGGATTGTTATTGCAGCACCAGCTATTCAGCACTTTCAAATAGCAAAAGATTGTATCCTCGCTGGAAAGAATGTTTTTGTTGAAAAGCCATTAGCCTTAAACATTGAAGATGCAAATGAGCTGCTTGAGCTCTCAGAACAAAATAATGTTGAAATTATGGTAGGCCATCTCTTAAGATATCATCCTGCATTTATTGAACTTCTTAGAATAACTATGCAAGGAGTACTTGGAGATATTTTCTATATTTCTTCAATACGTCATAGCTTTGGAAAAATGAGACAAGAGGAGGACGTTGTTTGGAGCTTTGCGCCGCATGATATATCAATGATTTTGGCGCTTGCTGGCAAAAAACCTAAATCAGTATTCACAAATGGAGTTTCAATTTATCAAGATGATATTTTGGATAAAGCTTTGGTTAATCTTTCTTTTGGAGATAAGCTAAAGGCTCATATTTCTGTTTCTTGGATACATCCTGAAAAAGAACAAAAGCTTGTTGTTATTGGGAGTAAGGGGTTAGCAATTTTTAATGACAGGGAGCCTTGGGATAAAAAATTACTTTTATCTAAGACTGATATTAATATTGATTCTAAGCATTTTGATTACAAAATAGATGAGGGAGAGTACATAGTCTTGAAAGAAGAGGAACCTCTAAGAAATGAATGTAAGTATTTTTTAGGATTGATAGAAGGTAAAATGAAACCGCTGACAAATGGCCTTGAAGGGATTTCAGTATTAAAAGTACTCAAGGGAGCAACTGATTCTGCCAATCATAAAAAAGAAATTGCAATTTAATGAACGATAGAAACAAATCATATTTTGTCCACGAGTCTTCGTACATTGATGAAAATGTTGAAATCGGCAGTGAGACAAAAATATGGCATTTTTCTCATATATTAGGAGATTCTAAAATAGGATTAAACTGCACCATAGGTCAAAATGTAGTTATTGGTCCTAATGTTAAGATTGGTAATAACGTAAAAATACAAAATAATGTAAGTATCTATGATGGTGTGACTTTAGAAGATGATGTCTTTTGTGGTCCTTCCTGTGTTTTTACTAACGTAAATAATCCTAGATCGGAAATAATTAGAAAAGATGAATACAGAAAAACGATTGTCAGGCGCGGGGTTTCTATTGGAGCTAATGCAACAATTATTTGTGGAAAAGAACTTGGCGAATATTCATTTATTGCCGCTGGCGCTGTGGTCACTAAGGAGGTAGAACCTCATTCTTTGGTGGCAGGTAACCCTGCAAAACATATAGGTTGGATGAGTAAAGCTGGTGGCAGATTAGATGAAAACTTAATTTGTCCCATATCAAAGAAAAGTTACAAAATTAATAACAACGGCAAACTAGAAGAAGAGTGATGAATGAATATAGCTCGAATATTAACTTTATAGATCTCAAATCACAGAAAGATCGCATAAGACTCTTGCTAGATGCCGCAATTGCCAAAGTATTGGATCACGGTCAATTCATAATGGGTCCAGAAGTTAAAGAATTAGAGTTTAAATTGCAGCAGTTTACAGGGGCTAAATTTTCTCTAACTTGTGCAAATGGAACTGACGCTTTAACACTTGCCTTAATGGCTCTAAATCTCAAGAGTAATGACGTTGTTTTTGTTCCTTCATTTACCTACGTTGCAACTGCTGAGGCACCAGCTCAATTAGGCTTAATTCCTTATATGGTAGATGTATGTCCAATGACCTTTAATATTTCTATAGATAGTTTGAAAGATTCTATACATAAGGCTAAAAAAGAAGGTTTAAGCTATAAGGCTGTGATCATAGTAGACCTCTTTGGACAGCCCGCAGACTTTCAAAAGATTAGCGACATAGCTTCTGAGGAAAATCTAAAAGTTATAATCGATGCTGCACAGAGTTTCGGGGGCTCAATTCAAGGTAAAAAAGTTGGCTCTATGGGAGATATAACTACAACTAGTTTTTTTCCTGCTAAACCTTTGGGTTGCTTTGGTGATGGCGGTGCTGTTTTCACGAATGACGAAGAATTATCGAGTATTATTAATTCATTAAGGTTGCATGGAAAAGGCAATGAAAAATATGACAACGTGAGAATAGGTCTTAATTCGAGACTGGATACTATCCAAGCAGCAGTGTTACTAGAAAAATTAAAGATCTTCCCTGATGAACTCAAAAAAAGACAGTGGGCAGCAGATAGTTACGCAAAAGCTCTGATTGATTATGATCTTGAGCTTCCAGTCATCGCTGATGGAATGACCAGTGCTTGGGCGCAATTTACCATAAAGACAGGCGATAGAGAGTTTTTCAAAAATAAGCTTCATGAAAACGGAATTCCAACTGGAATCTACTATCCAAAACCTTTGCACGAACAGTCAGGATACAATCATTTTCCTCAAGCTAAAGACTTAGATGCTTCAAAAGAACTATCAACAAATGTTTTGAGCCTTCCAATGCATCCTTATTTACAAGAATCATATTTCTCCAGATTAGAAGAAATTCTCGGATAAATTGTGAAAATACTGACTGTTATAGGAGCAAGACCTCAGTTTGTTAAAGCTTCCGCAGTTAGCAGAGCAATCCAACTAAGCAATACGATTAACAATGTTCAAGTCAAAGAGTATATTCTTCATACAGGACAACATTTTGATCCAAACATGTCTGACATATTTTTTGATGAATTAGGAATTCCAAAAGCAGATTTTAATTTAGGCATATCTAATTTAGCTCATGGAGCTATGACCGGAAGGATGATAGAGGCGATTGAAAAAAAATTAATAGATCTAAAACCGGATTATCTTTTGGTTTATGGTGATACTAACTCGACATTGGCTGCTGCTATTGCAGCATCTAAGATACAAATACCTCTTTTGCATATAGAAGCAGGGCTAAGATCATTCAATCTTTCTATGCCAGAAGAAATTAATAGGATCTTAACAGATAGAATTTCAAGCTTCTTATTTTGTCCAACTCAAACTGCTATGGATAACCTGAAAAAAGAGGGCTTTCCTCACATTACTTTATCTAATAATCCGCAATTAATTTTCGATATTGGTGATGTGATGCATGATGTGACTTTGCACTACAAACAACAAGCAATTGAGGCATACCCTATTTCAAATTGGGGGCTTGAAGAAAAAGGGTATGGGTTATGCACCATTCATAGGGCTGAAAATGTAGATAACCACAAAAAACTTGAAGATATTCTATTAGCTCTATCAGAAGTCTCTAATGATATAGACATCGTCTTACCATTACATCCTAGAACTAAACAGATAATTGAAAAAAATGACAAGTCGAAATTATTAGATAAATTTATTATCACAGAGCCTTTATCTTATTTAAAAATGCAGTCTTTGGAATCTTCTGCACAAGTTATCTTTACTGACTCCGGTGGAGTACAAAAGGAAGCCTATTTTCATAAAATCCCCTGTATAACTCTAAGAGAAGAAACAGAATGGGTAGAGACTATCGATTCAGGATGGAATACTCTTGCTGGTTCAGATAAAAAAAGAATAATTTCTTCTTATTTTAATTTACAATGTCCAAAAATTCACACTCAGCCTTATGGAGACGGTAACGCATCTAAAAAGTTTCTTGATTTATTAATTAAGAATCATGGGTAAATTTCATAAATAACTAAATACTGCGGTAATAAAATGGAAAAGATTTACAATTTTAGGGGAGAAAATCTTGGTTCTCTTTTTGAGAATCATCAATCAAAAGATATTGAAAAATGTCCAGTTTGTGGGTCTACTAAATTTATATTATGGGCTGATTGTAACTACACAAAGGCTCATAAATGTGAGGAATGTAAGCTTGTTTTTATGAGTCCCCAACTAGAGAAAGAGGGACTAAATGATTATTACTCTAATTATATTGGAAAGAGAAGAATTAATAATCTAAAAAAGATGGAGCAAAGATCGGAACAATATGCACTTGATTCCCATGTACTAAAAAAGTTTGTGAATGAAGGAAAGCTATTGGATGTTGGTTGTAATGGAGGGTTTTTTCTTTCTGAGTTAGGAGAAGGTTTTGAGAGATATGGAACTGAACTTGACCCAACTGCTGTTAATTATGCGAGGGAAAACTATAAAAGCTTCGCATCTAATATTGAGCAAGGTACCATTGAAGACACAAATTTTGAGAATGAATACTTTGATGTTATCACTATGAGAGGGGTTATCGAGCATGTAAGTGATCCTAATGAGAGTTTCCATCACGTAGAGAGACTCTTGAAAAAAGGAGGCTATTTCTTTGTCTGTGCCACTCCAAATGGTGAAAGTTATTGTGCAGATTTGTACAGAGAGAACTGGAATCTTTTTCATCCTGTTCAGCACCTCTGGCATTTTTCACCAAAGAATTTAGACATAATGGCAGCGAGATATAACCTAAAGCTTATTTGGTCAGAAACCCAATACCTAGGGACGCCTTATGCTGATCCAAGAAACGATCTAATAAAAATAACGGAAAAAATAAAAAACCCTACTGATAATCAAATAAGCCCTGCATTCTTTGAAAATATGATGTCTCTCGTGTTTAAAAAAATCTAAAAGATGAATATTACAAACTTATTAAATAAAAGAGAATATGATTTCATATTCAACTCTCATCAAATAGACAATCATGGAGAGAATACCACCTCAAGGCTTAGATTTTGGTATGAGCACATAAAAGAATTTTCGCATGATGATTCGCATGGAGACATTTTCGAATTTGGTGTTTTTAGAGGAGCTTCGCTTATTTCTGTGGCAATTTTACTCAAAAGATTAGGCTCAAAGAAACAAGTTTATGGTTTTGATACATTTGGAGGTTTTCCCAACTATGACCCTGAGGACTCATTGGATAGTTTTGAGAATTACCGAAATATTTATTTTGATGAAGCAATGATAGAAAACTATAAAATCCTCAAGAAAATTAGAAGAAATAAAATTGATACAGAAGTCGACATGAAAAATATTTCGTCAGAAGGAGAGTTTGAAGATACTTCAATTGAAGATATTAAAAAAAAGATTGAGTACTTTGAACTTGATAATATTCAATTAGTTCAAGGAAGTTTTAATGAAACATTAGAGGGTTTTTTTCAAGATTATAAAGGTAATATTTCCTCTGCAAATATAGATTGCGATTTATATGGAGGATATAAGACTTGCCTACCATTTGTATGGAAGAATTTATCTAAAGATGGATTCGTTCATCTAGACGAGTACTACTCTCTCAAGTTTCCAGGTGCAAGAATAGCTTGTGAGGAATTTTTTGAAGAAAATAATCTTAGGCCCACAAAAATGAATACGCCAGATGCCGAGTTCGAGCGTTGGGCGTTAATCAAGTAATAATAAGCAATAATGAAAATAGGAATAACTGGTTGTGCAGGAATGTTGGGTTCCCACTTAACTGAACTCCTTTTAGCTGATGGCCATGAAATTGTAGGAATTGATAATCTAGATGTTGGGACTTTAGAAAATATCAAAGAATCCCATAAAAGTAATAATTTTACGTTTTATAAATTTGATGCAAGAGAGAAGGAATTAGTGGCATCAGTTTTTATAGGCTGCGAAGTTATTGTGCATCTCGCAGCAGTTAAGAAAGTCACAGAATCTCAGGCTTCTTTTTTGACACTAGATGTGAATGTAGAAACAACTAGAAATATCCTTGAACTTGCAAAGATCAATGGTGCTAAGGTAGTTTTTGCTTCTACTTCCGATATATATGGCGTGAGCACTGAAGTACCTTTTAAAGAAGATCAGAATTTAATCCTTGGACAGTCCCTTGCAAAAAGATGGGCATATGCTGTTTCAAAATTATATTGTGAACATCTTTGCGTTAGCTACAATAAGGACTTTAACGTAGACGTTGTCATGTTGAGATATTTCGGAGGATTTAGTGAGAAGTCATCTTTTACCTGGTCTGGAGGACATATACCCATATTTATTGATCAAATATTGAAAGGACAACCTTTAACAATTCACGGTGACGGAAAACAAACAAGATCCATGGGTCATGCCAGCGATCTTGCAAATGGTACTTATCTTGCGATAAAAAACATAGATAAGTGTAGCGGGGAGATTATAAATATAGGTAATGATGAAGAGATGTCCGTTCTTGATTCTGCTTACTTAGTAGCAAAGATTCTAGGCATTGAAAAAAATGACTTGGATATAAAATTTATTCCTGAAAAAGAAATTTATGGAGATTACAAAGATCTAAGAAGACGACTTCCAGACTTAACAAAAGCCAGAGAACTTTTAGGATACAAACCAAAAATTAAATTTGAAGAAGCTATCCAATTGGTAGCTGAAACACTTAAGAATTCCTGATTTTATGGGAATAGGTATTTTTTATTCTTCCTATAATAATTACTCTTTATTAGAAAAAGAGTGCTTGGAAAAAATTGATTTTGAAGACTTTGAAGTTTTGAATATCGATGATCACTCCCATCATGACGAAGTCGAGAAAGGTCGAGAGATTTGCATGAATTATGATATCCCTTTTATTCTTAATAAAGGCAAGGGGCTACAATTTGCAACAGAAACAGCAATCGAATATTTTTCAGGCAAACCAATAGATTGGTTATTGTGTCTGCAACAAGACGTCAAGCCTTTAGGTGAAAATTTTTTTTCTAGCTTGAAAAGATATTTGGAATCTAAGAAGACAAGTGAAATAGGTGCTATAGGATTTAATGTGTTGGATGATGGGAAGTATACAGGCGAAGCTTTAATCCAATATAAAAATAAAAAAGATCCAATTGGGTGGCTCGGAACATTCCCTCTGTCCGACAACAGAACTTTCAGAGAAAAAACTTTTTTTTTAGATAGAATTAAATTTTTAATAAAAAAAATTATCTTCAGAAGAGATGCCTTTATGATTCATAATTATAGAAGATGGTTTTCTGCTAAGACTTTTAAAGAGTTCGACAGAGTCTCAAAAGAATATAAAGGATTGTGTGCAATTGATATACCTGCATGGCCGGCAATTCTTATAAATATCAGTGCTTGGAAGAAACATATCAAACCAGACAGAAAATTTATTTTCCATCTGTGGTTCAATGATATCGCATTTCAGTTTATGAATAAAAATGTCTATGTGGCTACAACTACGGATTTTTATATCTACAATGATCAAAAAGCTAAGACGAGGTTTGGTATGCTTGAGAGCTCTGCAGACGAAGGAAAGTTAGCAGATAGTAAGTTTGCAGAACAGTATGGAAATCACTTAAAAGTTTTCAGAGAAAAATGGAAATTTTCTTACGAAAGAATAAAAGATGAATTTGATAAAGTTGAGCATCTTTATGTTGGAACCATAATTCATGATTTAATGAAACATGACTGTACAAATGGTCCAATAAAGAAATTTAATCAAAGGGAGGAAGATTTTGAAGATAATAGCTGAAATAGGTTGGAACCATATGGGAGATCTTGGTTTAGCTGAGGAGATGGTAGAGAAGGCAGCGTCTTCTGGTTCAAACATCGTAAAGTTTCAATATTGGGACCCTCAATACTTAAAATCAGGTGATTGGGATACTGATGGTAGAAGGGAGATATATAACAAGGCAGTTTTAACTGAGGAAAAGATTAGAAGCTTAATGAAGATTTCGAGTACATATAATCAAGAGTTCTTGATTAGTGTGTTTGGAACCAAAGGAGCTGCTTTTATGAATGATTTAGGTGTAAGTACTATAAAAATTCCGTCTCATGAAACAATCAATCTTAAGTTACTTAATTATTGTGCAGATAATTTTGACTACATTTATTTTTCTGCTGGAGCTTCTACATCAGATGAAATAATGACTGCTGTAGAAATCCTAAATAATGGAAAAGCAGACTTTTGTCTTATGCATTGCGTATCCTCTTATCCATGTGGAGATGATAGGATTAACCTCCCCAGGCTTAAATGGCTTCAAGAACTTTGTCCAGTAATAGGCCTTAGTGATCATACTTCGAGTACGGTAATTCCTGCTATTTCAATAGGCCTAGGTGTAACAGTAATTGAAAAACATTTTACCAGTGATCATGAACTGCCGGGAAGGGACAACAAATTTGCTTTAGAGCCCAAAGAGTTTAAAGAGATGTCAGAAAATATCCTAGCAGCTTCTAACTCCATGATTGACCATGGACTAGAATATCAGGATATAGAATCAGATACGGTGAAAAACTATAGAGGCAGGTGGGAGCCCCATGATTATGCATAATGAAATAGATATTTCCGTAATAGTTAGGTCCAAGAATGAGGAGAGATGGATAGGGCATTGCTTACAGTCTGTATTGGACTATATAGAAAATCCTGAAATTATTGTTGTAGATAATAATTCAACCGATGAAACTATACCTATAGTTAATACTTTTCAGCATGATCCAATGCTTAAAGACCATAAAAGATATGCTGCTACTAAAGTAATTACTATTGATGACTATTCACCTGGTAGGGCTATAAACATGGGGGCTAAAGCTGCTGCAGCAAAATATACTTTAGTGATTTCTAGCCACTGTATTCTAAAAAACTTTGATTTTAGTTTATTAAAAGAGCACTTAGAGGAGCACTCAGCTGTTTTTGGTAACCAAACGCCATTTTACAATGGTAAGAGAATTGGCAAGAGATATATCTGGGAACACTTTGGAGATGAGAAAGTGAAGAATTTATACTCTGACATGGAGGACAGGTATTTCTTCCACAATGCTGCTTCATTTTTTAAGACAGATGTCCTGCTTCAATATCCCTTTGATGTAAATCTTACTGGCAAAGAAGATAGATATTGGGCTGGTGATATGGTTGATAAAGGCCACTCGTTTCTATACGAACCTAATTTCAAAGTCGATCATCATTACACGGAGAATGGAAATACTTGGAAGGGTATAGGGTAAACAATGAATATTCTAGGTATTACTCTTGCAAGAGGCGGTTCTAAAGGTGTCCCAAGAAAAAATATTAGGTTACTAAATGGAATACCCTTAATAGGTCACACTATAAAAGAAGCGTTGTCTAGTAATTATTTAACAGAATATATAGTTTCAACAGATGATCTAGAAATAAAAGAAATAGCTGTAGATTTAGGTGCAAAATGCCCTTTTTTAAGACCACAAGAATTTGCAGAAGATACATCCAGTTCTGTAGACGCACTTAAACATGCAGTTCAGTTTATGGAGAATCAATCTAACATCACTTACGATTATGTAATTGAGTTAATGTGCACAAACCCTTTAAAGAATGTTTTCGATATAGATTCTTGCATAGAAAAACTTATTGAAACTGGGGCCGATTCTGTCATTGCAGTTCATGAACTTGAAGACCATCATCCCGTGAGGATAAAGAAAATTATAGATGATAAGATCGTGGACTTTTGTTTACCAGAGAGACCTGAATCGAGAAGGCAAGATCTTAAACCAGCCGCATATATAAGAAGTGGATCAATCTATGCCTTGAAGAGAGATCATTTGATGATAGAGAATAGAAGATATGGTTCGCCAGAGAGCAGACCTTATATTCTCCCAGCAGAGAGAGCAATAAATGTTGATACCGAAGTTGATTTTATAACTGCTTCACATATGTTTTAAGGGATAGATGGGCAATGAAATCTTATAAGATATTAGTTATAACACCTGTATCTCACATCTCTGGTGTAAGTGATATATTAAAAAATACTGGACAGGTTGACTTCTTCGACGATCCTTCGTTAGAAGAGGTTAAGAGTATAGTGCATAAGTATGATGCAATTTTTACTAACCCGAATAAGTCAAAAGTATTTTTGGGTGAGGAAGTGCTGCAATTGGCAACTAACCTCAAAGTAATAGCAACAGCTTCTACAGGAACAAATCATATAGATAAAACTTTAGCAAAAGAATTAAATATAGAAATCCTTTCACTCACAGAGGAAAGAGAGGTTATAAATCGAATATCTTCAACTGCAGAACATGCCCTAGCGCTTACACTTGCTACATTAAGAAATATACCAAAAAGTTTTCAGTCTGTAGAATCAGGCGAATGGGACTATACAAAATTTATTGGTAGACAGTTAAGCCATCTGACAGTTGGAGTTATAGGCTTCGGCAGGCTCGGATCACTTTATAGCAAATATTGTAATGCCTTCGGTTCAGATGTATTGGTATATGATCCATATGTTGATATCCCAGGCCCTTATATAACATCTGATAGCTTAGATAGATTGTTTATTGAATCTGATGTAATCTCCTTGCATGTTCATGTAAATGAAGAAACAGAAGGGATGATTGATTCAAGCTTTTTTGAGGTTGCTAAGGAAGATGTTCTTATAATCAACACATCACGTGGAGATCTTATCAATGAAGTTGATTTAGTAAATTTCCTTAAGAAGAATAAAAATGCTCGATATTCAACAGATGTAATTGCAAACGAAGTAAAAGATAAATCTAAGAACCCTATACTAGACTACCTCAAAGGTTCTGATCAGATAATTGTGACACCTCATATTGGTGGTATGACAAGAGAGGCTCAAGAAATTGCCTATACTCATGCAGCTTCATTACTAGAAAATTTCCTTTCTTTTAATAAGTAATGTGAAAAAAAAATTACTTTTTATCACAAGTAATAAATGGCAGAGCAGAGTATTTAATCTTCTCCTCAGAGATCTTCCTGAAGAGCTTTATGATGTACAAGTTATCTTTTTAAGGGTTGGCATCGATTCAGAAGAAATTTGGTCTTACGTAGATAAAGACAGAATAGACTTTATAGATCTTTCTAGTTTATATAATTTTAAGAAGCTTTCATTAGTCTCCTCTCTCAAGTTATTTCCTAGATTGAGAGTAAATATTAAAAAAATTAATAAAGGCTCATCACAAGAAACAGTTCTTATAACCTATGATCAATTTTATAGAGTTTTTGAACTTCTCGTTCTATCAGTAACTAGAAGACCAATTGGTTTTATAGGATTTCAGCATGGATTTCGTCTTAAGAAAAAGAATTTTTTGAATTCCATTAAGTCACTAGTATCCAACTCCATTAGATACATCATTTTTTTTAAATTTAACTCTTTGCTTGAAGGAAACACACATGGCTTGTTTCGCAAAGTACATTCATTGCATATTCCCTTTTTTGATGCAGAAAACTCTTCTCAAAACCTTGCCTCAGGAAATTTACCCGTTGCCTCAACAGTAGATGCATTAAAAGGTAATTTTGAAGAAGATTCCTCTAATGTTCTATTCATATCATCGGGAGCATTTAGAACTGATATAAAAGAAATGAAGGAACAAACTTTATTAGCTATTTCACAATCAATAAAATTTTGTTCTAAAAATAATTATAACCTTCATGCTAAGTTGAAAGATGATGAAAAAGAAACTGAGATAAGGGAAATGATTGATAATGATGTATTCAATATAGTCGACATAAGAAAGGACCTAGTTTCCATAACAGAATTATTAAAGCCTAGATTAATTATTTGCCATGGCTCTTCAACTGCCATGTCTGAATTTATTTTGGCTGGTTTCAAAATAGTTTCATATCAGGCTGTTTTTGATAGTTATCATGATAGTTATTCAGAAATACATGAATTTATAAAGGTCCAAGATATAAACGTTTTAGAAAAAGATTTGCCTGTAAAAGGTTTTAGTATTGATCAAGAGAAAGCTCTCAAGAAATTCATAGGACTTGATAAGGTTAATACAAATATTTTGAAAGAGGCAGTGAAGAAGTTTGAATAAAAAATTTACATTGGCACTGATTATGCCAACTAAAAATGCAGAAGAATATATTGCTGATGCGATAGAGAGCTATATTTTAAACATTCCATCCAATTCTATACTTGTGATAATAGAAGATCATTCTGAAGATAAAACATATGAGATTTGCAGTCGTTATGAAAACCAATTCCCTGAAAAGATTATTCTTAGAAAAAATCCCTTGGCCGGTAAGGTAAGCGCTATAAATTATGGAGAAAGTATAGTGCAGTATGATTTCATTAAGTTTGTAGATTCTGATGATTTAATTAATCAAAAATTTTGGGAATACTTCAATACATTCTCGGCAAGCAAAAAATCTTTTGTTCATTCATTTAGCCTCGTTGATGAGGAATCTAAATTATTAGGGGACATGCCTATAAAATTTATAAACCACAAAGAATATAAAAATTATTTGAAAAACTTGACAGTAATTCCAAAAGTTTCTTGGACTTTCTTTCGCAATGATATTAAAGGCATGTTTCCAATGCCAAAAGATTTGCCTTTTGAGGATATATGGTTTTCCTATTATTATTTTGCAAATGGAAAAGAGGTACAAAATATAACACACCCTTTATATTTTTATAGACAGCATGAATCTCAGACATTTGGGAATATAGATGATTACTCTAAGGAAAGAATTATTTTCAGATTTAGAAGACTTTTGAAGGCATTAGAGATTATTGAAAGCCAAGAGTTGTTTAAAAGTCTGGTTGGAGAACTTCGAGCTTCAAAAAATATTTGTAAGTTCATGATAAAAGAAATTTCAATAATTAAATTCGCTAAAACTGCAGATCTACCAACCTTTTGTAAGCATGTCCTTCTTAGAGACTTTAGTATTTTTTATTTAATTCTCAGACAGGTTCTATGGTTAAATAGAAAATTAAAGAGAACCTCTAATTAACTAACAATACATTAAGACATTAATATAGTTACATTCATTCAATCAAGAGTAAGCTTAATTCTCTTATCAAGAGTTTCTTCGCGAGTCTTTGGTGTATTGTCAATTTTGTTCGTAACTTCTTATTACGGCCTAGAAATACTTGGATTTCTTGCCTTCTTTCAGGCCCTTACATATTTAATAAATGTATTTATAAAGTTCGGTTTCACGCAATCCATCTACCAACTTAAATCGAATAATGACACGAGATTGAGACTCAATATCTATCTGTTCCAGATCTGGTCTTTTATTGCTTTTCTTTTGGTTATCCTGATGGGCTTATTCATTTTTTACATATTCAAAACTTACTATGAAAATTTCTTTTTAGCATCATTTTTAGCTCTTATGACTAGCTGGATTTCAATAGAGAGTAATTTTAGATTGCCTGACAACAATCCTATAAAAGCACTGGCACTTGAAGACTTATTACCAGGATTTCTTTTCTTCGCAATGTTGATTGGAAATTATTTTTTTGATTTCCATGAAAATCTTCTTTCAATTTATTTTTTTTCATTCTTACCTTCTTTTCTAGTTGTCCTATTCCTTAGGATTTCAGACTTAAATAACGAATCTCTTGTTTACAGCACCAAGTTGCTTTTACAAATCTTAAGAAAAAACTTTAACTTCTTTCTTCTTTCGCTATCTCAATTGGGGCATAGCCATGGGGCTATAATTTTGCTGAGCATAATTGCAACTAATGAAGAGCTCGGAGCTTTTAGATTTGCACTTGCATTGCTTGCTTTGTGCTCAACTGTGAGTTCTAGTTTCGCAACAGAGGCTCAAAGAAAGGCTTCAATATCTGATGACGAAAATAACATTAAAAAGACTTTTACAAAGTTTGCGAGAATAAACTTTTGCCTCTATGCATTTTCATTCTCTTTACTTTTAATTATCTATTTAAACTTTGAAATTTTTAGTATCTTAAAGCTGAGTCAATTTCTACTCAGCATGTGTCTAGTGTTGTTTTCTATTAATCTTATTAAATCCATCTTTGGCTTTCCAGATCCATATTTAATATCTAGAGAATATGAAGAGAGTGTTTCCATACTATTTATAGTCGTTACTTTCCTGGTTTACCTGCTTGCGATGATTTTATTTTCTTTGAACCTTACAAATGTTCTTATTATTACTGGGATTTTGTCGTCTGCGCAGCTAATAAGTGTTTTGTTCTATGAGAGTTTATTGATAAGAAGATTTAATATTAGGTCTGATATCTTTACAGGGTATAAATAGTCTAATGAAAGCAAAGATATTATTAACTTTTTTAATGATCGGTTCCCTTTTTAACTATAGGGTAGCTTTCTTTGGAATCCCTGACTTGTTAATTTTTTTAAGCTTATTTGCTTTAATTATTTCAAAAAATCTAAGAATCTCTCCTCTAACTCTTTTCATAATGTCTTTTTTTATTTTATTTTATTTGATGGGTGGCTTATTAGCAGGCTATAGCTCCGATAGAGGACTCTTAAATTTCATAGGATTTGGTTATAAGTATATTTTTATATTTGCTATATTCATTTTCTGTAGCAATTTCAAATTAGACAAAATCTTTATACAGCACATTGTTTTTTTTACTTGGTTATTCATGATCTTCTGGTGTTTCTATTATGTAAATTCAATTCTTTCTGTGTCCGGCTTGTCTTCACCTAATCAAATATCCTTTCCGGGAACTGGATTAGAGAACTCCAGTGGACCTGATAGTCATCTTTTCGCATACGTTTTAGGCGCTTTAGGGTTCTTTTTATTTCTAAGTGGCTATAGATTTAAGGTTCCGATTTTACTTATCACGCTTTTAGGAATTCTCATGACTGGTTCTAGGAATCCACTAGCTCTTTTCTTCTTGGTATTTATCATTCACCTTTTTAAGAATAAACCTCATCAGTCCTTGATATTCCTCGTATCAGTCTCCTTGGTAACCCTGGCATCTTACGGGTTTTTGTTCCCTGTTTTTGAAGAATATCTTCCTACAACGAGAAGTTTCAACTTTGATTTCACCAATGATCAGAGTGTAGGAAATAGGCTCGTCAAGCTCTCAACAGCTATGAGAGAGTACAGTGATTCTTATTTATTTTTTGGACATTCTGCTCTTGACTCTTCTATAACATGGGCAGATGGTATACACACTATGTTGCTAATCCATTTCGGACCGATAGGTTTAATTTCTTACATCTTATTTCTTACATACTTTCTAATAAAGGTTAGTATGCTTGAAAATAATGGGACTTTTTCACGTGGTACTCTCTATTATTCAATTTATCTTTTTTTCGGATTATTTATAACTGAGTTTATATTGGTCTCTAGAGGAGCAGTATTAGTTCTCTTGCCACTATTTTGTCTCCTGCAAAATAAAAACCTTCTCCATCAATCTCCTAGTATTAATTAAATGCAATTCATTTCTATAAATCAAAATAACTCTATAGCTATACAAAAGGGTAGATTGGTATTGCTTGACAAGAAATTAAATATTATTGAAAAAGGAGATAAACTTTTTAATTCTCTTCTTTATTCCATAGGAATATTCAGGAGACTATTGAGATATTTTATCTACTCATCTCTTAGACTAAGTGAAGAAGAAGTATTAGTGTCAATTAAAAAAGGATTATATTTAATAAATGAAAAGACCCTCCAGGTAAAAAGAATCAAGACTTCTGATGGGTTTAGTAAGACTCTTTATTTACATAAAATACAACATAATGATTCGACGTATGTGATTTATTCAAATTATTTTTCTAACGTAAATATGTTGCCTCTGGAAATCTACATAGCTCCAATTAATGATTTAAATCTATTTAGGAAGATATACACATTTGAAGAGGGTGAGATTAACCATATTCATTCTTGTTTACAGGATCCAGAATCTGGTGATCTGTATCTAAATTTGGGCGACACCGGAAAGAATGTAGGAATTTGGAGACTATCCCTTGATACACTCAAGATATCTCCAGTTTTGATAGGAAAACAAGAATATAGAGCATGCGTATCATGGTTATTCGAAGGCAATTTATTTTTTGCAACTGATTCTCCAAGAGACAAAAACTCTATCACTAAAGTATTCTTAAAGGAGGGTAGTTATAGAACTGAAGTAATATCATCTATAGCTGGTCCAGTAATCTATGGATTCTCTGATGAAAGTTATGTCTTCTTTTCCACCTCAGTTGAGCCTGATGAAGAAACTTCTTTTATGAATTATTTCCTACCATTCTATAGGATAAGAGGTGAATCTTTTCTTTATATGTTCGATAAAAGAAAACAAAAACTTTTTATTCTAGATTCTTCGAAAAAGGATGCATTTAATCCAATCTTATTTGGTTTCGGAACATATACATTTCCAATCCAAAGTACTTTAAATAAAACTTTAATAGCTTCTAAGGCTGGACTTATAAATACTTCTAATAAGGAACATGTAGAGATTAAAATTGAAGGAAATTCATTTGATTTTTAAGAAGTGTATTTTTTTTATTTATTTACATATAAAATTCAAGAATGTTTAAGGATAAGACTCTTTTAATAACTGGTGGAAGTGGGTCTTTTGGAAAAGCTATCTTAGATCGATTTACATCTTCAGATCTGAAAGAGATTCGGATTTTTAGTAGAGATGAGAAAAAACAAGACGACTTAAGAAAAAAATACAATAATCCTAAAATTAAGTTTTACATTGGAGATGTTAGGGACTTTGATGCTGTTTTGAATGCAACAAGGGGGTCTGACTTTATATTTCATGCAGCCGCTCTTAAGCAGGTTCCTTCTTGTGAGTTCTATCCACTTGAAGCAGTCAAAACAAATATTTTAGGTACTGAGAATGTTCTTGAAGCTTCACTTATTTCAGAAGTCAAGAAAGTTATATGTCTTAGTACAGACAAAGCAGTCTATCCTATAAATGCTATGGGAATATCTAAATCAATGATGGAAAAGGTTGCAATAGCCAAATCTCGTATTTCTAGCAAAACAACTATTTGCTGCACTAGGTACGGAAATGTAATGGCATCCAGAGGTTCGGTCATTCCTTTATTTATAGATCAAATTAAATCTAATCATCCTTTATCTATAACAGATCCAAAGATGACTAGGTTTATGATGACCTTAGAAGATGCAGTAGACCTAGTACTTTTTGCCTTTAAAGAGGGCAAGGCCGGTGAAATTTTTGTTCAAAAGGCTCCTGCTGCTAATATTGATATCCTCTCTAAAGCACTTCTCAGTCTATTTGATATGCCAGATCATCCAATCAAAATTATAGGTACAAGACATGGAGAAAAGCTTTTTGAGACATTATTGAGTAGAGAAGAGATGTCCGTAGCAAGAGATTTAGGAAATTTTTTTATGGTATCACCAGATGACCGAGATCTAAATTACGATAAGTTCTTTAAGGAAGGCAAAGAAACAATAACATCAGCAAGCGAGTACAATTCTCATAATACCGTTCAGTTAGATGAAAAAGCAATGCGACAGCTTCTAACTAAACTTCCAGATTTAAAACAAGTTATTGATGGAACTCAAAAAAATCTAGAAGAATAGTGAAAATTCTAGTGACCGGCTCGAAAGGCTTTATCGGAAAAAACCTCATATCAAGGTTATCTGAAATAGAAAACCTAACTATCCTATCTTATGAAAAAGAGATGGGACAAGACGAATTACATTCAAAAATATCAGATAGCGATATCATTTATCATTTGGCTGGTAAGAATCGAACAGATGAAATAAATGATTTTAAGAAAGTTAATACCGATCTCACAAAGAGCATCTGCGATCTGGCCAGCGAGGTGGCCTCGCCTCCTCTTATTATTTTCACGTCAAGCATTCAGGCTGAAATAGATAGTGCCTATGGAAAAAGTAAGCTTGAAGCTGAAAAATATATTTTAGAGTATTCTAGAAGACCAAGATGTAATGCCATTATTTATAGACTTACCAATGTTTTTGGAAAATGGTGTAAACCTAATTACAATTCTGTTATTGCAACATTCTGTAATAATCTCTCTAAAGATTTACCAATAGAGCTTCATGATCCTGATAAAGAACTGGATCTCATTTACATTGATGATGTAATTGAAGAACTTCTAAGCAATTTAACGCAAATAGATTCTGATATTTATCGCAAAGTTGAACCTACCTACACTATTACACTCAAAGAGATAGCAAATAAATTAATTGGATTTAAAGATTCAAGGAAGAAACTAGAGATAGGATATGTAGGTACAGGTATTGATAGGGCATTATATGCAACGTACATAAGTTATCTTGAACCTGAGCAATTCAATTACAAAGTTCCCAGCCATTCGGATGATAGAGGAACCTTCGTAGAAGTTTTAAAGACCCAAGATTCGGGCCAATTTTCTTTCTTCACTGCTTATCCAGGTATTACAAGAGGGGGTCATTATCATCACACAAAAAATGAAAAGTTCTTAGTATTGCAAGGTAAAGCACTATTTAGATTTAAAAATCTTATATCAGGCACTTATAAAGAAATTGTAACTTCGGAACAGACACCAGAAATAGTAGATACTATACCGGGATGGACGCATGATATAACAAATATAGGTGAATCTAAGTTAATTGTTATGCTTTGGGCAAATGAAATATTCAATCAAGAAAAGCCTGACACATATAGTTTGGAGATAACTTAATGAAAAAATTAAAAATTGTAACTGTTGTTGGTACAAGACCGGAGATCATACGATTATCGAGGGTGATTTCTAAACTTGATAAATTTTGTGACCATAAATTAGTTCATACAGGCCAAAACTATGATTATGAGTTGAATAATATATTTTTTGAAGATTTAAATATAAGAAAGCCAGATAAATTCCTATCTGCATCTGGAAAGAATGCCGCTGAGACAATAGCAAATGTTATTACCAAGACTGATGAATTCTTATCAAGAGTCAAACCTAATGCTTTTTTAGTCTTAGGAGACACTAATAGTTGCCTTGCAGCTTTATCGGCTAAGAAAAGAAAAATTCCCATTTTTCACATGGAGGCAGGAAACAGATGCTTTGATATGAGGGTGCCCGAAGAAACAAATAGAAAAATTGTTGATCATATTGCAGATATAAATTTAACATATAGCAGTATAGCTAGAGAGTATTTATTGAAAGAAGGATTTGCTTCTGATCAAATTATAAAAACTGGCAGTCCAATGAATGAAGTCCTAACTTTCTATAGAGATAGAATAGATAACTCGAATGCATTAGAGGAGCATGGTCTAGAGAAAAATAATTTCTTTCTCTTAAGTTGTCACCGAGAAGAAAATATAGAATCTGAAGCAAATTTCAAAAAATTTATAAAAATCTTAAATGGACTTTCAACCAGTTACAACAAAGATGTTATTCTATCAACCCATCCAAGAACTCTTAAAAAGATTAAACAAAGTAAAGTCTCTTTGCATAACAAAGTCCGCCTATTAAAACCATTATCCTTTTCAGATTATAATAATTTACAAATAAACTCTAAGTGTGTTCTTTCAGATAGTGGGACAATAAGTGAAGAATCATCAATTTTGAATTTTCCTGCATTAAATATCAGAGAAGCACATGAAAGACCCGAAGCAATGGAGGAGGGATCAGTCATAATGACAGGACTCGATTTCGATATAATAAAAAATTCTATTGATCTAATACAACATCAATCTAGAGATGACCATAGGACTATCAATCTAGTTAATGACTACGTGACCCAAAATGTTTCGGAAAAAGTATTGAGAATAATACTAAGTTATACAGATTATGTGAGACGCAATGTTTGGAAGGAATATTGACTGAACCCCGAAATCTAATAATAGCTTCAGAATTTATTGACATTGAGAGCAATTCAACTGGAATATATTGGAATAAAATAATAAATGCTTTAAATGAATCAGGCATAGGTATAAAGGTTATTTCTTCCAAGAACAGTATCCTTAAGTCTCAACTTGAGCATGCAGGAATTGAAACTATGAGTGTTAACCCCTTACAGTTTCGTCCAAAAAATTTTTTCATTTCTTCTTTTAATAAGATTTTTATGTCTTTTGCAATCTTGATTAAGATTAATAAAACCTTAAATCAAAATGATCTATTGTTGACAGGAACTAATCCAAATATAGTTATAGTTCTAATTGGTTTATTGAATTCAATAAAAAAATTCCGCTGGATATTATTGGTTCATGACCTTTTTCCAGAAAACCTTATTCCAGGTGGCATGCTGTCTAAGAAAAATCTACTTTATAAAGCCTTGATCAGATTATTTGATTTTGCCTACACGAAGCCCTGTCATCTTATTTCTATAGGGCGGGATATGACGGATATATTGCGTAATAAGACAGATTCTAAAATTAGCTTCATTCCAAATTTTGTAGATACTAAAGATATAAAATTTAGAAATCTAAGTAATGAAGATGAATGTATATCTTATTCTTATCAAGGAAACCTAGGTAAACTGCAGGATATAGAAAATATCCTCACAGCTATTACTTTGCTAAAGGAGCGTAGGGCGAAATTTTATTTTTCAGGTCAGGGGGAATACGAAGAAAAGGTCAGAGACTTTTGTGCTACACATCAAAGACTAGGTACAAAATTTTTGGATAAAGGAATAGATCCCCACATTACCGATGTTGCAATTATTCCATTGAAAAAAGGAATGCGTGGACTAGCTGTTCCTAGCAAAGCTTATTTCTCAATTGGTAATGACAAACCTTTACTAATAATAGGTGATTTAGGCTCGGAGCTAAATCTAATGATCAATGAAAATGATGGATTGGGATGGTTTGTAAATGCGGGAAATCCTAATGAACTTGCTAGATGTATTGAATCTATAACCAGAGATAAATTAAATCATATGAAAGGCAAACCAAGATCGATTGCAGAAAATAAATATAGTTTTGAGTTAGCCGCTAAAGACTATATAAGAGTTGTAAATGAACATATATGAATATATTAATCACAGGAGCCAATGGATACCTGGCTAAACAAATTATAAGTGAACTAAAAGAAGAAAATTCTATAATAGGTTTTTCAACTTCTTATGAAATAAGCACTGATTCATGTGATATTAGAAAAATTCATACTCTTGAAGATATAGGCGATAGTTATTTTGCAGGAATTGATATATTTATTCATACGGCAAACATTGCTCATAAAAGTATTAAAAACAGAGATTATGAAGTAGTTCAAAAAGTAAACTTTGATCTAAGTTGTGATCTATTTAAAAAAGCCTGTAATGCAAATGTGAAAAGAATAATTTTTTTGAGTTCTGTGGCAGTTTATGGATCAAGTACTGACGCAGATGGCGTATTTGAGACAACAAATCCTTCTCCCGATAATTTTTATGGCATATGTAAATTAAAAGCCGAAAAGGCTCTTAAGAGCATGGCGATAAATACCAATACTGGTATTACAATACTTAGAATGCCAATGGTTATAGGAAAAGACTCCCCTGGATCAAGTGAATCTCTCAGAAAGTTTTTCAAGAAAGCGTCGCATTTCCCTCTCTTATTGCCAGATAATGGTAATAAGAGAACACTTTGCAATAGCTTGAATGTAAGTGAAACCATAAAAAAAATTATGAGTAAGTCAAAATCACCAGAGATAATAAATGTTTGTAATAAGGATACTGTGAGTACATTTGAGATATTAAATTCATTCTCTAAGAAAAAGAATAAAATTTATAGATTAGAAATTAAGCCTTGCTTTGACTCTTTGCTGAAAAAGATACCTCTTTTGGGAAAAGTTTATGCAAAAGCTTATTCTAATTTTGTTGTTAATTCTCTTTATGATGAAGAATTTAAGTCCCCCATTCCAGTCGGAACTGCTGAACAAATAAAGTCTTATTCCTGATGAAGAGAATATTCGATATTACCTTAGCTCTATTTTTATTTGTCCCTATCTTATTCATAATGATACCTTTATTTTTTTTGGTTAAAATCTCCTCAAATGGACCTTTCATTCATTGGTCAAAGAGAATAGGAAGAGATTCAAGTTATTTCTTTATGCCAAAAATAAGAACAATGATTCTATCAACTCCTCAGTTGGCAACTCATCTGCTAAAAGATCCAGATTCTGTTTACACTCCATATGGAAAATTTTTAAGAAAATACAGCTTGGACGAATTGCCCCAAATTTACTCAGTACTAATAGGCCATATGAGCTTTGTGGGTCCAAGACCGGCTCTTTATAATCAAAATGACTTGAATGAAATGAGAAAATCAGTTGGTGTCGATAAATTAATGCCTGGTATAACCGGATGGGCTCAAGTAAATGGAAGAGATGAAATATCTATAGAAACTAAGGTTGATATTGAACTTGATTATTTAGAAAAGAAATCTTTTACTCTTGATATCCTTATAATTTGGATGACGATAAAAAAAGTTATTTCCAAAGATAATATTACACATTAAGACTTTGATAAAAATTAAGGAACATTTATTACAAAGGTCAAGAAGATCTAAGATCATTATTGTCGCAGGCACTGACTTCCTTTGTTTGGTTTTCTCTGTGTATGTGGCAGCAATATTTAGTGAAGTAAATCCTCTTGAACTAGATAATCAACAAATTGCTAGATTTCTTTTATTACCATTTCTTTCAGTTTGGATATTTTATATTGTAGGGTTATATAGATCTGTACTTCGATATGTAGACTTTTTCTTTATATACGTCATCTTTAAAGCCTTATTTCTTGCTTTGTGTTTTAACTACTTGCTAAGTTCATCCTATCATTTATTTTTATCAAAATTCCTTGAAATAAAAACAAATTTTCTAATTCCTTCTTCTGGTTGGTTTATTGGACTTGCTACAGCCCTGTTTTTAATGATCCTGAGCAGGCTTATTGCCCATTATTTTTTAACCAGTCTTACATCTCAGAAGAGAGTGGCCATATATGGGGCTGGCTCTGCTGGAATTCAATTAGCTGAAGCCCTGAAGGTAAGTAAAGAAATGCAGCCTGCTGTTTTCGTAGATAAGAATTCGTCTTTACATAATACTTTTTTAGGTGGAATTAAGATTTTATCTCCGGATAGGCTCAAGCGTTTAATTAAAAGGAATATGATTGACGAAGTTCTTATCGCTATGCCTTCAGCATCAAAAAAGACTCTTATTTCGTTATTAAAAGAGATTGAAGAATATTCAATAAAAGTAAGGATTCTGCCTGGTTTATCACAACTTGCCCAAGGCAAACTTTCTGTCTCTGAACTTAAAGAAGTTGATATCAGTGATCTTTTGGGAAGGAATGAGGTAGAGGCCTTAAAAGAATTGATTGATGAGAATATAAGTGAAAAAGTTGTTTTAATAACTGGAGCAGGAGGTTCTATAGGCTCGGAATTAAGCCGGCAAGTCATCAAAAATAAACCAGAAAAGTTAATTCTTTTAGATTCAAGTGAATATGCTCTTTACTCAATTAAGAATGAAATAAGTAAATTAAATTCCATGCAAGAAATAGAAGTCATTTCTATCTTGGGCAACGTAACAAATAAAGTTAGGCTTTTCGAGCTATGTCAAGTTTTCAATGTGCAAACTATTTATCATGCCGCAGCTTATAAACATGTTTCTTTAGTTGAGGAGAATCCTTTTGAGGCCGTAACAAATAATATTTTTGGTACAAAATTATGTGCAGAAGCTGCATCAGAAGCGGGTGTCGAGACCTTTGTCTTGATTTCTACTGACAAGGCAGTAAGACCCACCAATATCATGGGTGCTACCAAAAGGTTTGCTGAACTTATCCTTCAGTCAATGTCAAAAAAAACCAATACCAAAATGACAATGGTAAGATTTGGAAATGTTATAGGCTCTTCAGGATCTGCAATTCCTCTTTTTCAAAAACAAATCAAAGAGGGAGGTCCAGTTACAGTCACCCATCCTGATGTAATAAGATATTTTATGACTATCCCTGAGGCAGCTGAATTAGTAATTCAGGCTGGCGCCATGGGAAGAGGAGGGGATGTATTTGTATTAGATATGGGCGAGCCGGTAAAAATATTTGATTTAGCCAAACGACTTATTAAACTCAGTGGAATGGAGTTAATTGAAGATAGCAATCCTACCGGGGATATAGAAATTAAATTTACTGGTCTAAGGCCTGGAGAGAAGCTTTATGAAGAACTTTTAATAGGTGATAACGTAAGTAAAACAAAGCACAAGAGAATTTTAAAGGCACAGGAAGACTTTTTGTCAGAAAAAGAACTAGAAAAAAATCTTTATTTACTAGACCAAGCCAACATATCTGGAGATATAGTACTTTTGAAGCAAATCTTAAATGAGGTTGTTACCGGTTTCAAATCTGATGAAAAAATCGTTGATAATATTTATTTACAAAAACGTAAAAAGAGCAGTATAAATTAATTGTTTACTCTTATAGACTCAATCGAAGATCTATCTTTTCTTAATCAAGAATTGCTCTCTAAATATTGTTTGGGAGTAGATACAGAGTTTAGAAGAACCCATAAAGAAAATATGAAGTTAGCTTTACTTCAGATTAATGATGGAGAAGAAACATACATAGTTGATACTGTTGCAATTGAAGATCCTAAGGATAATGCTAGTTTTCTTTTTACCGATCAAGTTGTAAAAATCTTTCATTCTTGTAAGGAGGACTTAGAAGCTGTTTACTCATGGTCAAAAGAAGAAATGAAGGGCATTTTTGATACTCAATTAGCTCACGCTTTCCTCAATAATGATTATTCAATTAGTTATCAGCGTTTGGTCGAAAATGAACTTGGAATAAGCCTTGAAAAAAAAGAAACAAGATCTAATTGGCTGAAAAGACCCCTTTCAGATTCTCAACTTAAATATGCTAGTTTAGATGTTGAATATCTTATATATCTATATTGTCAACAAATTGAAAAATTGTCATTATCATCTAAGTTAGATTGGCATAATCAAGATATAGAACAGCTAATAAAGAGTACATTCAAAACTCAATTAGAGGAAATAACTCCAAATAGAACCATCCCAAAATCACAGGAAACCCTAATACTAAATAAACTCAATAAAAAGGTCCAAGAAATAGCTCATAAGGAAGAAATTAACTCAACCTTATTTTTTTCTAAAAAAGCCCAAAAGGACTTTTTAAGGCAAGCTTTGCAAAATGGAATAGAACCGGCTTGTAATCAGATTACTTCATGGAGAGCTGATTTAATAAAAGAAGAAATTCTTCAAATACTAAAATAAAAAATGTATTGGTTTATTTATCTATTGAGCTTAGTTGTTCCCACTTACTATCTCTCAAGGTTCAGTAAAAAATACCCAATATATATTTTCTTTTTAATTTTTCTTATCTTGGCTACACCTGCTCAAATAGAGTTGTCTAGCCCAGATTTAGCCCCAGCTATATTCACCTTTTTTTTCAACATAATATTTGAGCAAACCCTTTCTATGAGAGTATTAAGACCTCTTTATTTCAGCTTGTTTTTTTATATTTTTGCAGCCCTTCTCTTTTATTTCATCAAAAGAAGATTCTTTGTGTAGTTAAATTCGTAAGGTCAACTAGACCTAAAGCATTTTTTCCTTCAAACATTCCTGCTGATTCTCCAGGATTAAATATTAAAGTTCCATTGAGAATCTCTTCTCTATATCTATGTGTGTGTCCATGCAAAACAATATCGATATCTTGATTTTCATTTAAGAACTTCTCAATATTGTCGGGTTCATGAAAGATCGCAATATTTCTACTATTCTTTGACACTAAAAGTGGAGGATCTTTGAAATCAAATTCATTAAGTAGAGCAGCTTTTTTTAGTCCTTTCTCTGTCCTGTCGTTGTTACCAAAAACTCCAACCAAATCACAATTTAAATCAGCAAACTTATTCAATGCTTTGACATTGGAAATATCTCCCGTGTGAGCAACTAGGTCAACTGAATGCTTATTGAAGAGATAAATTATCTTATTTATGTTTTTTAAGTTGTTATGTGTATCACTTATAACACCGAGTAACATTCCTAGACTTTTTCTAAAATATGGATACCACAAGCACTGCCAAGGCCTATAACATGAGTCATCCCTATTTTTGCGTTTTCTACTTGCCTTTCTCCAGCTTCACCTCTGAGGTGAGTACAAACTTCATAAATATTCGCTATACCTGTTGCACCTAAGGGATGACCTTTTGATAGCAGACCACCTGAAACATTAACAGGTATTCTTCCTCCAAGTTCAACTTCTCCTTCATCAATTAATCTTCCAGCTTCTCCATCTTCACATAAACCTAGATTTTCATAGTGAAGCATCTCTGCAGTTGCAAAACAGTCATGAAGCTCAACAAGATCTACATCAGTAGAGTCAAGACCGGCCATTTCATAGGCTTCTGCAGCTGCTTTCCGAGTGCAAGAATTAACATCTGGCATCACGAGGTCTCTCTCTTGATAAGGATCACTAGTCATTACAGAAGCTTTGATTCTTACTGCTCTATGCATTCCAAGTTCCTT
>MDSV01145102.1_pt1 | contig 30714 bp, 15 predicted proteins | sample 810851 | NCBI WGS metagenome assembly MDSV01 (sample SAMN05326640, study PRJNA326480) | marine metagenome | isolation source: seawater | place: Atlantic Ocean: North East | collected 2012 | reverse complement strand
GGTCGCGCGGCGTGTCCCCCCTGACCGCGAGCGCGCTCGCGCGGAAGGCGCTCGAGGAGGGCGACGCCCGCGACGCGTCCGACTCCGACGAGGACTGGCGCAGCGCGAGGAGCGCGCAGACGACGCGAAGCTCGGTCGACGGGGACGCGGGGACGACCGGAGACGACGTGAACGAGGCGCGCGAAAAAAAAAACCCGTCGTTTTTTTACGCGGAGGTCTCCTCGCCGGACGGAGAAGTCTCCGTCGCCGCCGACGGCGAAGGCGAGCGTCGGTCCCGAGTAAACAGGGTTCGCTCATTCGCGTTCGCGCGCCCGCAACCGCGCACGCCACCGGTCACGGCGGAGGGACGTCTCGTCGCTGACGCCGACGCGGACGCGGCGTTCGAAGCGCTGGCGCGCGCGACCGCCGACTTGGAAGACGGCGCGTTACTCGACGCGGCGCGGGAGAGCTCCCGCGACGCGAGCGAGCGCGTTCTGCTCGAGCGCGGCGATGACGGTGACGACGGCGACGACAGAACCCCGAGTCGTGCGGGAACGAGACGGAAACCGAAACGCGCGCGTCCCTTTTCCGGTGCGTCGTCTCGTCTCGCGAAAATCGGCGAGGGCGCGCGCGCGGTCTCCGCAGTGCGCGCGGCGCTTCGCAAAGCCGGGGGCGTCCTGGACCTGACCGCGTTCAAGGGCACGCCCATCAAGTGGCACGCGCCGCACAGCGCTCTTCTGGCCCACGCACGCGGCGAGAGCACGCTGAGACGTCCCGAAACGGTGGGCGAGGCTGCCAGGGCGACGCGCGAGCGGTTCGCGAACGAACGCGAACGTCCGGGGGTATCGTCATCGGAGTCACGCGTTTTTCCAACTGGAGCGTCGGAAGACGCGACTCGCGTGGCGGCGGATGTCGACGGCGAGAGCCTCGGCGTCGTCCTCGCGAAGGACTGGCTGAAGAGGCGGCCTCCGAGAGCGGCGAGGCTGTTCACCAGCCTGTGGCACTCGTTCGAAGCGCGTCGTGACTTCGCGGACGGGATCGAGTTCGAGCTCGACCGCGGCGGCGAGGTTTCGCCGCAGTCGCGTCGCGAAGAGCCGCGCCTCCCGCCCGCGCACCGGAGAATGCTCGCCGTGGTCTCCGCGGTTTTGGCGGACTGCGAGCCCCCCGCGCTTTTCAAGAAACCGTTCAATCCGGTGCTCGGGGAGACCGCGCGGCACGAGCTGGGGTTCGTCAGCGGCGGGTCCGTGGCTTCCGTGCTGGAGCAGGTGTCGCACCACCCGCCGATCACCGCGTTCCACTCGAGTTTCCGCAGCGACTGCGCGACGGAAAGGAAGGGTTTCGCGGCGTTCGGGCACTTCCGCCCGAAACCGTCCCTGCGCGGGTTCCCATTCGCGGGCAAGGTGCACATCGACGTCGAGGGCACGCGCGTGTTCCGCGTGCCGATCGACACGAACGAAAGCAGTTCGGGTTCGAGCCCGAAGAGAGGCACAGGGCTCGACGCGTTCGAGGACTACGTCACGAACTACGTCGGGTTCGAGTGGCTTTTTTTCCCGACGCCGCGCGCGCGGACGCGCGCCGGCGAGGCGCACGTCGTGCGGTGCGACGCCACCGGGCTCGTCGCCGAGATCGAGCACTGCGGGTCGCGAGGCACTTCCGTTCGCGGCACGGTATTTTCGGTTACGAAAAAGAACGATGCCGTCGTTAACGGCGGCGATGGATGCCACGACAAAACGCCTCTGTACTCGCTTCGCGGCGACGTCTCGTCGCGCGTCGTCGCCGCGCGCGTCGCGGACGACGACGAAAAAAAAAACGACGCGTCGTTCGTGGTGTACGACGCGAAAACCTCCGCCGTTCGCGAAGCCACGAGCGTGGGTTTCGACGCCGCGTTCGACCTCGACCCTTTCATCGATCCGCGAGGGTCGCGCGCGACGTGGCGCGCGGTGACGGACGCGATGGGCGAAGCGCCGCCTTCGTGGGACGCGGCGCGGCGCGCGAAACGGCGCGTCGAGGCGGACGAGCGCGCCGCGCGCGCCGCGAGGACGGCCGCGCACGAGCCGAGGCTCTTCGAGCGCGACGAGGCGCGGGACACGTGGGTGCTGCGCGCGGACGTCGCGGCGGCGGGGACGGAGCCAAGGCGCGCGCCGCGCTCGTGCTCGTGAGGGGGGGCGGGATCGTCGCTAATTAGGCGGGAACGAACAGACGAAACTTTGAGCAGAAACGCAGAATGAATGACCCATCAAATGACCGTTTTCTTCCAACGGTCGACGTTTCCCAGGACCGTTTGCTTTTTCCCTCTCCGCGCGCTTTCATCACACCGAGACGCGCGTCTCGCCTGCCGCGCCGTCGTCACAGCGGCGTCCGCGTCCGCACTCGCGCGCCAGCGCAGGTCGCGGCTCTCGCACGCGCGCGCGTGGTCAGGCGCGCGGCCGCGTCGACCGCGCGTCGCGTCGTTCCGCCCGGGAGCCCACTCTCGCGCGCCTCGTCGTCGTCGCGGGTGCCGCGTCCCTCGCGCGCGTCCCGCGATGGTTCGGTTCGGGGGCGTCCCGATGGCGAACGAGTCCTCCCACAGCGAGGACCCCTCGCTCGAGCGCACGTTCCGGGGGCACAGGGACGGCGTCACGGCGTGCGCGTTCAACCCCAACATGAAACAGCTCGTCTCCTCCAGCGGCGACCACTCGCTCATGATCTGGAACTTCAAGCCCAGCATGCGCGCCTACCGCTTCGCGGGGCACAAGGACTCGGTGTTGTCCGTCGCGTACTCCCCGCAGGGCGAGTGCATCGCCAGTGGCTCGAAGGATCGGACCGTGCGGCTGTGGACGCCCAGCACCGTCGGCCTGTACACGCCCAAGGTGCTGAAAGCGCACGGCGGCGCGGTGCGATGCGCGCGATTCTCCCCCGACGGCAAAAGGCTGGTGTCTGCGTCGCAGGACAAGACGCTGAAGATCTGGTCCGCGCCCGAGGGCAAGTTCCTGTCCACGCTCAGCGGGCACACCAACTGGGTGCGGTGCGGGGACTTCTCCCCGAACGGCCGGAGCGTGGTGTCCGCGTCGGACGACAAGACGGTGCGGCTGTGGGACGTCGAACGATCCGCGAACGTCTTCAACTTGGACGACTTTTTCTCGCCGGTGACCTCTGCGAAGTTCCACCCGGACGGCCTCGCCGTCGCCACCGCCGGCGACGACGACTGTTTGCAGATGTGGGACGTGCGCTCGAAGAAGCTCGTGCAGCACTACCAGGCGGCGCACGGTGGCGCGATCACGTCAGTGTCGTTCCACCCGTCCGGGAACTTCCTGCTCACCGCCAGCGCGGACAACACCGTGAAGGTGTGGGACCTGCGAGAGGGCCAGCTCTTCTACACCCTGAACGGCCACGAGGGCGCCGCCACGTGCTGCGAGTTTTCGCCCAACGGGGACTACTTCGCCACGGGCGGCGCGGACGCCAACGTCATGGTCTGGAGGACCAACTTCGACCGGGCGCTCGGGGACGGGTACAGCGGGAGCCGCGGGAACCAGCGACACGCGGGGGGGGTCGAGGCGAAGGCGAAGGCGAGGGCGAGCGAGTCGGCGAAGCCGGCGGGTCCTCCCGAGACGGTCGCCCCGGCGCCGCCGGCGCCGCCCGTGCCGCCGCCCTCGCCTCCCGCGCCGTCGCGGCCGAGGGCGCCCTCGCCGCCGGCGGACGCCGCGCGCCGCGCGCCCGCATCCCCGGCGCCCCCGGCGACGGAGCCCGCGGTGCCCTCGGCGCCGCCCATGCCGCCCGACGCGCACGCGTCTTCGGCTCCGGCGGCACCGGTCGCGGCGCCGGAGGCGCTGGCGTCGACGCTGTCGCACATCGTCGGCCAGCTGGACGTGCTGACGCAGACCATGGGATTGCTCGAGGAGCGGCTCACCATGAACGAGGATAAGACCAACAAGGTGGTTCAGATCATCGGTGCGGCGGCGGAGGCGGAGGCGACTGATGCCTAAAGGCGTCTGAAGGAGACGGAGGATGTGCGCGTGACGTCTTAGTACGCGCGGGGGAACCGCCTAAAATGACACGCGAAAACACGTCTCTTTGTGTCAAAACCGCGCTAATAAAACGAGTACGTCACCGTCCCTTCCGTCTCGATCCTGCTCTCGTCTACGTTCGCCAGGGAGGCGCGTTCGGACCGCGCCCGACTCGTCTCATCTCGACTACGCCTCGTTTCCGCGTAGTCTCGACGCCCGTTCGACCGCAACGCGTCGTTCATCGCGTCGTTCATCGCGTCACCGACGGCGGCGGCGCCGCTGTCCGACGGCTCCGCTCTGACGACGGCCGCCGCCGCCGGCACGGCGGCGTCGACGCCGGCGACGCGCAAAATCCGCGGCGGCGCTTTGAACCCGTACGCGCTCTTGCGGTACAGCACGGGGTGGCCTTTCCGTTTCTCGAACCCGAAGAGCGAACCTTTCACGGGACGACTGAACCCTCGCCATCGCCACAGAAGCACGAACTCGTGTTCGCGTTTCAAGCGCGCGCAGAGTTTGCCCATGGCTAAGATGAACAGCGACCCGAAGAGCACGGGGTACGCCGCGTACGCGAATCCCAAATCCTGCAGCGCCTTCTGGTCCATGCACGCCATGATCGCCGCCGCGCCGGGCGGGTGCACGGACCCCGTGAGCATCATGAACGCGAGCGCGATGGCCATCGTCAGCGCGCGGCTGTACCACGAGACGCCGAGCGCGGACACCGCGAACGCGACGGCCAAGGTGGAGAAAACGGTGGCGACGACGCAGTTGTACGTCCGCGCCGCGGGGTTCTCCATCGTGCCGAACGCCAAAACGCTGATGGTGCCCCACGCGCCGGACATGAACGGCGTGTGTACGCCGAACGTGGCTTTCACGTGCGCGTCAATCAGACCCAAAACCGCGATCGTGACGAAACAACACGCCGCACCCCACACGATGTCGCTCGTCGGCCGTTTCTGTACCTCCCCGCGGCCGTCGCGGTCCGGAAGCGACATGCGGCTGTACGGGTCGAGCGCGAGGCTCAGCCGGGAGCGGTGGGGGGGATAGTCCTCCAGAGGCAGTCGCGCGGACGGGGCGGCGTCCGCGGACGTCGGTCGCGTCACGATGTCTCGGCCCGATGACGCGGCCGTCCTCTCCGCGTCCACGTCTGCGGGGTCCCGGAACGCCACCGCGCGGACCGACAGACCCGAACCGACGGGCCCGCGCCGCTTGGCTCGGACCGTCGGTGCGAATCGCGAAAGGACGCGACCGCGCGGCGCGGAGGAGACGCGCGACGCGCGCGGGGTGACGCGAGGCATCGCCCGGGTAGACATCGTCGCGGAGGTCGAGGGCGCGGACGCCGAGGTATCGCTCGCGTTCGCGGACCACCGCCGGCCGCGACGGCGCGCGCGCCCGAGTTTCCTGACGAGACGTCTGAGGTGTCGAAAATTTGTGGCGTTCGGCGTGCGCGCCAGCTGCAGTGCCGACTGACGAGAACCCGCGACACGCGCTCGGTCTGACGGCGATGTCGTTCGCCTCGTGTCGGGCGGATCATTTTTTTTTCCGGCGTCGAAAAGCGTCTCGCCCGAACCCTCATCGCGTCGACAGATAACGTCGACCGCGCGACAGCCCGACCTCACACGCTCGAGCGCGCGTCTCTCGGATCGACCGCACGCGCACTCTCGCGTCGATGCGCCCGGCTCTGTCGAACGTCCTCGGGTCCTCATCCACCCGCGCTCTCCTCGCGAAAGCCGTCCGCGCCTCCGCCGCGACCAACCAGGCCGCCGCCGCGTCCGCGTCGTTTTCGCACAGACACCCGACCGCCATGGCGACCCGGGCGGCGACCCTTCGCCCCGCGGTCCGGGCGCCGGGCACTGGAAGCAGAGCGTGCGCGTCGATGCACGCGCGCGCGCGCGTGACCGCGACGCCGCGCAGGCTGGGTTGGACCCGGGGCGTCGTCACCGCGAGGGCGGTCGAGGCGGCCGAATCGTCACCCGCGGACGTCTCGAGCGTCCTTCCGGACCGCCTGTCTTGGCCCGCGCGCTCGCACGGCGCGGGCGAGCTGAGAGCGTCCGACGCCGGCGTCAGCGTGACGCTCTGCGGGTGGGTGGACAAGCAGCGGGACATGGGCGGTCTGGTGTTCGCGGACGTCCGCGACCACACCGGTTTGTGCCAGATCGTCTCCGACGACGATCTGACGCCGAGCGACGCCGCCGACGCGATGCGCGCGATGCGCGCCGAGTGGGTCGTCGCCGTCACCGGCGTCGTGCGCGAGCGCAAGGACAAAAACGACAAGATCCCCACCGGCGACGTCGAGATCGTCGTCAGCGAAGTCACGGTGTTGAACACCGTGGGGAAGTCGTTGCCGTTTTCCGTGTCGGGCGCGGACTCGGAGACGAGCGAGGAGGTTCGCCTGAAGAACCGCGTGCTGGATCTCCGGCGGCCGTCCATGACGCGGAATTTACGATTGCGCGCCGCCACGATCAAGGCGTTGCGCGCGGTCCTGGAAGACGAACACGGGTTCACGGAGATCGAAACGCCGATTCTGACGCGAAGCACCCCCGAGGGCGCGCGCGACTACCTTGTGCCCAGTCGGCTGCAGGCGGGGCAGTGCTACGCGCTGCCGCAGTCGCCGCAGCTGTTCAAGCAGATGCTCATGGTGAGCGGGTTGGACCGGTACTACCAGGTGGCGCGGTGTTTCCGGGACGAGGACTTACGAGCGGACAGGCAGCCGGAGTTCACGCAGCTCGATTTGGAGATGGCGTTCACGGACATGGAAGGCATCTTAAGCCTGGGCGAGGACTTGATGTGCGCGGCGTTCCGCGGCGGGATCGGCGTGGAGCTCCCCCGGCCGTTCGCGAGGATGACCTACCGCGACGCGATGGAGAAGTACGGCAGCGACAAGCCGGACCTGCGGTACGGGCTGGAGATGAGCGTGCTGAACGACCTGTTGCGCGGAACCGAGTTCAAGCTCTTTGCCAACGCATTGGAGTCCCCGAACGGTGTCGTCAAGGCCCTGGCTGTGCCGGAGGGCTCGCGGATCTCCAACTCCCGGCTCAAGCCCAAGGGCGACGTCTTCGCCGAGGCGGTCAAAGGCGGCGCCGGGGGCCTGGCGTTCGTGCGCGTCGCCGAGGACGGCGTCACTCTGGAGGGCGGCAAGGCTCTGTGCGAGGCGCTTCAGCCGGTCGCCGCGGAGCTCGTTCGGACCGTGCAGGGCGCCGGACCGGGCGCGCTCCTGCTTTTCGGCGCCGGCGACGCCGCGACGACGAACAAAGCCCTGGACCGCGTGCGGCAATTCGTCGCGGCGACCCTGGGTTTGGTTCCTGACGCGACCGGCGGCGACCGACAACACGCCGTCTTGTGGATCACCGAGTTCCCCATGTTCGAGACGAACGAAGAAGAAGGACGCCTGGAAGCTTTACACCACCCGTTCACGGCGCCAAACCAGGACGATGTCGCGGACGGCGGCGATATCAGAGACGCGCGCGCCGTGGCGTACGACTTGGTGTACAACGGCGTGGAGGTTGGCGGCGGGTCGCTGCGCATTTACCGGAGGGACGTGCAGGAGAAGGTGTTCAACGCGATCGGTTTGACGAAGGAAGACGCGGAGGAGAAGTTCGGCTACCTGATGGAGGCGTTTCAGTTCGGAGCGCCCCCCCACGGCGGGATGGCGTTTGGCCTGGACCGACTGGTGATGCTCCTGGCGGGCGCCGCGTCCATCCGCGACGTCATCGCGTTCCCCAAGACGGCCAGCGCGCAGTGCCTGCTGACGCGCGCGCCCGGCTCGGTGTCCGACGCGCAGCTGCGGGACCTGCACGTGCGGAGGGAAGGTGACGACGCGGAAGACGCGGCGGAGGAGGATGGCGACGACGCGAAATGAGAATGACGCGCGTTCTCTCGGCGCGAAACGAATCAAAAATCGAATCGACTTCGAAGCGTCGGTCGTTCGTAGGGGAAACGTCGAGCCCGCGCGCGGCGCGTTTGATACGGCACGACGCGCGCGCGCGCCGAACCGTCTTTCGCGCGTCTTCTTTTCACGCGACGACGCGCTCTATCGACCGGGTCCCAGCCGCGTCGCGTCGTCCGTCGTGCGCGTCCGCTCGCGGGTCTCGCATCGCGGTCCCGCTCGTCAGAACGTCTCTGACTTTCGAGCGGGCCGGTCATCTCGGGAGGGACCCGCGCGGCGCGCGCGCGCGGAGGCGTTTTTTTTTTTTCGCAGTCTACGCATGTAGTCTCTGCCTTTTTCGCTCTCGCCGAGCTCGTCCTTGAGCTACTAGTCACCGAGCGGCAGCGCGCAGTACGCGGCGGTGAGCGCCGCGACCGCGGCGTTGGAAACGAGGTTGAACGCGTTGACCTTCTCCCGGATCTTCTCCGCCAAAGTCGCGTCCTCGATTTCGCGCAAGCCGGTGCCGTCGACGTCCCAGACGCCGGCTTGCGCGATGTTTCACAACCCGGTTTTTTCCGACCCGAGGAACCCGACGGCGAAGAAGAGGGGCGCGGCGACGAGCGCGCGGGCGGACGCGGGCTGGTGCGTCGCCACCTGCGCCGCCACGATCGCGAGCGTGATGCCGACGAACGCGCGCCCGACGAGTCCTCGCCTCGCGCGCTCGTCGGCGTCGATGTTCGTCAGCGAAGCCGCCGCGGCGTCGCGCGCGGCGCGCGCCGCGGATTCGGAAACCGCCGCCGTCTCGAGCGGGTCCACGTCCTCCTTGAAGACGCCCCACTTGATGCGCTTGCCGGGCGTGGCGTACATCCGCTTGAACTGCGTCGCGAGCGGGTCGTCGAACGCTTCGTCGTCGCCGGACGAAGACGGCCGCTCGACGGTGGTCGTCTCGGCGCCGGGCGCCTTCTGCGCCGCGCGCGGGGCGACGCGACGCGCGCGAGACGCGGCGCGCGCGGCGCCGGCGCGTTCCCGCGGACGCGCGTCGCGGGACGACGCGCCCCGAGAGGCGAATCGCGCGACGAGCGCGGGCGCGCCGCGCGCGCCAGCGAAGGTCATCTCGACGTTCGCGCGGGAACTCCCCGACGAGATGAGGTGCGCGGCTCGCTGTGCGGGACGCCGCCGCGTCTCCTGCGCGAGAGACGACGCATCGTGTCGGGCCACGGCGACGTGGCTCTTCGCGCGTGATTGAGCGGCCAGAAATCACGCGCGCGCTGCCGCTCAAAGTGCCGAACGTTTCTCGGAAAACGCGACCGTTTATTCGTCTCTTCGACGCCCGCGTCGCCGCACTCGCCGGCGGGCCGGCGGGCGGACGGCGCGATGGACGGCGCGCGCGGCGACGGTCGCGGCGACGCCGCGTCCGACGAGACGCACGACCGCCTCCTCGCGGCCGCGCGTCCGGGCGGGGATGCCGCGTCCGTCGACGACCGCGACGACTCGGATTTCGACCGCGACTCCGTGGTCTCGGGCGCCAGCGAGTGGAGCGACGCCTCGAGCGTGCGTTCGGGGTACACGGGTCTGAGCGGCGTCTCCAACGCGGACCACCGGTATGCGGACGCGGAGGCCGTGGTCAGGCGCGAGGCGCGCGAGGCGGCGGCGAAGGCTGGGTGTTCGGACCAAGAACGGCGGGGCGCGACGAGCGAACGCGACGACGATGGCGCGCCCTTTTCGTCGGACGCCTCGTCGGACCCGTCGACGTCCGACGGCGAGTTCGCGACGCGACGACGAGCTTTTCCGATCCCTCGGCGCGACGCCAAAAACCGGAGCCTCGCCATGCGCCTCGGCGACGCCGCGTTGCGAAGTCGCGCGATGGCGTCCGGCGCGGGTCGCGGCGGCGGTCGAGACGAGGCGGACGAAGAAACGTTTTCGTTTTCGTTTTCGTTCGTCGGCGGCGACGGCGACGACGCGTCGCGCCTCCGCCGCGAACGAAACAGAAACGATCCGCCTTCGACGCGCCACGAGCGCCATCGAAGAGGCGACGACGACAGCCGCGTGACCCTGGTCGAGGCGTGCGCTTCGGGCGACTTGGGTTTCGCGCGACGCGTCATCGAACGGACGCGGCGCGAGACGACCGTCTCGCGATCCGCCGCGAGGAGCGGAACTCGCGGCGATCGCGAAGTCCTCGCGAAAGAAGAAGAAGACGACGACGTCGACGACGAGAATCACGTCGACGCGCTGGACGACGGTCGCGCGCCGCTTCACGCCGCGGTCGAGCTCGGTGACGCACGCGGCTTCGATATCGTCAAGCACCTGGTCGACGTCGAGGGCGCGGACGTCGACGTGGAGGGCGCGGCGGGGATCCGGCCGCTCCACGTCGCGGCGTATTGCGGATCGACGCGGTGTTTGCGGTACTTGTTATCCCGAGGCGCGCGGACGAACGTCCTCGACGACGACGGCTCCGCGCCGCTGCACTGGGCGGCGAGCAGCGGCAAGTCGCTCTGCGCGTCCGCCATACTTCGCGCGGACGACGTCGACGCCGACATCGTGAACCGCAACGGCGCGCGCGCGGCGGACCTGGTGGACGCGAACGACGTCGCGACGAGAGAGGCGTTCCGAATCGCCGACGCGGCGTCGCAGCCGCACGCGTTAGCGGCTGACGGCCGGCTGGCGGTTCTGCGCCGCGCGTTGACCGAGAAGTTCGGCGTCGCCGCGTTGGCGGAGGATTCGCCGAGAGCGAAGCGCTGGCGACGCAGGTTTCGCGTGACTCTTCGCGCGGAGTCTTCGCCGCCGGAACCGGACGCGTCGGGGCGAAGACGAAGACCAAAACAAAAACGCGAAACGACGATCCTTCGCGACGACGCGGGACGCACACGCGGAGCGTCGTCATCAATCGCGACGCGTCACTCAACGAGGCCGCCGCTCGCGATCGACGCTCCGGACCCGAACGACGCGTCCGGTGAGACGATGGTCGTTCGCGCCGCTCGGAACGGCCACGCCGCGACCGTGCGCGCTTTGGTGTGCGAGTTCGGCGCGGATCTGGACGCGCGGTGCGCGCGCGTCGGCGCGACGGCGACGCACGCCGCCGCCGAAAACGGACACGTCGACGTGCTTCGAGTCGTGCGCGACGCCTCGGGGTTCCCGCGCACGCGGAAACGCCGCGCGGAGGCGCGCACGGTCCGACCCGCGTTTTTCGATCGCCGTCTTCCGAACGATGACGATGACGAAACCGAAACCAAAGGCGGGTTCTCGGTGACGTCTCGTTCTCTCACGGAAACGAACGCGTCTGATTTTTCGCGAGTCATCGCGATTCCGTCCGGCTCGACGCCGCTGCACTTGGCGGCTCGGAACGGTCGCGCGGAGGCGTGCGCGTTCCTCGCGCGAGACATGCGTTGCGACGTGAACGCCCGCGACGGGGACGGGCGGACCGCTCTGCACGTCGCCGCGAGTTCGAGCTCGCGCGGGAGCCTCGAGACGATGCGTCTGTTGCGGGCGATGCGGGCCGACCTGGACGCGCGCGACGGCGACGGGAGGACGCCGCTGCACGTCGCGGCGCGCGCCGGGGCGGCGGACGCGTGCGCGTTCCTCCTCGACCAGGAGAGTCTCTCTACGGGAGAGCCTATCTACAGCGAACGAAAGAGGCGCCTGCTCGCGCGCGACGGGAGAGGCGACGCCCCCGCGCACCTCGCGTCCGCGGAGGGCCACGCCGAGACCGCGCTCGCGTTGCTCCCGGACGCGACGAGCGCGAACAACGACGCGTTCCGCGGCTGCGGCGGGTGGACGTGCCTGCACTTCGCCGCGCGCGGCGGGCACCTCGAGCTGGTGGACGCGCTGACTCGGATGACGGGTTGCCCATACGCGGACGTCGCCGCCGCGGACGACGCCGGGGCCACAGCCCTGCACGTCGCCGCGGAGGTGGGCGTCGTCGCGGTGCTCGAGTCACTCCTCGCGGCAGCGGCGGAGCGCGACGCGCGCTCGGCGGCTTCCGGCGACCGCCTCATCGAGCCGTCGACTTTCTCTCCCCTCTCTGGTGATAAAGTCTCCACCTCCGATCCGCTCGTGGACGCCGACGCGCACGCGCACGTCCGCCTCTCCGGCGCGCGCGCACTCGCGCGCGCGCGCACGAACGCCGGCGTGACCGCGTTGCACGCGGCGTGCCGCGCCGGAAACGCCGCGAGCGCTCGCGTCCTCCTGGCGCTGTGTCCGGATTCGCTCGACGCGAAGGATATGTCCGGCGCCGCCGCGTTGCACTTCGCCGCGGCGCGCGCGGACCGCGGCGGCGCCGCGTGCGCGTCGCTTCTGTGCCGTGCGGGGTGCGCTTTGACTGAGCGAAGAGTGACCGACGGCGTCGAGCCGCTGCACGTCGCCGGTGCGCGAGCCGCGATTTCCGTCGCGAGGGAAATCGTGCGCGAAGCCAAAAAACGAGGCGTCCTCGCGGCGGCGGTGAACCGTCGAACCGACTCCGGGTTAACTCCGGCGGCGTGCGCCGCGCGCGCCGGCGCCGCCGAAACGTTCCGCTTCCTGCTCGAGTCTGGCGCGGACCCGTTCGTGCCGGACGCGCGCGGGAACACGTGCGCGCACCACGCGTGTTGCCGCCGCGCCGCGGGCGCCGCCTTCGGCGACCCCGCGGAGGCGGCGGGGGGCGAAGACGACGCCGCGGACGACGCCTTTTTTTCGGACGACGCGACGCGCGCGCGAAATGCGCGGGACGTCTTCGTCTCGACGCTCCGCCACGCGACGCCCCGCGCGCGGGCCGATCACCGATCACGCGCGAACGCGCGCGCGAACGACGACCGAGACCGACAAGCACAGGTTGGGCGCCTCGGAAAAACACCCGACCGACCGCCCGCGGGGATCTCGTCGGTCGCGTCTTCGGTCGCGTCGTCGTCGTCCGTCGCCGCCGGTCTCGAGCAGTCGCGCGTGATCGGCGCCGCAAACGACGACGGCGAAACACCGGCGCACGTCGCCGCGCGGAGCGGGTGGGCGTGTCTTTTGCGGTTCCTGCTCGACCACGGCGCCGACCTCGCGGCGACGGACGCGCGCGGCCGCGACGTGTTGCAGGCGGCGTGCGAACGCGACCGACCGGAGGCGGTGGCGACGATCCTCGCGTACGTCGAGGCTTACGGCGAAGACAACGCCGAGACGCGTCACCGCGAAGAAAAAGGCTCCTCAAAAAGCGAAGGCGTCATCACCCCGGCGGCGTTCCGGTGGCGCGCGCTGCGGCGATCTCTGCCGGATGTGCTCGTCGCGGCGCGCGGCGGCGTCGTGTTCGACGCCGAAAGCGCCGACGTCGAAGACGCGCTGGAAGCGGCGATTCGCGCTCGGCTCGGCGTCGTCGAGCTGTGTCGCGGCGAGAGCTGTTACGAGAAGGACGAGAAGGAGACCGAGAACGAGCCCGATGACGCCGAAGCTTCCCTCGGTTCCCTCGGTTCCCTTACAAAGCACGACGAAAAACCTCTAGATGCGTTCGCGCATATCGACGCCGCGCTTCGCCGCGCGGAGAAAGCCTTCGGACGCGCGCGCCGCGCGCGGTTCGCGAACCGGCGGTCGCGCGTCACCGGCGACGCGCCTCTGCACGTCGCCGCGTCGAGGGCGCACGCGAACGTCGTTCGCGTGCTGGTTCGCGCCGGCGCGGACGTGAACCTCCGCGACGAGGGCGACGGCGGGGACGCGCCGCTGCACCGCGCGGCGCGCGCCGGGCGCGTTCTCGAGACGACGCGGAAACGCAAAGCGACGGACGCGGCGGTCGTTTTGCTGCGTTTCGGCGCGGACCTGCACTTAGAGAACGCCGCCCGGGTCACGCCTCTGCACCAGGCGGTGCGGGTCGGGGACGTGGCGCTCGTCGGGACGCTTCTTCGGTTCGCGGAGAAGGCGGAGTCGCGAGCGCTGTTCGCGTTCCCGGAGCCTGCGCTCCAGCGAAGTGAAAAGAAGACGCGAGGCGCTTCGTACGAGCTGGTGAACCGCGCGGACCGCTCGGGCGCGACGCCGCTTCACAGCGCCGCCGAGCTCGGGCACGTCGAGATCTTCGATGCGCTTCTGGCGTTCGGCGCCGAGTGGGACGCGCGGACCATCCGCAACGAGTCCGTCGCGCACGTCGCCGCGCGGCTCGGGCGGGACGCGGTTCTGTCGAGGCTGCTCGCGCGCAGAGACGAAGAGGCGAGCGGGTCCGGGTCGCGCGACGATTTCCTCACTTCGCGCGACCACACCGAGAGCTTCCCCATTCACTGGGCCGCCGCCAACGGCCACGCGAGTTGCGTCGCGCTTTTGATACAAAGCGGGTCCCCGGTCGGCATCGGGGGCATGTGGCGCGGCGCGACCCCGGCGCACCTCGCCGCGCGCGCCGGCGCCGCCGAGACGCTGCGCGTGCTTCTCGCGGCGGGCGCGGACGTGAACGCGCAGGACTTCTGGCAGATGGCCACGCCGCTGCACTACGCCGCGGAGGCGGGCGCGCACGAGACGACGCGCGTTTTGATGGAGAGCAGAGCGCGGCTTGACGCGGCGGACTCCGCCGGCGTGATTCCCGAGCGGGCGGCGCGCGACGCTTCGCTCGGGATGGCCATCCGCGCGTTCCGGATCATCGGCGTCGTCGGACGCCGGCTCTCCGGGATCGCGGTCGAGCACGTCTTATACGCGTGGCGCGCGGTGGCGCACGACGCGCGCGCGGCGCGCGCGCGGGACGCCAAGGGGACGTGGCAGCTGGTGTTCGCGCTCTTCGCGGAGCGCGAGGACGACTTATTTTTAGACGGAAAAGACGAAACGGACGATACGAAAAACGTCGACGTCGCCAAGTACTACTGGCTGTGGCGCCAGTGGGAGACGCGCCGCCGGCGTCGCAGGCGGGCGCTCGGTGTCGGCCCCCGGGATGCCGCGCGCGCGCGCGCGGTGGCGGACGCGCTGGAGGCCAACCCGGCCACCGCGGGGCTCAGGCACGCCGCGCTCGCCTGGCTCGCCGAGAGAGCGGCAAGCGCCGCTCGCGACGAGACGTTCGCGCGCGGCGAAGCGGTGTGGCGCGAGGGCGCAGCGACCGACGGCACGATGTGCGTCGTGCTCGACGGCCGGTTCGGCGTGTTCATGACCCACGAGGACTCGCGCGGGGTGGCGCGGGAGCGCGCGGTGGCGTCGCTCGGACCGGGCGCGACGTTCGGCGAAACCTCGTTGCGCTTCGACGGACGCCGGCCGACGACGGTGCGGGCGCGCGTCGCCGACTCGCGCGTGACGCGCGTCTCGCGAGCCGACTTCGAGCGCGCCTGGGAGATGGAGCGCGAGGCCGTGGAGCGCGAGGCCAGGGAGACGCGCGCGCGCCGCGCCGCCGCGCGGCGGCGGCGGCGCGCCGCGCGTCTCCTCGCGAAGAGAAACCAGAAAAAAGACGACGGAAACGACGACGACGACGACGCCGTCGCCTCTGACGACGACTCGGACGACGTCGATTTCCGCTCGACGGTGGACCCGGGCGACTTGACGCCGTTCGCGCTCGAGACGTCGCGCGATCCGCCGAGACATTCGGCGGCGACGAACGGTCTCCCGCGGGAGAACGTTCCGAGTGGGAAACGACGTCGCGAGAGAAGCGTCAGACGCTCGTTGTTCCCGTGGGAACGCGAGTTCCTCGCGTCGTTGGTGACTGTCGTCGCGTACGACCCCGGCGAGTCCCTCCCGACGGCGCCGCGGTGCGACGACGAACACACGGGCGATCCGCTTCGCGACGCGACGGAGGATGCGTATTTCGGTTTCGTGTTGCGCGGATCGGTTCTGGTGAGCACCGTTCGCGGGTTCGGCGAGACGCGCGAAACCTCCGTGGACGTGCTCGGCCCCGGCCAGACGTACTTTTCGATCGCCGCGCGCGAGACGAGGGGCGGCCGCGTGTTGCGGTACGGCGCGGACGCCGCGCGCGTCGCGACGCGCAAATCGGCCGACGACGCCGAACCGGCGACGGTGGCGTTGCTGCAGGGCGCGGACGTCCTGGAGCTGCCTCGGTCGTTGCGGGACCTGCTGTTCCGCAGAGCCGCCGTGCACGCGCGCTGGTGCCCGCCCGCCCGGCACGTGCCGCGAAGCACCGCCGAGCCCGACTCCGAGTCGGAGCCGTCGGAGGACGAGGAGGAGGAAGAAGAGGAGGAGGCGGAGAAGAAGAGCCGCATGATGAGCGCTCCGGCTCGAGACGTCGTCTCCGTTCCCGCCGCGCCTTTGCGTCGCGACGAACCCGCGTGGGACGACCGCGGTCTGCTCGGCGCGTTCGTCGAGGAGCTCGTCGAGGCATTCCACCACGTCGACACCGATCGCGGCGGCGACATCGACGAGAACGAGCTCAAGTTCGCCGCGCGCGCGCTCGGGTTCGAACCGCACCCGAAGCGGTTGCGACGCATGCTCGCCGCGATGGACGCGGACGGAGGGGGGAGCGTCGATCTCGCGGAGTTCATCGAGACGGTCGCGCGACGCGTCGCGGGCTCGGTCGACCCGTCCTCTCTCGACGCCGCGTTCGACGCGTTCGACGCGGATCGAAGCGGGACCATCACGCAGCGGGACGTCGCTCGCGTCGCGAAGCGCGTGGGCGACCCCGTCGCCTCGTCCGAGCTCGACGCGCTGATGAACTTCGGAGCCGCCGACGCGGACGGCGACGGGCGGATCGACCGCGCGGAGTTCGGGGAGATCATGCGCGTGCGCGAGGCGGACCCCGCCGCGCGGCGCGCGGCGTTGCGGCGCGAGATCAAGCGGCAGAAGGACGCCTCGGAGGATGCCGCCGTCGTCGCCGAGATGCTCGGCGAGTACGACGCGTACGACTCGCGTTCGGACCCGGCGGGCCGATTCGAGGAGAGCGAGCGCGTCTTGGCGAACCGTCCGAACGGCGTCGCCGACGGCGCGCGCGCGGCGGCGGCGAAGAAGAGACGCGACGAACGCGTCGGCGACGCGGAAACGCCGCTTCGCGCGACGCTTCGCGCCGTCTTCGACGCCGTCGCGCGGCTGGGTGGTGCGAAACGAAATCAAAAAAAAGCGCCGAACCGCGTAAACCCGAGCGAAGACGGGAACGAAGACGACGACGACCGCGAAGGGTTCGAACGTCGATCCGCATCGGAGATTGACGTTCGCGATTTGATTCGCGCGCTCCGCGCGGACGCCGAGGGCGACGGGAGCTTAGCGCGCGCGTTACACTTGCCGCAGCGGCTTACGTTGCGTCGGGACGACGGCACGGCGGAACGTTTCGAGGTGATGTTCCGGGAGATGGACGCGGACGGGTCGGGGAGCGTCGATTTCGAGGAGTTCTTCGCGTATTTCCGAAGGTTAAAGAAGGAACGCGCCGCGGAGATCGTCGCGAGGGCGGTGATTCGATTCGACGAGACTCGCGACGACGCCGAGTGGGACGACGCCGACGCCGAGAAGGACGATTGACTCGTCACACTTCGGATGCCGTCGTCCCCGCGACGATCGCGACGAACGAAGGAGGCGATTCGCCGACGACGGCGGCGGTTCGGAAGAAGCGGACCGCCGGACGCGACGAGAGCCGGTTTTATTAATACGATGGCGGCGTCGTTCCGCGCGAAGCTCGCGTTTCGCGGAAACGCCGGCGACTCGCGCTTCCCACGCATCCGACGTCCGCGTCGTTATCGTTTACTTACCGAGCGAAGCGTTCGTCCGCGATCGCGATCACAAAGTCGTCGGCGTCCTAAAACGTCCATGCGTACGTCTCGTCCTTCACCGCCTCGACCACCCCTGTGGTTTCCCATCTCCCGGTGTCGTGCCAGTCGTCGAGCCCGCCTCGTATCTCGCCGAGCACGCGCGCGCCGCACGCGTCGCTCGCCATCGCGTCGAACCACGCCTTCGTCCGCGGTCGCCGAGCCCACACGTCGTCCCATCCGAAGTACCTCGGCAAGATGCGCTCCAGGAAGACGTACGTCGGGAACAGCGCGGCGTCCGCGAAGCACGGCTCCGCGCCGCACGCGAACGGACCGTCCGCGGTGACCGTCCCGTGCCTCTCCCGCGCGGCGTCAGCGAGGACGCGCTCGATCACGTCCATCTGCTTCGCGACGACAGCGATGCCCTCGGCGCGCTGCGCCGCGGGCATCGGACCCCGGTACATGCACCCCTGTACGGGCGCGATGTACACGTCGTGGACGCGCGTCAACAGGCTGGCAAGCGCGCGTTGTTTCGGATCCTCGGGGATCAGAACCGGCCCGACGTCGGCGTACGCGTGCAGGACGTACTGCGCGATCACCTCCGACTCCGGAAGCGCCATGCCGGGTCCATCACCCGGCACGACCAGCAGAGGCATCTTCCCCTGCGGGTTCAGGGCGAGGTACGCCTCGGACTTGAGCCCGCCGAGCACGCTCGGGTTCTCGACGCAGAAGTCGCGCTCCAGGCCCTTCCAGTACAGGAGCAGACGCACGCGCGCGCCGTTGTTGGACACAGGCACGTCGTACAGCGTGGGTTTTTCTGACGCCGACGGCACGACGCGCGCTCTGCGGCCGGGAGACGCGACCGCACCGACGCGACGCGCGCGGATCGCGCGCGTCCGCACGAAACGCGCGGGCGAGACTTCGCTCGAGACCTTCGTCGCGGCGCGCATCGCAAGCGCGTTTTCGCTGACGCCGAGCGCCGCGCGGAGTGACGCGTCGAGCGAGGCGCGAACGGGGATGACGAGTCAGCGTTTCACGGATGAGCATCAAACTGCAGGCGTGTTATCCGTAAGTTACATCAGAATCCCGTCTCTCATCAGTTCAGTGGGCGCGACGACGCGTCGGCCGCGCCGGTGGCGAGACCGCACGAGAAGACCGCCGCGCTCGGTCGAGGCGCGAAGCTCGTAGGACGCGTCGACCGCGTGGACCATGTCGGCCGTGTCGGCGCGAACCGTCCCTTTCGCGGTGCCGTCTCGGAGACGTCCGGGTTTGACGACGCGTCGCCTCGCGTCGACGACGGTCGCGGCGACGCGAGGCGGCGACAGCTCGAACGACGAATCCGCCAAAGCCGCCGCGACCGAACGCGAGCTCCGGGAGGCTCGCGTCCGCGCCGAGCGCATGGCCGTCCGCCTGAAGCTGCGCAGCGTCGTCACGGGCCCCGGCTCGGTCGGGGTGGGCCCGAACCCGATCGCGAAGAAAAAGTCGCTCGACGCCGCCATCCGCCGTCAGACGAACGACGCGAAACACCGCACGGACCCACCCTCGCGGGTTTCGGAAGACAGTCCGTCCGCGACGTCGTCGAGCTCTTCGGCCGAAGCCGAGACGCGCGCCTCGCTCCCGCACGCGACGACGTCCGGTGCGAGTTTCATCGAGGAAGAGCGGTCGGCGGTGCGGTCTCGCCTCGAAAAATACAGCATGAACCGATACGCCTTCGTCGTTCGCGGCGAGCGCAAGGGCCGCGTCGTCGACCGGGTCACGGGCGCGGACGTGTCCGACGACGCATCGGACGATTCCGTCGAGTCGCTCTCAACGCAGGACAGGCTCGACCTCGCGCGCGAGCGCGTCAAGCAGGCGGAGCAGGAAGCCGCGAACGCGCGGGACGCCGAGGCGGCGGCGACGGCGGCGGCGGCGAGGCGCGTCGACGAGGCTCGGCGGGTCCTCGAGGCGCGGCGCGCGGCGTTATCGAGCCTGGCGGCGGAGGCGGAGGCGGCCAAGGGGACTCAGGAAAACGCGGCGAAGGCAAGCGCCGAGGCGCGCAGGGCGCTCCGCGCCACGCTGGACGTGATGGACGCGCACGCCGGCGCCGCCGCGTCCGTCGCGGGCGCCGGCGCCAAGAAGTCGTCCGTCGTCGCCGAAAAACAGACGCCGGAGCGAACGGTTTCCGACGCGTCGGGCGACGAAAAGAAAGACGCCAAGTCGAGAGCGGCGGACGCGATCCGCGCGCGCGCGTCGTCTTCGCTGTCCCGCCTGCGCAAGCAGCGCAGAATCAAGCGCGCGGGAAGCGCGCGGCGCGAGGGAACGTCGCAGAGCGTCGCGAACGGCGAGGCGGACAGCGTCGCCGCGCAGTTTCGCGTCGAAAAAAACTTCAACGCCGGCGACGCGGATGGATCCGCGTCTTCGCGAAGTCTCGAGTCTTCGAACGGCGTTTCGGGACCTCTTGGCGTCGCGCTCCCGAAACCCATCTTCGTGCTTTCGGACTGCACGGGCGAGTCCGCGGCGAACACCTGCCGCGCCGCGCTGACGCAGTTCGCGGAGGTGATGAACCTCTCCGCGCCGACCAACTTGTACGTGTTCCGCTTTTTGAGCGAAGGGAGCGACGCGTACAAGATTTGCGAGCAGGCCAAAGAGGACGACGCGCTCGTCGTGTACACGCTGTCGGACGCGGGTTTGGCCACCGCCGTGGCGACGGCGTGTAAGGTGTTCGGCGTGAAGTCCGTCAACCTGTGGGGGCCGCTGCTGGTCGCGATGGAGGAGCACCTCGCCATGCAGAGGACGGGCGTGCCGATGTCGGACATCGCGGGGGGGGCGCTCGCGGCGGGGAAAAACCCCGGGGGCGCCCTCGCGCCGGCGCGGTCGCACGGAGACGCGGACGTGCTCTCCACGGACTACTACCGCATGATCGAGGCGGTGGAGTTCACGCGTCTGATGGACGACGGCGCGCGGCCGGAGCGCTGGCGCGACGCCGACATCCTCATTCTCGGCGTGTCTCGCACGGGGAAGACCCCGCTGAGCATCTACCTCGGCCAGAGGGGGTACAAGGTGGCGAACCTGCCGCTCGTGCCGCGGGACGGGCAGTTGCTCGTGCCGAAACACGTCGACGACGTGGACCCGCGACGCGTGTTCGGCCTGCTCATCGACAGCGAGGTGCTGCACAGCATACGCGCCAACCGGCTGCGGACCATCGGTTTAACGTCGGCGGAGGAAAAGGCGGGCGCCGGGGAATACGCCGCGGCGCGGGTCGTGGCGCAGGAACTGGCGCTGGCCAAGGCTCTGTACGCGCGGCACCCGGAATGGCAGGTCCTGGACGTGACGCACAAGGGTGTGGAGGAGACCGCGGCGAAGATCATGAAGCTCATGTACCAGAACGAGGACGCCAACAACTACCAGAGGATGCGAGCGACGTAGACCTATTCGTAATATCGCGCGAGAGCGGCTACGACGACGACGTTTCGTTCGGCGCGCGACGGCGCTTTCGGCGCGTTCGACGCGAACACGACACGACAAGAGACGCGTTCCAAGTGTAGGACCGACGAGCGGCGTCTCTCGTTCACAAACCCTCGTCCGAACGTCGCTCGACGCGCCGATCGCTCTAGATCGCGCGTTCCGGAAAAAATGTCGTAAGTCGACGAAAAACGCCTTCGTTCTTCGACGCGGTTTTTACTGCTGCGCGCATTGCACGCGCTGCCCCCCCATTTCGTCCTCGTCGTCGTCCTCGTCGTACGCCGCCCGCCCCGCGCCCTTGTTCCGGCGCAGCTCCGCGTCGATGTCGACGTCGTGCATCGAGCACTCCTCGTGCGCGTCGGGGTCGATGTCCACCACCGGGCGCGCGGGCAAGATCTTCTCCAGAGCGGCGAGGTCTTCGTCCGACAAGTCGCCCGGCTGCGGAAACTTGACGTTGAAGTGCACGAAGAGCTTCCCTTTGTTGAACGGCTGCTGGTACGTGGGCATGCCCTCGTCGAACACGGCTTTGAACGAGTTGGGCTTGATCACGTCGCCTTCGTTGGTGGAGATGACGAGCTGACGCTTGTCGAGGTGCGTCACGGTGGTCTTGAACCCGCACAGCGCTTCCGTCAACGAGATGTCCTTCTCCAGGAACAGATCCGGCCCTTTGCGCTTGAACGACGCGTGTTCCTTTTCCTGCACCACGAACACGATGTCGCCCGGGATCGTGCCCGGCGCCTCGTCCGCCTCGCCCTGGAACACGATCTTCTGGTTGTTCACCATGCCCTTCTCGATGTGCACCTCCAAAACCTTCTTCTCCTGCACGACTTTCTGCCCGTGGCACTGCCCGCACTTGTCCTTCTCCGAGATGGTCTGGCCGGAGCCGCGGCACTCGTTGCACACCGTCTGCATCTGCTGCACCATCCCGGGCGCGATCTGGCGCACGACGAGTCGCACGCCGCTGCCCTTGCACGTGCCGCAGTGCCCGGACGCGCCGCTCTTGCTCCCCTTGCCGTCGCACTTGGGGCAGATGATGTTCTTCGCCAGCGACAGCTTCTTCGTCACGCCGTTGTACAGGTCCTCCAAAGAAACCTTCAGCCCGTGCACCACGTCTTCGCCCTTGCGCTGGCGCCGCGAACCGCCGCCGCGACCGCCGCCGCCGGGGCCGAACGGGTTGCCGCCGAACATCGCCTCGAAGATGTCGAAGGGGCTTCCGCCGCCGCCGCCGCCGCCGGGGCCGCCATCCTTCAGCGCCTCCTCGCCGTACGTGTCGTAGATCTCCCGCTTCTCCGGGTCGGACAAAACCTCGTACGCGGCGGTCACCTCCTTGAACTTCTCGGGGTCGCCGCCCTTGTCCGGGTGGTTCTTGATGGCGGCTTTGCGGTACGCCTTCTTGATCTCCGCCGCGTCCGCGGACTTACTGATCCCGAGCGCGTCGTAGAACTTAGTGGAGTCGCCCTGCGTGTGGATTTTACGCCACGAGCGGGATTTACGCGCGAAGCGGGAGCGTCTCGGTCAGAAGACGGCGGGCGAAGGAAAAAAAACCAGAGCACACGCCGCGCCGTCGTTCGAAAAAAACACGCTTCCGACGCCAGCCGACGGTTTCGAGGCGCGCGACGCGAGCGGACGCGCCGGCGGTGTTCGGCCCGCGCGCGGGTCCCGAGCCGAACGCCGATACGAGGCGCGCGCGCGGTTTCGGGGGCGAGCGCGCCGCCGCGCCACCGCGCGCCGCGCGGCGTGGAGGCGAGAGGAGGCTCACGGCACACCGCGGGCGCTCGCCCCTGGGCTCGAGAGCGACGCGCGTCCTCGCGCGTCGTCGGGACGGAATGCGGCGGGCCGCCCGCCGAGTTGACCGCCGATCGCCGAGAGGCGTCGGGACGGTCACGTCGAGAGGGGCCTCGGCGCTCGGCGCGCGGTCGACCGAGCGTCCATCGCGCGCTCGGGCGACGCACGGAACTCCCGGCCCTGTCGCGGGACGCTTCGTGCGCGTGTCCGCGTTCAGAGGTGGCGTCGTACCTTGGGCGGTCTCATGCCACCGAAGTGCATGGCGGATCGTGCGGTGTCTTTTCGGCGGGGAAGCGAGACTGGTCACGATCGTCGCGTCGCGCGGTTCGCTCGGCTCGGGAGTGGCGGACGAACGCGTGGTCTGTGCCGACCGTCGTCAACTCAGCGTGCACGGATGTGCGACGCGCGGGCGGGAGTGCGCGCGGGCCTCGCGGGACGGCGCTGTCAGACGCCTCGGACAGATCTCGACGCGACGGCGTCGATCGCGCGAGTTCGCGCAGTTTCCAGAGCCGTCGATTTCCGCGAGTTTCTGTCGATTCGAGGCGCCGAGCGGCTCACAGACTTTTGGACCTGGTCGTACGCGCTTTTAGTCTCCCAGTTTCGTCTCGCGCATTTTGTGTCAGTGCACCGAGACGCGCCGCGAATCGTCATCCTTTTTGCCATCCTCTCCTCGGACCGAGAGCGAAAAGACGACGCGTCGTCGACGCGGGGATCGGCGGCGAGCCTTCCTCAGCACACCCGGACGCGCCCGAACACGCGTTTCGTCGTCGTCCCCACACACACGAGATGTCCGGCGCGATCGCCGTCGGCCGCAGCTTCGCGCTCTTCGCGCGGTCGGGCGCTGCGCGCGCGCGCGGCGCGGTCGCGGTGACGGCCGCGAAGCCGCCCGTCGCGCCCGTCGCGCCCGCCGCCCCGAACGCGTCGCCCGCGCGCTCTCTGGTCATCGCGCGCGGCAAGAAGAAGGGCTTCGCGGAGCTGCTCGGCGACCTCGCCGCGCCGAAGGACGCGGGCGACTTCCAGGGCCGCCCACGTTTGACGAAAGGCAAGGTGACCGCGAAGCAGCACGTCCCTCCGCACATCGCGAAACCCCCGTACGCGGATTCCGGTTTCCTCCCCGACATGAACGAAGCGCCGCAGATTCACGACGACGAGCAGATCGTGAAGATGCGGGCGGCGGGAAGACTCGCCGCGGAAGTGTTGGACTTCGCGGAGAGCATCGCTAAGCCCGGGGTGACCACCGACTTCATCGACCAGAAAGTGCACAAGATGATCATCGACGCGGGGGCGTATCCGAGCCCGTTGAATTACGGCGGATTCCCCAAGTCGGTGTGCACGTCGCTGAACGAGTGCATCTGCCACGGCATTCCGGACGACACCGTGCTGATGGACGGGGACATCATCAACATCGACGTCACCGTGTTTCTCGACGGACACCATGGGGACACGAGCCGGACGGTTCTGGTGGGAAACGTCTCCGAAGAAGTCAAGTCGTTGGTCAAGGCGACGGATGATTCCTTGAAAGCCGCCATCGACGTGTGCGGCCCGGGCACGCCCATCCGCAAGATCGGCGCGACGATCCACGCGCTGGCGGACGAGCGCGGGTACGGCGTCGTCGAAAAGTTCGTCGGGCACGGCGTGGGGCGCGAGTTCCACTCGGGGCCCACCGTGCGTCACCACCGCAACAACGACGCGGGTACGCTCGTTTTGGGGCAAACGTTCACCATCGAGCCGATGCTCACCGTGGGCAAGACCAACGACAAGATGTGGCGGGACGGGTGGACCGCGGTCACCGCGGACGGGAAGTGGACCGCGCAGTGCGAACACACGCTGCTAGTGGTCGAGGGCGGCGTGGAGATCCTGACGGCGTCTCCGAAGGGACTGTGGGGGCCGCTGGAGGCGGTGGAGTGACGACTTTTCGAGCGCGCGAAGACGTCGCGACGACGGCGGCGGCTCTTTTTTTTTCGTCGCCGCCTCCGGAGTAAAAGCCTGTAAGAGGCTCGGAAGAAAGCGAATCACCCCTTTCGTTCGCGCGCGCGTGTCGTGCTTTCTCTGACCGCTATCCTACGCGCCGCGAACGGGTCCCCGAGCGCGTCACCTCCCCTCGCGCGTCCGAGCTCGATCCAAGCTTCCGAGTATGCTCTCCTTCATCTTTCGCACCGCCGCCTCCGCGGCTCCCGCTTCGTATTTCACCGGGTCGGTCGCGCCCCACACCGGCCTGGGCCAGACGATATCGCCCACGTTCCGCCCGAGGACGTGCACGTGCAATTGCCTGCACACGCACCCGAGGGCGCCGACGTTTATCTTGTCCACGTCGTAACTCGCGTCGATCGCGGCCGAACACGCCGCGATCTCCTTCATCAGCTGCTGCTGGTCAGGCACGCTCAAGTCGTGCATTTCCTCCACCCCGGGAACCTTCGGCACCAGGATCACCCACGGCCACGTGGAGTCATCGTTCAGCAACACTTCGCACAGGGGAAGTGCGATCGGAACCTGTCACGGGGCGCGCGCGGGTCGGACTGCGCGGTCAGAGGAGGAGGAACGAGGCTGACAGGGTAAAACGCACGAGCGACGAAGAAGACGACAGGGTCCGTCCACCGCATCCCCTCTGCGCATCGGGAAGCGCACCTTGTGCGTGCTCGACGCGAGCGCGGGGGCGATCCGGAACTCGGTATCCTCGGCCATCGTCGCCGGCCCGAAGAAGGCGAAGCGCGCGTCACCGAGAGTGCCCGCTCGAAGCCAGATTCCAGTGGCGTATTCGACTGTCGCAAAAATACGCGTCAAAAGTCGCGCGTGCGGTGCTAAAACGGCGCGACTTGTGCACGTAGGGATTCTTCTTACCGCCCGCCCCACTCGCGGGCGCGCTCGAGGCAGGCCGCGATGTCGACGATGGGCGGCCGCGGCGGCCGCGGCGGCCGCGGTAGCGGCAGCGCTTCCGCGCCGATAACCTTCGACGACGACGGCAACGCCGTGACCGGCGTGACCGCGGAGGGCCCGCCTCCGCTTTTCCCCGCGATGCGACGCGCGCCACCGCCGCCGCAGGACCCGAGCGCGCGCGACGAAGCGCTGCTCCGGTACCGCCGCTCGCTGAGCAGCGCGTGGCGCAACTCGTGCTACTTCCTAGACGCGGAGCCCGCGGCGAAGCGGTACCCGGAGGTGACCCTCGTGCGCTACCGCGACCGCGACGCGGTGTCCGAGGCGAAGCGCGCGGACGCGGGCGCGGCCAAGCTCGCGCTCCTGGCGGAGACGAACAAGAAGTGGTTCCCGCACGAGCTGCGCGCGAGCTTCGCGGCTTTCGCGGATGGGCGCCGCGCGCGCGGCGGAGAGCGCTTCCGCCGGCGCGGCCAATACTCGGGGGTCAACGACGACGACGACCCGAACGTCAACGACCCGAACGTCACGGTGTGGAACCGCGAGATCGGCGCGGGAGGTTTGGAGACGCGCGCCGGCGCGCGCGACGGGCGCCGCGCGCGCCGCGACGGCGACATGAGCCGCCTCGATCGGCTGGCGCGTTTGGAGGAGGGGAGAGACGGAGGAGCGACGGTTTCGGAGCGTCGCGCGACGACTCACGCGCGGCGGGGCGCGTCGGAGACGCACGGACGGACACACGGAGCAGGCGCGAGACTGACTGTCGGGAAGAAACGCGACGCGAGCGGCGCGGTGACCGCGGACCTGACTGACGTTTCCTTCGTCGACGCGCTCGCCGACGACGCGCTCGCGCGCAAGGACTCGGCTCCGCTTCGCGCCGACGACGAGCTTCGCGCCGGCGACGCGGCGCGGGACAAGAAGGAGCGGCGCGACTCGGAGCGCCTCTCCGGGAAGACGCTCAAGCCGGGCGACGACGACGACGACGAGATGGACCACGCGAACGGCGACGAGGACGACTGGGACGAGGAGGACGACTACCAGCAGGGCGGGAACTTCGACGACGACGACGGGTACGACGACGAGTTCCAGGACGACGGCGAGGGGGGGGACGCGTTCTTTTAGTCGAAACGGTGAACTTTTTGTGTACGGTTTTTTAGGCTGAGATGATGAGAGACGTTCCCGGCGGTCCCGTCGTCGACTGAAAAAAGGCTCGGGATCTCCTCGCGGGGCTCCGATCGTCCGTCCCTCCGCGAGGCGATTGGCGCGCCGCGAAACGCCCGCGCGCCTCTACTGCATCCGCTGTATGCGCCCCATGATGACCTGCCCCGTCTCCAGGTACCGCAGCGCGCACTGCGACAGACACGCCGTCTCGTACCGATCCAGCGACGCTCCCGGCTTCGCGACGCACTTGTCGAAGCACACGTCCGCGAGTTTCGACACCACCTCGTTGAACATCGCCTTGCGCTTCTCCTCCTCCAGGAAGTTGGCCATCGCGGGGTCCACGCCGCCTTGTTGAGGGGCCATCGCGTGGGGTCGGCGGAGCGAGCGCGCGCGCGGACGAGTGAACACCAGACACGATCACGATCCCCGGTTCGTTCATCGTCCATTTCGTTTCGTCTGCCAACACTCGACCGCGAGTCAGACGCCGTCGGCGGGAGAATTTTGCGCAAGAGATGAGCGGCAGAGTGGCAATCGATGATACGTCTCGTAAAGGCCGCGCGCGTCGCCGCGTCTACTCCTGCCGGTTTTTCCGCGTGACCCCCCCCTCCCACAGCTCGAGCACCACGGACCGCCTCCGCGCGCCCTCGCCCACCAGCGGAGTGACGCCGTGCCTCTTTTCGGAGGGGAACACCACGGCGTCGCCGCGGCGAAGAGACGCGAGAGGGTCCGCGTCCGAAGACGCTTCGTCGTGAAAAAAAAACGCCCCCCCGCTCGACGCCGCGGAGTGCGCCGACGCGGACTCGCGCTCTTTCCGTCTCTCACAGAGAGACGGAGACTCGAGCACGACCGACACGGTCAACACCGACCCCGTGTCTCGATGCGACGGGTCCGTCACCCCGCCGCCGGGCTCGTACGCGTGGTACTCCGCGGACCGAACGAACAGAGCGCGCCCGCGCGTCAACAAGACGGTTTCGCCGCCGCGCGACTTTTTTGACGCGGCGTCGGCGTCATTCGTCGCGTCGCTCGTCATCCTCATTCTCGCGTCGGCGTCGCAGTCGTACGCCGCCCGCAGGAGTTTCGCGCGCGCCCTCGGCGCGTGTTTCGAGAAGGCATCCTCGAGCTCGTCGTCCGCGCGCGCGTGTAAGTGCACGACTCGGTGCGACCGGTGCGCGTGACACGCGTCTTCGGCTTCCGACCAAAAAGACGCGCGCGATCCGGTCGCCGTCTCGCCGTCCGTCTCGTCCGTCTCGCCCGTCTCCAGGAGCGCCGCGCCGAGCCGCGCGGCGAGCGCGTCGTCGTCGCTCGCGACGCGTTCGCGCGTCGTCTCGGACCTCTCGGCAGTCACTTCGGCGGTTTCGGAACGGTCACCGTCAGACCCGAAGAACCCCGGCTCGAGTCGTTCGACCAACGCCTCGATCGCGCGCGCGTCCGCCTCGTCCAACGCGCCGCGCGCGACGGAGAAACCGAGCCGCGCCGCCGCGGCGGGATCCGCCGGCGCGGGAACGGGTTTCGCGTTCGCCCACTCCTCCAGTGAGACCCCTCTCGGTGGGGTCACGAACACGCCGTACTTGGCGTGCGTCGGGTCGCGGTACACGGCCCAGTCGTGCGGGTTCGCGTCCAGGTCGAACAGAGGGTTCCCGCCCCGCGCCGCCGCGTCCGCGCCGAGCGCGGCGACGTCCGCGCACGCGTCCAGCGCCTCGACGCAGGTTATAATCGCGAACGGCTTTTTTGCGGTCTCCCACTCGCGCTTGAGCCACGGCGACAACGCGCACAGACCGTGGCCGGTGATGAACAGAAGCACGACCGTGGGCGCCGGCGTGCCCGCCGCGATCGCGTCGTCCGTCCCGAGCGACCCGGGCGCCAGCGCGGTGAGGTCGAGCAGATGCCACGAACACGTCTCCGCGACCGCGCGTCCCATCGCCTCCGCGCGCCTCGCGCTCTCCGCCAAGCACGGCGCGTCGATCTCGACGCCCACGCAGCGGCATCCGTACCGCGCCGCGGCCTCGTGCAGCACGCGCCCGTCGCCGCATCCCAGGTCCCACAGCACGCTGTCCTCGTCCAGGCGCGCGGCGGCCAGGATGTGCGGCACCCGGCTCGACGCGCACGGCGCGAAGGGCGAGACGGACCGCGGGCCGGCGTGGCTCCACGGCTCTGAGGTGTCCAGCGTCTGCGTCAGCACGTACCGCCGCGCCAGCGCGGACTGCTCCTTCTCGCACAGGTCGAGCCCGACGCCCGCGTCGTCCGCGCAGGCGTCGTGGCCCATCCCGAGGACGGGGAGGGCGGCGGTGCCGAGAAAACTGGGCGCGACTGTCGGGAGTTCCGGACCTTCCGGATTCCCGGTGGCCCTCATTCCAGTCGAACGAAATTTTCAAAACATTTTCTTAGTCACTAACTCCTGTTCAACGATCTACATACTGTTTCTTGTATGAGTGAACAGTCATGAAAAAAAACCGGGGTAGAAAGTATCTTGATCACTACATCCCGTCTGGCGAAGTACTACGTCCCCCTTGACGACGACGAGAAGCACCAGCTCGAGCGCGAGGTGCACCGCGTGGTGGTGACCCGCGACCCGAAGCACACCACCTTCGTGGCGTACCGCGCGTGCGACGAGATCATCACCCGGCGACACGCGGCGACGGCACCGCCCCACGTCAAGTCATGGGCATCGCTCGAACGCGCCGCGCGCTCGTCGCCGCGTTTCTCGCGGCGCACGCCACTGCGGCGCTGGCCACGTATTTCGACCCGGTCCAGACGTACAGCTCGATCCCCACAACCTCCGCGGGTTTCGCCAACGGGGACAGGCACTACGGACAGGGCGTCGCCGTCCCGGACGGGCGCGTGATCTACCCGCCGGCTTTAGGGACGTACGTCGGCATATACGACCCCTCCACGAACACGTTCGCCCCGAACGTCTCGTTGGCGATCAGCGGGAGCTACAAGTACTACACGGCGGCGCCTCTGCTCGACGGTCGAGCCTGTTTCGTCCCGTACTGGGCCGAGCAGGTCACGGTGTTCGACCCAGCGACGAACGGGTTGGAGCACATCCCCATTCCGACCGCGCACCGTTCTGATCAGAAGAAGTACATAGGCGGCGCGACCGCGAACGACGGGAGGGTCGTCATGGCGCCTGCGCTCGAGAACGGCGTCGGGGTCTTCGACCCCGACGCGAAGACGTTCGTGAAGTACGACTTCGACCCGCTTCCGGCGCCGGCGGGTACGTTTCTGTACCAAGGCGCGGCGAAAGCCGGGAACGGTAAGATCGTCTTCGCGCCGTACTCGACAGTCGTCCCGGTCGGGATCTTCGACCCGTCCACGAACACCTTCTACACCCTACCGCACGGCGCGGCCTCGGTCGACCCCCTGGTCGCCGTGGTGTTCAATGGTGCCGCCGCGGCGTACGGCGGGCGAGTCGTGCTCGCGCCGTATTACGCGGACTCGATCGGGGTGTACGACCCGGTTTCGGACGAGGTGACGTTGATACCGCACAATCGGACGGACAGACCCTTCTTCGACGCCGCGCCGCGCGCGTACGACGGCAAAGTGATCTTCGCTCCGTATAATGTCAACGAATTCGGCATCTTCGACGCGCGGGATAACGCCCTTTCGTGGCACCCGTTGGGCGACGCGTATTTAGGAAAGACATCGATGTTCTGGATGGCGACGGCGGCGAACGCGACTCGGATCCTCTTCACGGGGCGCACCTCCGTCGGGTACGAGCTGGGCGTCTTCGACGCCACCTGCGGCGCCGCGCCGAAGACGATGCTCCAGTCGACCGGCTCGTGTTTCGACCCGCCGCCGTGCACGGAGTGCTGCCACCTCAGGAAGAAGGCTATGGGACTGAACGTGCCGTGCGCGTGAGTTGGGGATCCTTTTTTTACAATACTTTCGTTGTAAAAAAAGGGTACGAGCAATCAACTTTCGCCGCGCGCGCGCTTCGCTACATGAGGAGCCGCATGAGACTCATCCCCACCGCCGCCATGGACATGATGGCGCCGATGGAGTACTTGATGACGTCGTTCTTCGCCGCCTCGATGGTGGTCTTCAT
>MDSV01179048.1_pt1 | contig 30734 bp, 29 predicted proteins | sample 810851 | NCBI WGS metagenome assembly MDSV01 (sample SAMN05326640, study PRJNA326480) | marine metagenome | isolation source: seawater | place: Atlantic Ocean: North East | collected 2012 | reverse complement strand
TGCAAAAAACATCACCCGCTGTGAGTTGTTGGGGAAGTTGATGGAAGATAAACTCTATGCTCACAATGCCGTTCAAGACAGTTTGGAAGTGAGTGATCAAGAAATCTACGATTATGTGGATCAAAGTATTACTTATTTTACGGATCAATTGGGGAGTATCGAAAAAGTTTTGGAATTTTATAAAAAACCCGATGAATTGTCTTTTAGAGATGAACTTTTTCAAATCAACAAGGTTCAAAAATTATCTTCGATGATGCAGTCAAAAATTGTTGATGAAATTGCGATTACACCCGAGGAGGTTAGAAGTTTTTTTAAGCAAATTCCTACAAATGAACTCCCAACCTTTGGAACCGAACTGGAAATTTCTCAAATTGTCCTGGAGCCTAAGGTTTCAGAAGTGGAGAAAGAGAGTATCATAAATAAGCTCAAATCTTTTAAAATTGACGTCGAAGAAAGAGGGTTGAGTTTTTCTTCCAAAGCGGTTTTGTATTCACAAGATCCTGGATCTCGTTCAAGTGGTGGTAAGTACACACTGCACAGAAAAAAACCCCGTATGGTAAAGGAATTTAGAGATATTGCTTTCAGCATGCAAGAGGGACAAATCTCGGATCCTTTTAAAACAGATTTTGGTTGGCATATTCTTGTGGTTGAGAAAATAAGGGGCCAAGAAGTTGATGTAAGACACATTCTTTTAACACCGAAGGTAGATGAAGAGCAATTGGAAGAAGCTAGAAAAATTTTGGATACGCTTAGAACTAGAATCATTGACAAAGAAATGATTTTCGAAGATGCAGCATTTCAGTTTTCAAGTGAAAAAGAGACCCGACTTAATGGTGGGGTAATTATCAACCCAGCAACAGGAGATAGAAGATTCGAATTGACCAAAATGGATCCAGTTCTTTACAATCAGGTTAGAGATCTTGCTGATGAGGAGATTTCAGTGCCCCTATTGGAAGAGAGTCGATCTGGTTTGAAGAAATACAAAATTCTTAAGGTTACCAATCGATACAATGAACACGTTGCCGATTACTCCAAAGATTATGTCAAAATAAAAGAATTGGCAATTAAAGAAAAGAAGTTAAAAGCCATCAAGAAATGGATGAAAGAAAAAATAAAGTTGACTTATGTTAGTTTAAACAAGGATTTTATAGACTGTCAGTTTAACAACAACTGGATTAAAAAATAATCATTTTTTTAAGTACTTTATTGGTACCCATAACATTCCAAAACATTCCCCGCCTTCTTTGCCCAAGTGTTTATGGTGAATTTTATGAGCCCTTCTAAGTGCATTTGCATAACGCCCTTTGGTGTTTCTGAAAAATTTAAATCTTTGGTGGATAAAAATATCGTGTACCAAAAAATAAGTTAGTCCGTAAATAAAAATTCCGAGCCCTATGGGTAATCCTGCCCAAAAATTGTACTCCCCCCAAAGGACAATACAAGAACTACTGACCACTGCATAAAAAATAAAAAACAAATCATTTCGCTCAAACCAAGACTTGTGATTTTTTTTATGGTGATCTTTATGAAGTACCCATAAAAAACCATGCATGATGAATTTGTGAGAGAACCAAGCCATGAATTCCATGGTCAAAAAGGTTATACACAAAATGGTGATCCATAGAAAGGTTTCCATCTAAATTAGGTTTAAGTGAAATTTGAGATAAGATTGAGCCAATACACTCATTTTTTGATAATTAGGAACACGTATTCTCGCTGATCGAATTTTCTTCGAGGGAGTGTTTTTGATTTTAACTAGTAGCTTTCTGTAGTATTTATAAGCAGTATATACTCCTAATCGCGCACTTTCGGGCAACATAAAAATACCTTCTAGAGCATGATCAAAATCGTTTTCGATTTCTGCGACGATGGAGGCCTTGCTTCTTTCGTCAAAATTAGAAAGGTCTAGGTTGGGAAAATAAGTACGATCTAGAATTTCAAAATCTGTATTTAAATCTCTGAGGAAATTTACTTTTTGAAATGCACTTCCTAACGCCATGGCTTTTGGCTTTAAGTTTTCGAATTTATTTACATCACCTTCAACAAAAACGTTCAAACACATCAAACCTACCACATCAGCAGAACCATAAATGTATTGCTGATATTCCTCCTTGGATTTGTATTTATGTTTGTATAAGTCCATTTTCATACTTTTTAGAAAAGAATCGATCAATTCTTGTTGTATGTTGTTTTGGTGAACAGTTAATTGAAATGAATTTAAAATTGGATTTAAGCTAATCTTATTTTCCAATGCATGAGTTAAATCCTCTTCAAACCTCTTTAAAAGCTCATTTTTGTCAAAATTATGAAAACTATCAACGATCTCGTCAGCAAACCTAACAAACCCATAGATGTTATAAATATGTTTTCGGTGCTTACTCGCTAGCATTCTGGTTCCTAGCGAAAAAGATGTACTATAACGCTGGGTAACTAATTTACTACATTCAAAGGAAACTGAGTCAAAATAATTTTTCACCTCAAATAGTTATAGAGAGTTATTGTTCGGTAAAACTAATAAAAAACAATAAATAATCGAAGGTCACACAAAAATAGGAGCCTCCAGAAATTTTTGCTGGAATGCATCTACCGTTTTAAACAAGTGAATGTTTTTGGGGAGATTGGCCAAATCGAGATGAACCTGTTGGGGACCCATAATGGCCAAGTGCGCATTGCTGCCTTTGATAATCTTTTGATAGAAATCTTCAACATAATGGTCGATAATTTCCTTATTGGGTTCTACGGTCAGATAGGTTACAAAACACAGATCACCGTTAAAACTCAACAGGGTTTCCAAGCTTTCCGTCTGTAGGGATTGCCCCAGGAATATTGTTCTGTAGCCATGCTTGAGTATGAAATAATTTAAAAACAATACACCCAATTCATGGATCTCATCTTCTGGCAGGTATAAAACAAAAACTTTATTATTGTGTTGGGAGACGTATTCTTTTTGCAGGAATTTAGTTTGGATGTGAATTTTTTGCTTTATTAAATTGGTGATAAAATGTTCGTGAGAAGCACTGATTGCATTGGTTTGCCATAGAATCCCCAATTCACTCATCAGCGGCATGAAAACATTAATGAAGACAAATTCAAAATCGTTCTGTAAAATAAGTTCTTCGAAAGTGGAATCGAATAAAATAGTATCAAAATTAACCATTGATAGTTTTAATGCATTGACGGACACTTTTTCGGAATTTGATTTGAGAGCAATTTCTCTAACAATGACAGGAATTTCTTTATGATTGAGACTTGCAATTTTAGAAATTTTAAAACCATGGTTGTATAGTAGGGTTATGTTTAAGAGTTTCTGAAGACTGGAGAGGCCATACCTTCTAATATTAGTATTCGTTCTTTCTGGACTCAATAATTGATGTCTTTTTTCCCAAATTCGAATTGTGTGGGCCTTGATTCCAGAAATGTTTTCAAGGTCTTTGATGGAGAATTTACTTTTCACCCGACTCATATTGTTCAATCTTCATTGCCAAAAGGTTAAACAAATTTATAAATATTTTTTAAATATCACGAAGAAATTAAAAGAAGGTAATGTGCGCACAAGAAGACTCGAACTTCCACGGGATTTAACTCCCACCAGGCCCTCAACCTGGCGCGTCTACCAATTCCGCCATGTGCGCAGAAAGTGACCTGGCTGGGGCTCGAACCCAGGACCCTCTCCTTAAAAGGGAGATGCTCTACCAACTGAGCTACCAGGTCGAAAAAGTGTGACTTGGCTGGGGCTCGAACCCAGGACCCTCTCCTTAAAAGGGAGATGCTCTGCCAACTGAGCTACCAAGTCTTTTGAGGCATCAAATATAATATCAATTATTTACTTTTCAAGTTCAATTGTTATAATTTTGAGGAACGATATATTCCTTTTAAAAATGGTGAAATCTCTTGTCTTATTGGGTTACATGGGCTCTGGTAAATCTGCTTTGGGAAAACGCCTTGCAAAACTAAAATCCCTTCCATTTATTGACCTTGATGACTATATTGAGTCCCAGGAAAAAAGCACAATTTCTAAGATATTTGACAAACAGGGAGAATTGTATTTTCGTAAAAAAGAACGCTTTTATCTGGAAAAATTATTTTCCAATTACCCTCGGGCTATTATTTCATTAGGAGGAGGAACTCCATGCTACTTTGATAATATAGACTATCTAGTTCAAAAAAAAGACATTCTCACCCTATATTTAAAATCATCTGCCCAGACACTGGCCGCTAGATTGTTCGAACATAAAAGGCATCGACCAATGATCACCCACCTTGATAAACCAGAGGAGTTAAAAAAATTTATAGCCAAACATCTTTTTGAAAGAGTGCCTTTCTATATTAAAGCTGAATACCATATTACAACTGATGATAAATCTGTCGATGATCTGGCCGATCAAATTGAAAAGCTACTCCCTTAAATAGACGCCCTCATTATCACCGAACTCAACAACGACATGTTCTTTGATCGAAGTTGAAAGTGAGATTCCTTTGTAATCCGCTTTGATAGGGAAGTTTTTGTGATTCCTATTTACCAAGACAGCAGTTTGAAGTTTTTTTAATTTAATACTTAAAAAATGGGTTACGGCATAAATCAATGTACTGCCTGTATTCAGAACATCGTCAACCACCACAACAGAATTTTTTTCGCAAACCTCTAATTTCTTGGATAAGACAATTGAATTGATGGGGCTTTTTTTGTCCAAACTTATTTCCATAAAAATCACCTCTATACCACTGATCCTCTCCAATTCCTCACTAATTCTCTTTGCCAGAATCACCCCATTGTGAGAGATTCCCGCCAAAATTAATTGTCTATCCTCAAAATGAGTTTCATAGATTTGGTAAGCAATTCTTATTACTGTCTTCCGGATGTCATTAGCATCCATTATTTTATTTTTCTTTTCTGACATTAGTAATGTTATAACAGATTAAACTTTTGAAATATAGGAATAGATTTTAACTAAATTTTTTTTTTAAAAATGAAGGTTTTTGGTTCAATATAGAATCAATAGTACCAAATCATAAATTTTAACTAAACAATGATATAATCATGAATCTTCAAAATAGTCATCCATTTCCCTTCGGTCTTTTTTTGTAGGCCTTCCGCTTCCCTTTTCTCTTTCTGGAGATCTGGAGAGTGATTGGAAATTTACATGATCAAATGAATCTTCAGACGTAGTTTTTTGTCGATATATGTCTACGAGTTTTGCACCAAGCCTGCTTTTAGGAAAGTCTATAACAATCAATTTATGCCAAATCTGGTTTTTCCTCAACTTGATATTGTCTCCGATAAGAACTTCTCTGGAAGGTTTTACCAATTTATCTCCAATTCGGACATGACCTTGTTTGCATGCTAAACTAGCTTGATTCCTTGATTTATAATAGCGGAGATACCAAAGGTATTGATCAATTCGCATTGTTAAACTTACAAAAAATCAATTACAAAAATAAAGTAAAATTGTATCTTGCAAACCAATTTTTTTCGATGAAGTTTCCAATTTGCACCTTTTGTGTTTTACTTTCATTAAGCTTTATTCTTAGTTGCAAGAAGGATGATGGTCCGGAGCCTATTAGGGATCTTGAAGTTCAAACTCCGCAAGATGATAAAGCATTGGTGAGTTACCTTCAATCGCATTTCTATAACTATGAAGATTTTGAAAGTGATCCAGGTAATCACAGAATTAAAATAACAATTGATACTATCGCCAATGAAAATGCTGACAAAACAGCACTTTGGGATCAAGTAAAGACCAAAACGATTGAAGTGAATGATAAAAATGATAATAAAATCCCTAATAACATGTATTTTTTGACTGTAAAAGAGGGAGTAGGAGATAAACCAGCTCGCGTGGATTCTACTTTTGTGACTTACAATGGGACATTGTTAAACGGAAATGTTTTTGATCGGAGAGAATTACCGCTTTGGTTTGATTTGACAGATGTTATTCGTGGATTTAGAGAATTTTTACCAGAATTAAGAGCTGGAAACCATACATTGAATAATGATGGAACATACGAATTTGATAAGTATGGAAAAGGTGTATTTTTTATTCCTTCTGCTTTGGGATATTATGCTCAAGACCTTTTGACCATTCCCAAATACTCTCCACTGGTTTTTTCGGTCTCTCTTCATAAAGTTAACCCTGCTGACCATGACAACGATGGCATTTTATCTATTGACGAGGATCCTGACGGTGATGGTAATCCATTCAATGATGATACAGATATGGACAGGATTCCCAATTATCGAGATGCTGACGATGATGGAGACGGGATCCTTACAATAAAAGAATACGACCGAGATGGAGACGGTTATCCAGACGATGAAGATAATGATGGAGTTCCTAACTACCTTGATCAAGACTCAAATTAATATTGTTCTGCATCACAAAAACAAACAAACTCCCAATCATTTTTTAATTTAAACTTTAAGGTGTACTTCGATTGTATTAAAAACCTCCTTTCTTTCCACTAGACCAAGACTTAAACTCAATACTAAGATATATATCGTCTTCAATTAGATGCACTACAAATTTTTTTCCAATACTAAATTGGGGTTTAGATATTGACCTAAAAGTATTAAATGATAATGAGTCAATTTGATCTAATGTTCCAATTGCCCATTCAGATCCTAAAGGACTTTTATATTTGTCGTAGCTAGTTTCTTTTGCAATGTTTAAAATTTGCCCACCATCGTTTTTTCTTGTAATCCACACATTTTTTGTCAGACGATCCTGATTTATCTCATTATTTGGATCAGAACCGTCCTTTTTTTGAAATGTTTTAATAGGTCCATTCCATATAATTGAGGTATTACTTTTACTTCTATTTTCTTCTTTTGAGCATCCAAAATAATTTCATATACGATTATCAAATTCGATATTGAACAAAAACTATATCTCATGATCTATTTAATTTTGAAAGAGAAACCTAATGTGAACTGGTTGGGTTGGGTTTTAATTTGACCACCTATTGGAACTCCTGCCAGAGACAAAAGCATGCTTTCCATTTTCGTAAGACCTTTGTCATATCGCAAATCTATTCCAAAGGACCCAAACTTTAAACGGGTACCGATGTGCAACCCAAACCTCGTTTTATTTTTGACTTCCTTGAACTTTAATTCATTGCTATTTTGTAAGAGACTATAAAATGCAGTAGGTCCTAAAAAAAACTCAATGGTCCCAATAGGCTAAAACCAAGAGATAAGGGAAGTTCAATTCTTGAAGTATCAATCATGTTTTTTTCAAATTTGCCACTGACTTTGGTATATTGAAATTCGGGCCTCAAATAAAAGGTTATAAAATCAACTTCTACATAAACTCCAAAATGACAGCCCGTTTTACCTTCTAAAGGCCCCTCTTTTTAAAGCTGATCTGCAACTAATGTTATATCTCCAGAGGAATCGAAGTTAACACCTCCTTTGAGACCATACTTTAATTGGGAGAATGAAAGCTGAGAGTTAAATACCAAAATAAATAAAATGGGGTGAAATTTCATACCTAATTTAATGAAATTATTTTCTATCAATTACCTTTTTGCAAGCTATTATAATGGCATTTTTATTCAAACTGTACTTTTCCATCAATTGGGCTGGAGTTCCCGATTCACCAAAGGTGTCTTTGGTGGCAACGAATTCCTGAGGAGTGGGTATCTCCATGGCCAGTATTGCGGAAATACTTTCCCCTAAACCTCCCAAATAATTGTGTTCTTCGGCAGATACAATACAGCCTGTTTTTTGAACCGAAGAGACAAGCAGTTCGGTGTCGAGTGGTTTAATAGTGTGTATGTTGATTACTTCAGCATAGATGCCTTCGGATTCTAGCACTTCTGCAGCCTGTAAAGCTTCCCAAACCAAATGACCAGTTGCAGCAATGGTTATGTCAGTACCGGGGTTAAGGACGATCCCTTTACCTATCTCGAAAGGGATATTATCGGTGATAAAATTGGCGACTTTGGGGCGTCCAAAACGAAGGTAAACAGGACCTTGGTAATCTGCAATGGCGATGGTTGCCGCTTTGGTCTGATTGAAATCACAAGGATTGATTACAGTCATTCCAGGCAACATTTTCATCAGGCCGATATCTTCCAAAATCTGGTGTGTAGCACCATCTTCTCCAAGTGTTATTCCCGCATGCGAGGCACATATTTTTACATTTTTTCCTGAATAGGCAATGGATTGCCTAATTTGATCGTAAACCCTTCCAGTAGAAAAGTTGGCAAATGTACCTGTAAAAGGTATTTTGCCTCCAATGGTCAAACCTGCAGCAATACCCATCATGTTAGCTTCGGCAACTCCTATTTGAAAAAACCGTTCCGGATTTTCGTCGATAAATTCTTGTATTTTAAGTGACCCTATCAGGTCAGCACAAAGGACAACTACCTCGGGATTAGTTCTCCCTAGCTCAGCCAAACCTGCACCAAAACCCGAGCGAGTATCTGCCTTACCTTGATCCGTATATTTTTTCATTAATTTTTGTTGTTCCTGAATTAATAATCCCCTAATGTCTCCGGGTTTTGAGATAATGCAACTTCCAATAGTTCATCATTGGGAGCCTTTCCATGCCAAGCGTGGGTGTGCATCATATAATCTACACCATTACCCATTTCTGTGTGCATGATGATGACTAGAGGTTTGCCTTTTCCTGTTTTAGATTGCGCTAATTTTAATGTCTCTATGATATATTTAAGGTTATTTCCTTCTTTAAGTATTAAGACTTCCCAGCCGAATGCTGCAAATTTTTTAGAAATGTCCCCCATAGGCAAAACATCTTCTGTCGCTCCGTCGATCTGTTTTCCGTTGAGATCAACTGTTGCAATTAAATTATCTACTTTTCTTCCTGCCGCATACATGATTGCCTCCCAATTTTGACCCTCTTGTAATTCACCATCCCCCATAAGTGTAAAAACGATTTTATCGTCATTGTTTAATTTTTTGGCAATTGCTGCCCCAATAGCAACTGACAAGCCTTGGCCCAAAGATCCTGAGGCAACTCTTATACCGGGAAGCCCCTCGTGGGTGGTGGGGTGCCCTTGTAATCTGGAATCAATCAAACGGAAAGTTTGAAGCTCCTCAACAGGGAAATAGCCTTTGCGTGCCAAAACACTGTAAAAAACTGGAGAGATGTGTCCATTTGAAAGAAAAAACAAATCTTCGTTGGCCCCATTCATATCAAAATCGTCTTTGAGTTCCATTACTTCGTAATAGAGCGCAATAAAAAACTCTGTACACCCAAGTGATCCCCCAGGATGCCCTGAATTCACATTGTGAACCATTCGTAAAATGTCTCTACGGACTTGAGAAATGAGTTTCCCCAAAAAATTAAAGTCTGGCATTGTGATAAATTTTTCAAGGTAAAAGTAAGCTTTCAACCTTTAGCCACAAAGTAGTCAGAATCATTTTGTTTAAAAATAATTATTTTGGAGGTTTTAGATCGCAGATGAAGCAGAATCATTTCCCAGTATCTTATATTTGCAGCTACTTTTAGGCATGAAATTCAATTTAATTCAAACAGATCCTTCCTCATCAGCTAGAGCTGCCACTTTATCTACCGAACACGGAAATATTGAAACACCTATTTTTATGCCGGTGGGTACAGCTGCTAACGTAAAGGGAGTACATCAAAGGGAATTGAGGCAGGACATCAAACCAGATATAATCTTGGGGAATACTTATCACCTTTACCTCAGACCTGGTATAGAGATTCTTCAGCAAGCAGGGGGGATACACCAATTTATGAATTGGAAATCTCCAATACTGACTGATTCCGGCGGCTATCAGGTCTATTCACTATCTGACAACAGGAAAATAAAAGAAGAAGGGGTTACTTTTAAATCACATATAGACGGTTCCAAACATTTTTTTTCTCCAGAGAAGGCAATAGACGTTCAACGAAAAATTGGAGGAGATATCATCATGGCATTTGACGAATGTACCCCATATCCCTGTAACTACTCTTATGCAAAAGATTCAATGCAAATGACCCACAGATGGTTGGATCGATGCCTTGAACATCACAAAAAAACCTCTTTTGAATACAATTACCGTCAGTTTCTATTTCCCATTGTCCAAGGCAGTGTTTACAAAGATTTAAGGCAGGAATCGGCAGACTATATAGCTGCCAAGGATGCCCCGGGCAATGCTATTGGAGGCTTATCGGTAGGCGAACCCTCTCCAGAAATGTATGCTATGATCGAGGTGGTATGCGAACGTTTGCCGGAGGATAAACCAAGATATTTAATGGGGGTAGGGACGCCCATCAATATATTGGAAAATATAGCTTTAGGCATTGATATGTTTGATTGTGTTATGCCGACAAGAAATGCCAGAAATGGGATGTTATTCACTGCAAATGGTACACTTAATATCAAAAACAAAAAATGGAAAAATGATTTTTCACCTATCGATACTGCAAACTATTGTTATGTAGATACAGATTATTCAAAAGCTTATTTACGGCACTTATTTACAGTGAATGAAATATTGGGTAAGCAGATAGCTACCCTCCACAATCTTAGTTTTTACATTTGGTTGGTAAGGGAATCCAGAAAGCATATCTTAGCTGGCGATTTTATTTACTGGAAAAACTTAATGTGTAGTCAAATGGACAATCGATTGTAGTATGAAAATTATCGACTGGTATATCATCAAAAAATACCTATCTACCTTTGTGGTAATGATCTTACTTTTTATACCGATTGGGATCATGGTTGACATTGCAGAAAAGATCGATAAGTTTAAGGAAAATGAAGTCCCTAGTCAAGCGATTATAAATTATTACTTGGATTTTACTTGGTACTTTGGTAATCTGCTCTTTCCCATATTTCTTTTTTTGGCTGTAATATGGTTCACCTCAAAACTAGCCAATAATACTGAAATTATAGCCCTTTTGAGCTCGGGTATTTCTTTTTATCGGTTTTTAAGACCTTATCTTATCTCGGCAGGAATTATAGCCCTTTTTGCTTTTTTTACTGGAATGTTTATCGTTCCCAGATCCAATTCTAGCTTCAATGCGTTTAATTACAAATACATTGATAAAAAAAGTGAACGTCAAACCAAAAATCTCTTTAAACAAATCAATCCGAAAGAGTACATTTTTGTTAGCAGTTATGATCCTATACGCCAAAATGCAAATAATTTCACTCTGGAGCATTTTGAAGAGAATTTGATGACTTTTAAGATTCAAGCTAACAGTATTCGATGGGTACAGAGAGACAGTGTTTTCAGGCTTTCTGCTTATGTTAAAAGATCCTTCTTGGGGGATCGAGAAACATATGAAAGAAAAAGTCGATTGGATACGCTTTTTGATTTTAAAATTGATGACTTGGCTCCCGTTAATTACAAAGCAGAAACTCTTACTTTTTCTCCTCTCAATGATTTCATAAAAAAAGAACGAGATGGTGGTTCTGTCAGGATTAATAGTCACTTATTGGTTAGACACAAGAGATGGAGCTTGCCTTTTTCGGTTTTTGTCTTGACTCTGATAGGTGTCTCGGTATCCTCTTTTAAAAGAAGAGGAGGGATGGGAGTTAACTTGGCCTTTGGCATCTCTTTGGGATTTCTTTTTATCTTTTTTGATAAAGTTTTTTCAGTCTTAGTCAACAAGTCGAATTTTTCTCCTTTTCTAGGTGCTTGGCTTCCCATTTTACTCTTTAGTGTTCTGGGCATATTATTGCTTAGAAGAGCTATAAGGTAAGAGGTCAACTAAAACCTAAATTTTTATAACTGATCCACTAATATTTTTAATTTTGTAACTAGAGATACGTTTTAATGGAATATTTAGATTTCGAGTTTCCTATAAAAGAACTTCAAGAACAAATTGCCAAATGTCAAGCCATAGGTGACGAGAGTAGTGTTGATGTTACTGAAACTTGTAAAAAACTGACAGAAAAACTGGATGATACCAAGAAAAAAATATATGGCAACCTTTCAGCATGGCAGCGAGTACAGATGTCCCGTCATCCTTCTCGACCCTATGCCTTAGATTACATTAATGCTCTTTGTGGTAATAGCTTTTTAGAGTTGCATGGAGACAGAAACTTTGCAGACGACAAGGCCATGGTGGGTGGATTTGGAAAAATTGACAATCAGACTTTTATGTTTATTGGAACACAAAAAGGATACAATACCAAAACAAGACAATACCGAAACTTTGGGATGGCCAAACCTGAGGGCTACCGCAAGGCACTCCGATTGATGAAGGCGGCCGAAAAATTTGGAATTCCCATCATCTCCTTTATCGATACTCCCGGAGCTTATCCCGGTTTGGGTGCTGAGGAGCGGGGTCAAGGTCAAGCCATCGCCAACAATATTTTTCAGATGCTCTCCATCAAAACACCCATTATTGTCACCATAATAGGTGAGGGTGCTTCTGGGGGAGCTTTAGGGATCGGCGTTGGAGATATGATTTATATGTTGGAAAATACTTGGTACTCTGTAATTTCTCCGGAATCTTGTTCCTCTATCCTTTGGAGAAGCTGGGAATACAAAGAAAGCGCAGCTGAGGCTTTAAAGTTAACGGCAGATGACATGTTAAAATCTAATTTGATTGATAAAATCATAGAAGAACCCCTAGGTGGTGCTCAATATGACCGAAATAAGGTGTTTCAAACAGTCAAAAAACAAATTATTGATGCTTTTAGAGCACTTGACAAAATTGACAGTAATCAACTGATAAAAACAAGAAGGTTGAAATTTTCGAATATGGGGACTTTCCTTGGCTAGGACTCACTCACTTTTGGTCTTATTAACAAGTTTTTTTTTTTATCAACAACCAATTTGTTTACCCATGTAAGATAAATGCTGTATTTATTTGAATACTATACCAAGTAAACCCTTTACATTAGTAGACATGGAAAAAAGCAAACCAATTCAAGTCAATAAACAATCTTCAGGAACAGTAATAACTCTTCAGCAAGGAAAACTACCCCCTCAAGCCATCGAACTTGAAGAGGCTGTTTTAGGCGCTATGCTTATCGATAAAAAAGGAGTAGACGAGGTCATCGATCTACTAGAGCCTGAAGCTTTTTACAAATCAGCTCATCAAAACATTTTCAATTCAATTTTTAATTTATTTCAGAACTCTCAACCTATAGACTTATTAACGGTCTCTGCAGATTTGAGAAAAAAAGGAAAGTTGGAAAGTATTGGAGGGGATTATTATTTGGTTCAACTCACTCAGAAAGTTGCTTCTTCTGCTCATATCGAATTTCATGCACGAATTATTTTACAGAAATTCATTCAAAGAAGTTTGATCAGAATTTCTAACGAAATAATTGAATCTTCGTACAAGGAGTCCATAGATGTTTTTGATCTTTTGGATGAGGCGGAATCCAAGCTGTATGATGTGGCACAGGGAAATATAAAGAAATCATCTGACACCGCTCAAAACTTGGTTAAGTTGGCGAAGGAAAAAATCGAAGAAATTGCTAATAAGGAAGGATTGAGTGGTGTGACTACAGGTTTCGAAAAGCTGGATATTCTGACATCTGGATGGCAGTCAAGTGATTTGATTATAATTGCTGCTCGACCGGGCATGGGTAAAACCGCGCTTACGCTTTCCATGGCTCGAAACATTGCAGTTACCAAGCAAACTCCTGTTGCTTTTTTCTCCCTAGAAATGTCTTCCGTTCAGCTGATTACCCGATTAATTTCTTCCGAAACAGGCCTTTCTTCTGAGAAACTGAGGACTGGAAAATTAGCTGATCACGAGTGGAAACAACTCAACGTAAAGGTTGGAGATTTGGAAAAAGCCCCCTTATTTATAGACGACACCCCTGCACTTTCTATTTTCGATCTTCGTGCAAAAGCCAGAAGATTATCATCACAACATGACATTAAGCTTATCATTGTAGATTACTTGCAGTTGATGACTGCTGGTGCCAGTAGTAAGGCAGGTAATCGGGAACAGGAAATCTCTACCATTTCTAGAAATTTGAAGTCATTGGCTAAAGAATTGGACATTCCTGTAATTGCTCTTTCTCAGCTCTCTAGAGCTGTAGAAACTAGAGGAGGTACAAAGCGACCTCAACTTTCTGACCTTAGGGAATCTGGAGCGATTGAACAAGATGCCGATATCGTTTCTTTTATCTACCGACCAGAGTATTATGGTATTGACGAGTGGGACGATGAGGAACGCACTTCATCTGTTGGTCAAGCTGAGTTTATTGTGGCCAAACATCGAAATGGAGGACTGGACAATATTCGTATGAAATTTATTGGGCATTTGGGTAAATTTGAAGATTTACAATCTAACATTTTTCCCAACGAATTCCAGTCCAAAATGAATAAAAACGATTCCAGTAATTCTACTATTGAAGGTTTGATTGGGCCAGACGATGCTTTCGACCTTCCCCCAGAAGAAAGTGATGATATCCCATTCTAGAGTCTGATTGCTTTTGCCTTAAGATTTAATTTTAAGTCATCGATACTCCTAAACTGAATAGTTTGGATGCCCATGTCTGCCGCTCCCTCTATGTTTCTGAGATTGTCATCAATAAACAGAGTTTCTTTAGCCTTAAAACCAAAACGATCCAATGACAATTGGTAGATCTCATGGAATGGTTTGCGCATTTTTTCAGAACCCGAAACCACAATGCCTTCAAAGCGGTGAAGAAACTCAAATCGCTCCAAGGCAATAGGAAAGGTCTCTTCACTCCAGTTGGACAAAGCTGCTACCCTATAATCGGTATTTTTTAACAGTTGATTTAGGATTTCAACTGTTTCTGCAATTGGTTCTCCCAGCATTTCCTCCCAACGTCCGTAATACATTCTAATCCAATCCTCGTATTGGGGAAACATTCTCACCCGCTCCTCTGTGGCCTGTTCAATGGGATAGCCCGCATCCTGGTTTTCATTCCAATCCATGGTGCAGATTTCTTCAAAAAACCATTGCATTTTTTTTCGATCACCTTCAAATACTTTCAAATAGAGATATTCAGGATTCCAATCAATGAGCACCCCACCTAAATCAAAAATGATGTTTTTAATCTCACTCATAATTTTTTAATTAAGTTTCTTTTTGTCCCATTAACATCAGATAACTCTTGAGAAAATCATCTATACCTCCATTCATAACATTGTCCACATCATTGGTTTCGGTCTGGGTCCGGACGTCTTTTACCAGTTTGTATGGATGCATGACATAGTTTCTTATCTGGGATCCCCATTCAATTTTCTTTTTGGAGGCTTCAATTTCATTTCGGGCCGATAATCTTTTTTGCAATTCGATTTCATAAAGCTGTGACTTTAATAATTGCATGGCTTTATTTTTGTTTTCCAATTGCGATCGGGTCTCTGAATTTTCAATGATGATGCCCGTAGGATGGTGTCTCAATCGAACTGCAGTCTCAACCTTGTTTACGTTCTGTCCTCCGGCACCACTGGAACGCATGGTTTCCCATGTAAACTCAGAGGGATTGACTACGACTTCTATGGTGTTATCCACCAAAGGATAAATGTATACCGAAGCAAAAGAAGTATGCCTTTTTGCATTACTATCAAAAGGAGAGATTCGAACCAGCCTATGAACTCCGTTTTCTCCTTTAAGCCACCCAAAAGCAAATTCTCCGTTGAATTCTAAGGTTACGGTTTTTATTCCCACTATATCTCCACCTTGGTGGTTGAGCTCCCTAACCTTGATATTGTTTTTTTCGGCCCACATCAAATACATCCGCATCAGCATTTCGGCCCAATCACAACTTTCTGTTCCTCCCGCTCCTGCAGTAATCTGAATGACTGCACTTAGGTCGTCTCCTTCGTCGGATAACATGTTTAGGAATTCAATTTCTTCTAGTAGACTCAGGGTATGAAGGTAGTGGTCCTCTAGCTCTGTATCTGAAATTTCACCTACTTTTTGAAACTCCAACAAAACCTTAAGGTCTTCTTGTTTTTGTCTAACAACTTCATAGTCCTCTACCCATTTTTTTAGGTTTCTAATTTCGCGCATTAGTTTTTCCGCATGCTGTGCGTTATCCCAAAAACTTGGAGCCAGTGTTTTTTCCTCCAGATTAGTGATTTCTGTTTTTTTGGCATCAATGTCAAAGATACCTCCTTAAGGCAACCAGGCGATCATAAAGTTCTTTTTCCTTTTCTGAAGAAATCATTTTATACTTTTTTGAATTAATTTTTTACAAATTTAATTTTAAATTTCAAACTCAAAACATAATTTATAATTAAGTCAAAGCAAAAAAAAGCGACTTAATATAAAATTAGTAAACTTTACCCTCAGATTTTTTTTGCACTCATTTCTCAATTACTTTTACCTTTTGATGTAATTATAACTATAAAAAAGCATGTCCAGTTTCAATATAAGCCCTCCAGTAGCTGATCTAGTTCCTTATCAACTCAAGATCCATGACCATATTCGTATTGATCCTTATTATTGGCTTAACGAAAGGGACAATCCTAAGGTCTTGGATTACCTTGATCGTGAAAACGATTACTATCAAAAAATGACCGCCCACACCCAGACGCTACAACAGGAACTTTATAAAGAAATGCGGGCACGGATGAAAGAGGAAGATAGCTCTGTTCCATATTTTTACAATGGCTACTGGTACATTACCCGCTACGAGGAGGGAAAAGACTATCCAATTTACATTCGAAAAAAAGAAGTGCTGACTGCCCCAGAGGAGATATTGTTCGATTGTAATGTCATGGCTCAAGGTTTGGATTATTTTCAACTGGTTGGAATTTCAGTAAGTCCGGACAACACTAAAGCCGCCTTTGGCATTGACAATGTCTCGCGAAGGCAGTATACCATCAAAGTTAAAGACCTAATAAGTGGTGAAATATTAAAAAACTCCATAAATAACACCACGGGAGGTAGTGTTTGGGCAGCCGATAATGCATCACTTTTTTACAATAAAAAAGATGAACAAACCTTGCGTTCAGATTCGGTTTATAAACATCATTTAAATTTCCCTGAGCAAGAAGATCAATTGGTATATGAAGAAGCTGACGAAACCTTCACTGTAAATGTTAGTACTTCTAAATCCAGAGAATATATTTTTATATCCTCTCACAACACAACCACTAGCGAGTATCGTTTTATAAAATCCGATCAACCTGAGACAGCTTTTATGGTGATTCATCCACGAACCACTGGTTTGGAGTATGATGTTGCACACTTTGGTAATCATTTTTACCTTCTCACCAACCTCAACCAAGCCATAAATTTTCAGATTATGAGAACTGCTGTTGAACAGACCAATTCTAAGTTCTGGGAGCCTTTGTTGCCACACCGCGATGATGTTTTGATAGAGGATATAGAATTGTTTGACCAGTATTGGGTGGTTAACGAAAGAGAAAACGGCCTTTCAAGACTGAGGATCATGAGTTGGGACAATTCAGCAGACTATTACCTTCCCATTGAAGAAGAAACCTATTCGCTTTTCATTTCGTTTAACCCCGATTTTAAGTCAACTCAATTGCGGTATGTTTTTAATTCTTTGACCACCCCCACTTCAGTGATAGAATTTGACATGGCTTCCCAAGAAGGGACCATTTTAAAAACCCAAGAGGTACTGGGGGGTGATTTTGATCCTAGTCATTATATTTCAAAAAGATTGTGGGCTGATGCCAGGGACGGCTCCAAAATTCCAATATCACTAATCCATCATAAGGACACCCAATTGTCGCAATCTACTCCGATCTTACAATACGCCTACGGCTCCTATGGTCATACTATTGACCCCTCGTTTTCCTCTAATCGTTTAAGCTTGTTGGATCGGGGTTTTGTTTATGCTATCTCACATATAAGGGGAGGAGAGTATTTGGGCAGAAATTGGTATGAAAATGGCAAACTATTGAAGAAAAAAAATACGTTTTACGATTTTATAGATTGTTCTAAATTTTTAATCAATAAAAAATATACTTCTCCCGATCACCTCTATGCCAGTGGAGCCTCTGCCGGAGGTTTGTTAATGGGCGTAATCATCAATCTATCTCCTGGCTTATACAATGGGGTGGTCGCTGATGTTCCTTTTGTAGACCTGGTCACTACTATGTTGGACGAGACCATTCCTCTGACCACTTCTGAGTATGATGAATGGGGAAACCCCAATGAGAAAGAAGATTATTGCTATATGTTATCTTATTCTCCCTACGACCAAATAAAGGTTCAAGATTACCCGAACCTCTTTGTGACTTCCGGCTTTCATGATTCTCAAGTACAGTATTTTGAGCCTACCAAATGGGTAGCTCGACTGAGGGCCACAAAAACAGACCAAAATCTACTCTTTTTAGATACTAACATGAAATCCGGACACAGTGGGGTTTCGAGACGTTTTGATAGCCTAAAGGAATTAGCTAAAAAATTTGCTTTTTTAATTGATTTAGAAGAAAAATAGTCTTTAAAAAAAAGTATTATTTTTACATCGGTAAAGATGAAAAAAAATAAATCCAACAAATGTATGGATGTTGAAGAAAATGTACTTTCCTTAATCGGAAGTACTCCCTTAATTCGATTAGAAAAAGTAGTTAAAGGATTTGCCGGAAATTTTTTCACCAAATTTGAGGCTTTCAATCCTGGGCACTCCAATAAAGACAGAATTGCACTCCATATTATCGAAGAGGCAGAAAAAAAAGGGATTCTTAATCCCGGTGACACCATTATTGAGACGACTTCTGGAAACACCGGTTTTAGCTTAGCAATGGTCTCCTTGATTAGGGGTTACGAGTGTATTTTGGCTGTAAGTTCGAAGTGTTCGAAAGATAAAATTAATATGTTGCATGCAATGGGTGCTAAAGTATACGTCTGCCCCGCCAATGTCTCGGCAGAAGATTCTAGATCCTACTATCAAGTAGCCAAGACCTTGCACAATGAAACCAAAGATTCTATCTATATTAACCAATATTTTAACAACTTAAACATTGAGGCTCATTACAAAAACACTGGCCCAGAAATTTGGGAACAAACCGATGGTAAAATCACTCATTTGGTGGCATGTTCAGGAACAGGAGGAACGATTTCTGGTTGTGCCAAATATCTAAAAGAACAGAACTCCAATATTCAAATTATCGGTGTAGATGCTTACGGATCTGTTCTCAAAAAATATCATGAGACCAATGAGCTTGACACCAACGAAATTTATCCTTACCGCATAGAAGGACTTGGTAAAAACCTCATCCCAAGTGCAACTGACTTTGACATCATAGACACCTTCATCAAGGTTACAGATGAGGATAGTGCTCATATGGCTCGCGAGGGAACCCGAAAAGAAGGCCTTTTTGTGGGCTATACATCTGGCGCTGCAATGCAAGCCGTTAAGCAACTCAATAAAACAGGAAAGCTCAATGAGGATAGCTTTGTTGTAATCATTTTCCCAGATCACGGTTCTCGTTATATGAGTAAGATATACAGTGATGATTGGATGAATGAACAAGGATTCTTTGATTCCGCCAACCAAGAAGCCCTCAACAAAATCGAATACATATAAGTATTGACAGCTTAATAATCTAAATATGAAGGATTTATTTGATAGATTTTACCAAAATAAAGGTCCGCTTGGAAAATGGGCTGAACATGCAGAAGGGTATTTTGTTTTTCCTAAATTGGAAGGGCCTATAAGCAATCGAATGTTCTTTATGGGAAAAGAGGTCATCACTTGGAGCGTCAACGACTACCTGGGTTTGGCAAATCATCCTGAAGTTAGAAAAGTAGATTCCGAAGCCGCAGCAGAATATGGTTCCGCTTACCCTATGGGGGCAAGAATGATGTCTGGTCATACCCATCTTCATGAACAGTTAGAGCGTGAACTGGCTGAGTTTGTCAATAAAGAATCTGCATATTTACTTAATTTCGGTTATCAAGGCATACTTTCCACAGTCGATACATTGGTAGGCAAGGATGATGTAATTGTTTATGATGTGGATTCTCATGCCTGTATTGTTGATGGAGTTCGACTTCATTTGGGTAAACGTTTTACATACAAGCATAATGATGTTGAAAGCCTTGAAAAAAACCTTCAGCGAGCCCAAAGGGTTGCCGAACAAACCGGAGGAGGTATGTTGGTAATCTCTGAGGGAGTTTTCGGTATGCGAGGCGAACAGGGAAAGTTGAAAGAGATTACAGCTCTGAAAAGTAAATACAAATTTCGTTTTTTGGTAGATGATGCCCACGGTTTTGGAACATTGGGTAAAAATGGGGCAGGATCTGGTGTTGAGCAGGGTGTACAAGACGATATTGATGTTTATTTTGCCACTTTTGCCAAGTCTATGGCTTCAACCGGAGCTTTTATTGGTGCGGATAAAGAAATTATAGACTATCTAAGGTATAATATGCGTTCTCAGATGTTTGCAAAATCACTGCAAATGCAGTTGGTAAAAGGGGCGCTAAAAAGATTAGACATGCTCAGAAATCAACCTAATTTTAAAGCAAAGCTCTGGGAAAATGTTAATGCTCTTCAAAACGGCCTCAAAGCAAAGGGGTTTGATATTGGTAACACCCAAAGTTGTGTAACACCTGTTTATCTTAAAGGAAGTATACCTGAGGCTATGACATTGGTCAAAGACCTGAGAGAGAACTACGGTATTTTTTGTTCCATCGTCGTTTATCCAGTGATTCCCAAAGGAATGATTCTCCTGCGATTAATTCCTACAGCTTCCCATACCATAGAAGACGTTAATGAAACGCTTGAAGCTTTTGCAAGTATAAGAGAAAAATTGGAGAATGGAACTTATAAGAAAATTTCCAATCACATCACTGCAGAAGTAAAGTCTAATCATTTAACATAACAGGCATCACTAGCATGGTAATGTCTTCCCCTTCATCTACATGATCCATTGGGGTAATGATCCCCGCACGGTTAGCTAGTGACATGGAGAGTTTAATCTCATCACAATTTATGTTGTTAAGCATTTCGATCAAAAATCTAGAATTGAACCCAATTTGAAGATCGTCTCCCAAATACTCACAACCAAATCTTTCATCAGCTTTATTGCTGTAGTCAAAATCCTCGGCGGATACCTGTAGTTCAGCCCCTGCCAGTTTTAGTCTTACCTGGTGGGTAGTTTTATTGGAAAATATACTTACTCTTCGGACCGAATTAAGGAATTCGGTACGGTTAATTTGCATCACATTAGGATTTTCTTTTGGAATGACCGCTTCATAATTTGGGTATTTCCCCTCGACCAATCGACAAGTCATTCTGACATTTCCAAAAATGAATTCTGCATTGGTTTCATTATATTCAATCAACACATCTTCGTCAATGCCTTGCAAAATACTTTTCATTAACTGAAGGGGTTTTTGGGGCATTATGAACTCTGCATTTTTATCGGCTTGAATGTCTGAACGGGTATATTTTACTAGTTTGTGGGCATCTGTAGCCACAAAAGTTAATTCGGAGGTGTTAAATTGAAAAAAAACTCCACTCATCACTGGCCTGAGGTCATCATTGCCCGATGCAAATAGGGTAGCATTGATGGCCTTAGCCAAAATTTGACCGTTGATCTGGATATTGATAGGATCTTTAACCTGAGTTGCTTTGGGGAAGTCTTCGCCATTTAGATAGGCTAAGGCATATTTACCATTATTGGCACTTATTTCAACGGTATTGTTTTTGGTTTTGACAAAAGTCAAAGGTTGTTCAGGAAAAGTTTTTAGGGTATCCAAAATCAGTCTTGCAGGTAGGGCGATCATTCCGCTGTCTTGCGATTCCACTTCTATGTTAGTGGACATGGAAGTCTCCAAGTCTGAAGCGGTCAAAACTAATTGACTGCCATTCAGATGGAATAAAAAATTGTCCAAAATGGGAAGGGTGTTGGTGTTATTAATAATTCCACCCAAAATCTGTAATTCTTTTAGCAATGATTCGCTGGATACGATAAACTTCATTGGTTTTAAATATTTTTTAAATATAAACTTTAGGCCATTTCAAAAAAAATGAAGTTATTAAAAGTTATTGACCAAATCTGAGAATTCTCCAACGGTAAACCACCCCTCCTAAAATTAATAAAATTATCAAGGGAACAACTAGCAGTATTGCTTTCAAAAAGCCAGAGAGATTTTCCACTTTTTGAAAATCCAGTAAGGGAAGTTCAATCGTTTTTTTTTGGAGATTAATTAGTTTTTGATTGCCCATCAAATAATGAACGGTATGTTTTAGAAATATTTTGTTAAAGTAAAAATTATTGGTCCATTTGTCGTACCCCAGCTCGAGTGGATTGTCCTTATCAACTTGGTTTTCTGCAATGGAACCACTGGAAAAAATAATAAACTTACTTTTTCCAGTTGTTTTTTCCTCTTCGAGCTTTACAGGAGGGATTCTGTTTTCAAAGGCTGAACTGAATTCTCCCTCCAGTAAAACCCCCAAGGGTTGTGGTTTTTGATCGAATAGTACGGGATTTAAATTTTCCAAGGCTTCATTTATACTAATACTTACTGGGGTTTGTAGTGTTTGTGTGAAATCAGAGCTGCTGATGAGTATTGTTTTGTTCACTAGATTTTTAAGGGTATCTATAGTAGAAGAAAAAGGTAATAAAACATTACCAGAATGGTTTCCAAATAATTTTTTTTGTTTGGGTTTACCCAATGCGTAATAGGGCCAGAGATATGGTAAATATTGTGTTTGACGATCTGTTCCGCTAGCTAATACTACTGGAGCACAATTCAAGTCTTTGATCAAATTATTTTGTAATCTGAAGCCATATTTAAAAAAGGCATTCTCCATGTTTATAGATCGTCCCACCGCAACTGTTGATCCTCCGGAATTGAACAAACTGTCTCGATTTAAGGCAACTGCATTGACAGCCCACCATTGTTTCCCCCCGTGCATTAAGTGTTGATCCAACAGGTATTTTTCTGTTTCATTGAAGTGTTCAGTTGGGTTTGGCACCATTAATAAGGGATATCGCTTTAGGTTTTGTAAGGTTTTTTTGGGGTCGTTTTCCAGGGCTTTTAGATCGAAAGAAGCCAACTTGTAATAAGGTTGGAGACTCCGCATAAAATCTGTAATTTTCAATGCTTCAGAGGTGCCGTGTGATGTCAATACCGCAAGTGTCGGTTTTTGTTTTTGGGCAATCTTAAAAAAAGCATCGTAAAAATTAAACTCCAGTTGGGCGATTGAGCGATTAATTTTCTGTTGTTCATCATCTCCCAATACTTTTTCCATCAAGGGAATTTTCAAGGTCTTGCTACCGTCATTGACCATTGCCCATGGGAAAACAACTGTTTGCTCAAGGGCTTGCATTTGATCGGAAATTATGTATTCAGGGGTGAGTCCATACTGCGTCATTTCTCCAATCAATGCTTTGCTGCTTTCTGCTCCTTCAAAAGGATCGATAAAACGAACTACCAATTTATCCGTGTATTCTCCCATTCCTTTTATTAATGTTTTGATTTCTCTTTGCAAACGGAGGTAACTGGCGGGGAGCTTACCTGTTAAAAAAACATCGATTTTTAGGGGATACTCTATTTGTTTTAAAAGGGCTTTGGTGTTGTCGTTTAAAGAATAGCGCTGGTCTTGGGTAATGTCCCAACGGTGATCAATAAATTGAGTCAAGAGCATCAACAGCAATGGAATGAGGAGGTTTTTAAACAAATGCATCTTATTTCTCAAGACTCTTGATTTTTGATCCTGTACAATAACAATTTACTTAGATAGAGTACTATATAGTTAAAGCCGATAAAGTATACTCCATCTTTAAGTGCAATTACTCCTTGCCGGAGACTGAAGTAATGTTCAAAAATACCAAGAGCATTGAAAAAGCGGTATAGACCTTCCTGTTGCATAAGGTCTGCAATGCCTTTCCATACATATAATTGTATAAAACAAAGTAATAGGGTCGTTATAAAAGCTGCGGCTTGACTTTTGTTTAGCAAAGCAGACAAAATTCCAAGAGCAACAAAACTGGCACCTACGCAAATCAATCCAAAATATGCAGTAATTGTACTACTCAAATCGATCGGGACCTCCCCTAGTTTAAGTGAATCGATGGCTAAAAAATATACCAGTGTCGGAATCAACGCAGTTAATAACAGTCCTATATTGGCGATATACTTAGCTAGCAGGATCTGCCATAAGTTTAAAGGTTTTGTCAATAATAACTCTAAAGTTCCCAAACGTTTTTCATCCGAAAAGCTCCGCATACACAATGCAGGAACGAGAAGTAAAAAAAACCAAGGAGCAATTGTAAAGAAGGAGTTAAGGTCTGCAAATCCAGCGTTAAGCAGGTTATAATCGGTGTCAAAAAACCACATGAAAAGGGTAGATAGAGTAAGGAAAAAACCTAAGCTTAGATAGCCTATCGGGCTACTAAAAAAAACAAACCATTCTCTTTTGACTAATGCCCACATATTATTCAAATTTAACGGTTATGGATTCTCTATACTCCAAGCCAAAAAGTGATTGAGCACTTCCAACGGATTGGGTATTGCTTTTGTATATGGCCAGTTCGAGATGATCAGCATCGTTGAAAAGAGCTATTTTTTTACCATCTTCTTCTCTTTTTTCATTTGGAATGGAAAAGTCGATGGCATCGCTGTAGGTCTTGTATACTTTTCTGAATTTTACATTTCTAGCAAAAATGGTGAAGGGTCTAGATTTCCCAACCTCGTTGAATAATTTTCGGGTAATATTGGTGATGACATTACCATAATTGTCCACATAGATTACCGCACCCAAGATTTGGTCACCTTGTTGGTTCATGACAGGACGTAGTTCTTTGATTTCTTTGATTCGATTAATAGGTTTACCCACCACATCAAGTTTACCCTTACGCGATATATGGGCAGCTACCCAGACAAAAACCTCTAAAACAGGGTAGGAGGCTGGCATTTTATCGTGGATGTTGATCAATACGATTTTTTCGGATTTTAAACCCCCTTTTATCATTGCAAAAATCCCATTGTCTGCCCCGATAAAATAATGCCCGTCAAAATACATTGCCAGGTGTTGATTTTCAGGGGTCTTTTCAGATTCAACACCAATGATATGGATACTGCCTTTGGGAAAAGTTTTGTAAGCGTTTTTGAGTACATAAGCTGCTTGAGTCGAGTTGTAAGGAGTTATTTCATGGCTTATGTCAATAATTTGGGGGTTTTCTACTGTACTTAGAATGGCTCCTTTTACAGCTGCTACGGCGTAATCTTTATTTCCAAAATCAGTCATTAAAGTTACTATCGGCATAGAAGTTTAGTGAATAAAATTATTTAAATTTGAAAATAAACATTTTAAAACAAAATTAATTTTTTTTAATTGACTATCCTTTGAACGAAATAAAAATTGAACTTTCTGAGGTTAATCCTCAAGATTTTTTCGGGCATCAAAACATCAATATTGAAAAATTAAGATATTATTTTCCCAAGTTAAAAATTATCGCTAGAGGTAGCGCTATTAAAGCCTTTGGTAAAGAATCTATACTTGAGGATTTCGAAAAACGTGTTGACATGCTGATCACCTATTTGGGTGAATTTAACAACCTAAACGAGCAGGTCATCGAACGCGTCGTTTACGCCAGTTCCCCCCCCAATTTTAATTCATCTTCTGATAAAGATAATTTCATCCTTCATGGTGTTGGTGGAAAGATGATCAAAGCTTTGAGTAACAATCAGCAGCGCTTATTAAAGGCCTCGAAAAATAATGATATGATTTTTGCCATTGGCCCTGCGGGAACAGGTAAAACCTATACTGGGGTAGCTCTAGCAGTTAAAGCCTTGAAAGACAAGCAAGTCAAAAGAATTATACTGACCCGTCCGGCTATAGAGGCAGGGGAGAACTTAGGTTTTCTTCCTGGGGACTTGAAAGAAAAATTAGACCCTTATATGCAACCTCTATACGATGCCCTTAGGGATATGATTCCAAATGAAAAACTTAAGACTCATATTGAAAACGAGACGATTCAAATTGCGCCTTTGGCTTTTATGCGCGGTCGGACTTTGGACAATGCCTTTGTAATTTTAGACGAAGCCCAGAACACAACTCACGCCCAAATGAAAATGTTTTTGACCCGCATGGGTCGTAATGCCAAGTTTATGGTAACGGGCGACCCTGGTCAGATTGATTTGCCCCGCAAGGTAATTTCTGGTCTTAAAGAAGCCCTCTTGATGCTTAAAGAAACCGAAGGTATTAGTATCATTTCCTTGGACCAAAAAGACGTGATCCGCCATTCTTTGGTAAAAAAAGTAATAGATGCCTACAAACGTATAGAACATCATAATTAATTATATTGATTAATACATTAATCCATTGTGATTTTCATTTTCCTGGTCAACTTTCTCACTACAATGGAAAAGTCAGAGAAGTTTTCGAGCTTAAAGATGATCTACTAGTCATGGTGGCTTCTGATCGACTGTCGGCTTTTGATGTAGTTATGCCTAGAGGGATTCCCTATAAAGGACAAATCCTTAACCAAATAGCAACAAAAATGATGGCAGCAACAGAAGATATAGTTCCCAACTGGTTGACCGCAACACCAGACCCCAATGTGACTATTGGTCAACGCTGTAAACCCTTTAAAGTTGAAATGGTTATTAGAGGTTATCTCTCAGGTCATGCTGCAAGGGAATACAAAGATGGCAAGCGAACTATTTGCGGAGTAGAAATGCCTGAGTGCATGAACGAAAACGATGCTTTTCCCAATCCAATCATCACGCCTTCTACTAAAGCAGCAGAAGGACACGATGAGGACATTTCCCGTGATTCCATCATTCAGAAAGGTATAGTTAGTGAAGTTGACTATTGTAAATTGGAAGAATATACCCGTTCTCTTTTTCAAAGAGGAACCGAAATAGCTGAAAAACAGAATTTGATTTTGGTGGATACCAAATACGAATTCGGGAAAAATTCCAATGGAAAAATCATATTAATCGACGAAATTCATACGCCCGATTCTTCTCGTTATTTCTATTCTGATGGCTATGGTGCCAGAAAAGCTGAGGGTATGCCTCAAAAACAATTATCGAAAGAGTTTGTTCGCCAGTGGTTGATTTCCAATGGTTTTCAAGGTTTAGAAGGACAGAAGGTTCCTTTTATGTCTAACGAATACATCACTTCTGTCTCAGATCGCTATATCGAGCTATATGAAAATATAACCGGAGAAAATTTTATAAAAGCGGACACCTCCAATATTAACCAACGTATTGAGGAAAATATTTTGGAATACCTGAAGGGACTCTAATACTTCTTTTAGTCAATTGAAAGTAATACAGTTATACCTAAATTAGTTGGATTGCCTGCTCTAAAGTCTGATTAAACTCTCCCATTGTTAGAGCGCATGTATCCATTCTATGAAACCAAGTCATTTGTCTTTTAGAGTAGTGCCGGGTATTTTTTTGGATTTCTGAAATGGCTTTTTCCCGGGAGTATTTTCCATCAAAGTGATCAAACCATTCTTGATAGCCTACTGTTTTTAGAGTAGATAGGTTTTTATAGGCATAGAGGTTTTGGGCTTCCTTTTCCAATCCATCCTTAACCATAAGTTTAGCTCGCTGGTTAATACGTTTATAGAGTTGAGCTCTGGGCAGTGTCAGCAATAGAGTTCTGGTTATAAAAGAACGGTCTTTAGTCGATTTTCCAAAAAAAGAGGAATAGGGCTTATGGGCTGATTCGTAAACCTCCAATGCGCGAATAAGCCGTCGGGGGTTCATAAGATCTACAGTCTTAAAATACTCGGGGTCTTTTTCTGACAATGCTTTTTGTAAGCCCTCCAAACCGTAGGTTTTATAAAGTCTACCTACTTTATCTATTGATCTTTGAGATACTTCAGGGAAATCATCTAACCCCTCTATTAGAGCTTTGGCGAAGAGTCCTGAACCACCTACCATAATGAGTATATCATGTTTTTTAAACAATTGATTCAGCAGGATCAAGCCTTCTTTTTGAAAATCGCCTGCGTCAAAATGACAATGGATGCTTTTATTTTGAATGAAGTGGTGGGCAACACCCTGCTGTTCTTCCAAAGTTGGAACGGCAGTACCAATAGTCATTTCTTTATAGCACTGCCTGGCGTCACAGGAAACAATCTCGGTTTTTAAATGCTTTGCAAGTGCTACACTTAAAGCTGTTTTTCCCACTGCTGTTGGTCCTGCAATATAAAGGAGTTGTTTATTCAATATTATTTAGGATTTCACCGCATTGATGACAATATTTAGCTTCGTCTTTATGTTGTGTGGTCATGCAATAGGGACAGGATTGTGTATTGTGGTCGATGTTAAAAGCTTGTGAAGTAAATTCGGCCGAAATGATACCTGTGGGAACGGCAATTATACCATAGCCCAAGACCATGATTATCGAGGCGATAAATTGCCCCAAAGGACTTTCGGGTGCAATATCACCATAGCCAACAGTTGTTAGTGTAACTATACACCAATAGATGCTTCGGGGAATACTGGTAAATCCACTTTCGTCGTCCTCAACCATATACATGATGGTTCCAAAAATTATACACAAAACCACTACACTGAACATGAAGACCAATATTTTGGTTTTGCTTCGGGCAAGGGCTTTGACAAGCGCATTAGATTCTCCCACAAATTGGGTGAGTTTTAGAATTCTAAAAACCCTTAATAGACGAAGTGCTCTAAGAACAAGCAGTGACTGAGTGCCCACAAAAAAAAGGGAGATGTATTTTGGTACGATAGCTATAAAATCGATGATGCCGAAGGCACTAAAAATGTATTTGGAAGGTTTATTGATCGATATGATCCGAAAAATGTATTCTAGCGAGAAGATAATGGTGATGATCCATTCAGCGTTATCAAGTTGGTCGTGATATTTTTCATCTATCCTATTAACGCTCTCTAAGGCAACTAATGCGACACTGGAAAGAATGAAGAAGAGTAAAACCACATCAAAAAATTTACCGGCTCTAGTATCCGCCTCGTAAATGATTTCGTGTAATCGGTGTTTAAAATTCTTGTAAATCAATGGGTTATTATTAATGAGGATTATCTAAGGATTCTCCCAAAGGTATTAATTTTATATATTTATTTTTTTTGATATCGACCCTAATTAGTGCACGGAAATCAGAATTATTATCCATGGCGATCATACGGTTAAGGATTTTTTCTTTGTTGTTGATTTGGTGATTTATTTCGTAAAAACCATAACCTTTAAAACATTGATTTTCAATATATATAAAGCTCCATTCTGCATCTTTTCTTCCATTTCCTATAATTAGAAAATTGTCATAAGGATATTTGTTTTTTTCTTCGATTTGCTTGAGTCTTTGGTTGTATATTTGTGGGGTTTCTTCTTCCAAACAAGTGTCTTTGCATTTGTCATTTTTATTGACATAACAGTCTCTATCAGGATCCTGTAGAGTGGAAAAATTATGAAAGAGTTGGTAGGTTTTCACCCACTGGGTAAAGGTTTGCTTGGCGACACGTCCATTTTTAAATACAAGTAGGTAGTCTTTGTTGTTTCTGACTTGCTCCAATACGAGTTGGTGGTAAAAACTTTTTTTATCAATTCTTATTCCTATAGGGTAAAGACGGTAGTGTCTGTCTTTATTCATTTGGGGTTGATTTTTTTTGATTTCATGTTGCTCTTTTAGAATAGCAATTAGTTCACTGCCGGTGATTTCAAAATTAACTTTATGGAGCTTTTTTTTAATTTCCTTCGATTTGTAATCTGTCCCAATAAGATGCCTTCTTACTCTTTTTTGGATGTTTTTACCTTTACCGATATATAGTAAATCACCCATGTCATTGTGAATGTAGTAAACTCCTGAAACTGAGGGTAATTCTTCGATAATGGAAAGGTGTTTTGACGTGGATTTATTGGTGTTTATGGAGTTGATTTGTGACCTCACTACCTCCTTTCTACTATCTTTTTCAAGGAGTAACTCAAAGAGCTTGACCGTAGCCAAGGCATCGTCCTTGGCACGATGATGGCTTCTTAAGGGGATACCAAGTAAACGAACTAGATTGCCTAGTTTGTAAGATTCCATATCTGGCAGAAGTTTTTGGGAAAGTTTAATGGTGCAAAGGGAGTCTCTTTCGAAGTTATACCCCAAGCGCTTAAATTCGGTTCTGAGTATTCGGTAGTCAAAATCTGCATTATGGGCTACAATAAGACAGTTTTCGGTGATTTCTATGATGCGTTTGGCCACTTCAAAAAACCGAGGAGCATTTCGCAACATCTTGCTATTAATACCTGTAAGTTTTTCGACAAAAGGCTGTATGGTCTTTTCCGGATTGAGCAGACTAATAAATTGATCGGTCACTTTTAATCCATCGTGTTTATAAACGGCAATTTCGGTAATACCCTCTTTATTATATTCACCTCCGGTGGTTTCAATGTCAACAATGGCGTACATGATTAATAGTTTCGAGTTCCAAAAATTTGACTGCCCACGCGGATCATATTGCTGCCTTTTTGGATAGCGATTGGATAATCCCCGCTCATCCCCATCGAGAGGATTTCTAGTGGTATATTTTGTTGTATAAATTTATCGTATAGACTTTTGAGTCCCAAAAATTCCTTTGCAACTTGGTTTTCTTTTTTGGTGAAGCTAGCCATTCCCATCAGTCCTTTAATTTTGACACTGCGGAGGTCTTTAGAAAGTTTAATAATTTCCTGAGATTCCTCGGTAGACAGTCCAAACTTGCTGTCTTCCTCGGCAATATGAATTTGTAGTAGACAGGGAATAACACGGTTGTTTTTATTGGCTTGCTTGTTTATTTCCTTTAACAGCTTCAGGCTATCGACACCGTGGATCAAACTAACATAGGGTGCCATATACTTGACTTTGTTGGATTGCACATGACCTATCATATGCCATTGTATGTCTTTAGGTAGCTCCT
>MDSV01057103.1_pt1 | contig 30744 bp, 40 predicted proteins | sample 810851 | NCBI WGS metagenome assembly MDSV01 (sample SAMN05326640, study PRJNA326480) | marine metagenome | isolation source: seawater | place: Atlantic Ocean: North East | collected 2012 | reverse complement strand
TTGAAAACATTTATATTTTTTGTCAGCCATTATTCCCTCGCTATATCTATTGATTCATTGACGATTGATCTCATTTTTTCAACATGCTCAAACGTTTTATGGTGAGACAATACCACTTTTCTATCCTCGCTCAGAAGAACCAACATTTTCTTTAATTTTTCTAAATTCTCTATAATTTTATTATCCATAAATATGCTTTTTGTAACTTAATTTAATTAAGCATTATAATGCTCTTGAACCATGAAATCACTAAGACATATTTTTTTATACTGCATAATTTTTTTCAGTCATGCACCTTTTGCAAGTGAAATTGATAATTCTTATCAAAAACAATCGCTTCTTGCGGTTTTATATAAGAGAACATCTGCTGAATACAAAGCAAACACCTTTCAAATTTATATATCTGCCAAAAGCAATATTGATAAGGCATTGGTAGATGAATCTTGGACTGCTCTCTTAAATCAAAAAAATGGCTATCAAAGTTTGCCTCCAGCAATCATTTTAGATATTGATGAAACAGTTCTTGATAATTCAGAGCACCAGGTAAGAAGTATTAAAAACGGAACAAGCTACCCAGTTGGTTGGAAAGAATGGGTCTCTGAAGAATCCGCAAATGCACTACCTGGTGCAAAAGAGTATCTTAGTTATGCAGATTCTAAAGGCATTAAAATTTTCTATGTCACAAATAGAACTCATGACTTAGAGGAATACACACGTAACAATTTAAAGGCTTTAGGACTACCCCTGGATAATGATAGAGATGTACTTCTTATGAAGAATGAAAATGGCTGGGCTTCTGATAAAACAAGCAGAAGAGATCTAATAAAGAAAGACTATCGTGTCATTCAAATTTTTGGAGACCAGTTAGATGACTTTATACCTCTGGAGGAGACCGCAACAAGCATAGGTAAAAGAAAGGCACTTATTGATAAGTATGCAAGCATGTGGGGAGAAAAATGGTATATGTTAATTAATCCTATGTATGGTGAATGGGAAGAGGCCTTATACGAACATTGTTGGAGTTGTTTCCCTGAGCAGAGTGATCGAGTAGACCAAAGATTAAAAGCACTTGATTAAACTTGTGAATTATAAAAGAAATGACTAGCAAAACTTTTATTGATAAATATCTTGTTAATCTAATTGAGTGTGTAGAAACTGCTTCAGATAAGATTATGCAAATATATAAGAGTGATTATTTTGGACATAAGGAAAAAACAGACGGCTCTCCTTTAACTATAGCAGACACAAAATCAAATGAAATAATAATAAATACCCTTACAAAGATATCAGCAGACATACCTGTGATTTCAGAAGAAAATTTTAATGAGAAAAATTTAAAAAACTTAAGCAAAACATATTGGCTTGTTGATCCATTAGATGGAACAAAAGAATTTATAAATAAGACAGATGAATTCACAGTGAATATCGCAATGATTAACAATAAAAAATCAATATTTGGAATCGTTGCAGCTCCTGTAACAGGAAAAATATGGCATGGATCAATTTTTGATAATAATGAATATGACATAAATTCTGTTGAAAAACTTAGGATAGTAATGAGTAAGAGTCACAAAAGTGATAATGATAGAGCCTTTCTTGAATTCCTAAATAGCAATAATATTGAGCACGAGATTATTGAAAAGGGAAGCTCATTGAAACTCTGCAGTTTGGCTGATAATGATGCAGATATTTATCCAAGGTTTGGCCCAACATCTGAATGGGATATAGCGGCAGCACATGCAGTTTTATCAAGTTATGGAGGTAGCGTAGTAAAGGTTAAAGATAGTGAGGAATTAAATTATGCAAAAGAGTCTTCTATACTTAATCCATACTTCATCGCATTCAGAAATAATTCACTAAAAAGTAAATTTTTGCCTATTTTAGGAGATTTTTTCAAAAAATTGGTATAATTTCTAATTAATCATAATTAATTAGTATAATTAATTATAAATTTTAAATATAAAATGGGCACACAGTTACAACCATCACAACTTAATAGTCCAGGTAAAGATATTGAATCTTATCTTTCATCTGTTCATGCAATTCCTATTCTTTCAAAAGAAGAAGAGCAGGAACTTGCAATAAAGTTATACGAAGAAGATGATTTAGATGCAGCTAGAATGCTTGTAATTCATCATTTAAGATTTGTGGTGCATATTGCAAGATCTTACCAAGGCTATGGATTGCCTCTAGGCGATATTATTCAAGAAGGAAATGTTGGTCTAATGAAGGCTGTTGATAAATATGATCCTCATAGAGGAGTTAAAGTAGTTTCATTTGCAGTTCACTGGATAAAAGCTGAAATACATGAATATATTTTAAGAAACTGGAGACTTGTTAAGATTGCGACAACAAAAGCGCAAAGAAAATTATTCTTTAATTTAAGAAGCAAAAAGAAAAGCTTAGACTGGTTAACTAAAGAAGAAGCAGAAAAAATAGCAGCCGATTTAAATGTTGAAGTAAAAGATGTGTTGCATATGGAAAATAGACTTTCATCTAATGACTCTTCGTTTGATTCACCAGTTCCTATAGGAGACGATGATGAAATGATGTCTCCTTCACAATACCTTGAAGACAAGACATATGACCCAGAAGTCATTGTTGCAAGTGAGCAAGCTGATGCAGTCAATAAGCAAGAATTAATTCATGCATTAAAAATGCTAGATGATAGGAGCAAAGACATTCTTCAACGAAGATATTTAGCAGATAAGAAAGTCACTCTTCATGATTTAGCTGATGAATATAAAGTTTCAGCAGAAAGAATTAGACAAATAGAGAATAGCGCTCTTAAAAAATTAAAATCCTTAATGATAGATTTTGCTTAGTATTTCCTCTTACACTTAAATGCGTTTAAAGTTTTTACCTTCTTTTGTCAAAAGAAGAGGACGCATTACAAAGAAGCAACAAGAAAATTTAAAATACTTATCTAGTTTTTCAGTAAAAGATATAAATGATATCAAGAATGAATGCTCTAAATTTAAATTATGTTGCCTAGAAATTGGTTTTGGCAATTCAGATAACCTTTGTAAACAGGCTATTGAAAATCCTGAAATATTTTTTATTGGCTCGGAAGTTTATATGTCAGGAATAGGATCCCTCATAGGGAATATAAAAGAAAATAGCATTAGTAATATTAAAATATTTCCAGATGATATAAGGATATTATTAGATAAAAATTCTGAGGAAATTTTTGATATTGTGCAAATATTATGTCCAGATCCATGGCCAAAAGATAGACATCACAAAAGAAGGCTGATTAATCAAGATTTTTTAGCAATGCTTAATAATTCTATGAAAAAAAATGCAAGTTTATATATTTCTACCGATTGGAAAAATTATGCAGAAAATATTAAAAGCGCTATAGAAGATAGCGGGTTTTTTAAACCAACTGCAAAGAAATTTTTAAAAAAATATTACTTAACAAAATTTGAAAAACGAGGGCAGGACCAAGGAAGAGAGATTTTTGAATTTAATTATCAGAAGCTCTTTTTAAAAAACTAACCAACAGTCGAGATAAAAACTCTTTCTTAAAATAATATGTTCTGGCGTCTAAAGATTTTTATAAATTCTTTTGATGCTATTGCTCGGTGACTAATTTTATTTTTTATTTCAGTGTCTATAGATGCCATAGAGCAAGAATAGTTATTTGGATAAAAAATCTTATCATATCCAAAACCCCCATCTCCGGAGCTCTCTACAGATATTTTCCCATAAATTTTTCCTTTAGCGATTATTGGCTTTGGATCATCATGACTTCTAAGGCCAACAAGTACACAAATATAATAAGCATCAAGGTCTTTAACATTTAGATCATTTAACTTATTTATTATTTTCTCTCTATTTTCTTTATCTGAAGAGCCTTCTCCAGCATATCTAGCAGAAAATATTCCTGGTTCAAAGTTGAGTGATGGAATAACAAGCCCAGAATCATCGGCAATAGTAAATTTTTTTGATTTTAATGAACCATATTTTGCTTTTATGAGAGCATTATCTTTGAAAGAGTTGCCATCCTCAATAGGGTCTTTGATACCTAAGTCTGGCAAAGAAAAAAGCTTATGATCATTAAATATTTTTTTAAATTCTTTTACTTTACCAGGATTAGAGGTTGCAATTAATATCTCATTATTACTTTTCAAGCAAATAAACTCCCTCAATCGCAAATAAGTTTGGACTTAATGAAGCAAGAGATCCAGAAATACCTTTTGAATTTAAGAAAACCTTATCTTTAATTTTTATACCCTCATCCTTGCAGAGTTGTTCAAAGTCTTTAATTGTGCATAAATGAATATTGTTTGTTTCATACCAACTTGATGGAAGTTCCGGAGTTACAGGCATTTCACCTACGGCTAAATTTAATCTACATTTCCAATAACCAAGATTTGGCAAAGTGACTACACATCTTTTTGAAAGATTAAGCATTCTTTGCAGAGCTAGATTTGGATTTTTTAAACATTGAATCGATCTTGCCATTATAGATAAATCAAAATTTGAAGATTCAAATTCGTTAATACCTTTATCTATATCTTGTTTAATTACAGGAACACCTTTTGCAATACATTCAGCTATCTTAAAGTCATTGATTTCGACTCCATAACCTAGAACATTTTTTGTTTTTATAAGCTCTTCTAATAAGGAACCATCTCCGCAACCAAAATCTATAACTTTACTTTCTTCTAGTACCCAGTTATTAATTATTTTTGAAATATCTCTAGCCATTACGATTGTATAAATTTTTCTATTATTTGTGAATATTGCTCTTTATAAAATAAGAAACTGTCATGTCCATGCTCTCCATCTAGCACTACATAAGAAGATTTAATATTATTATTAATTGCGGCTATTTGAATCTCTTTACCTCTTTCTGGTGGATATAACCAATCAGAATAGAAACCTATTATCAATAGCTCGGCTTTTATATTTTTTAATGCTTTATTGAGACCATCTGTTTTACTAGCTGCATCATACCCATCCATAGCTTTGGTCATTATGATATAAGAGTTGGCATCAAATGACTCTGAAAATTTTTCACCTTTGTATTGCAAGTAGTTCTCAACTTCAAAGTCTACCTTTTTATCTACCTTTGAAGCGTCATCTTGAAATTTTCTACCAAATCTAAGGTCCATATGCTTTTCAGATAAATATGTTATGTGGCCCAACATTCTAGCTGTTTTAATACCATTTTTTGGAACAACATTGTGTTCCATATAGTTGCCATTATGAAAATCCTTATCTTTTCTGATTGCTTCTCTTGCAACTTCATTCATTGCAATATTTTGTGTACTTGACTTTGCTGCTGCAGCAAAAATTCCTGCTTTTTTTATTTTATCTGGGTAGGCAATAGCCCATTCCAATGCTTGCATTCCACCTAAGCTTCCTCCAGCAATAAAGTGCCAATATGGAATATTTAACTTATCCATTAACATTTTCTGAGAGTTTACCCAATCACCAACACTGACTATTGGAAAGTCACTACCATAAGCCTTTTTTGTTACAGGGTTAATACTTATTGGGCCAGATGAGCCAGCGCAGCCACCAATATTATTGCAACACACAACAAAATTCTTATTTGTATCAATTGCTTTATCTGGACCAACAAGCTGATCCCACCAACCAATTTCTTTATTTTCATTTTCTCCAGCAGCATGATGGTTACCAGAAAATGCATGACATAATAAAATAGCATTAGTTTTTGACTCATTAAGTTCGCCATAAGTTTCTACCATTAAATCAAATGAATCTAACTTCTCACCTGACTCCAAAGTAATACCCTCATTAAAATTAATAAGCTCTGTTTTAGGTTTCATACAATTGCTCTCAGGATATCAGTTAAAAAACTTTCAAGTAAATTTATCAAGATTAAAATAAATAGAGGAGAAAAGTCTAACCCTCCGGCTGAAGGTATGTATTTTCTTATTGGAGCAAGAGCCTTATCTGAAGTTTCTTCTATTAATTGTAAAAAGGCATTTGAATTTTTTGGACGCACCCAACTAAGTATCACTCCTCCAATAATAGAAAAGAATATTATTCGCAACACAGCCATAAGAACTTGGACCGCTGCCACTCCCAAAAGAGTTAATATTTCATATTGACTGCTAAAGTAGACTATTAAAGATAAAAGTTTAAAGATAATAGAAAAAAGCAGAATATTTATAATTTGATTTGGAAAAATGAAAAAGATTTTAGATATTGGTTTATATACTTTAACGAAGGTAGATACAATAGGATTAAAATAATTTACCTTTAGTAAATTAAATATTAGAAAAAATATAAATAAATAGCTTATTACATTTAACAAGAGGCCTAAGATTTGTAGATCAGTACTCACTAGAAATTTCCTTAGATCGTTTTATCGCTGCATTTAATCCCTTTTCAAAAATCATACTAATTTTATTTGATTTAAAAGATTTAAGACCAGCTTCTGTAGTTCCTTTTTTTGAAGCAACGCTCTTTATTAAGCCATCCAAGTCTTTTCTATCTTCTATAGAAGATCCAACTCCTTTAATCAGGCTAACAATTATTTTATTTACTTCTTCTTTATCGCCATCGCATAATTTTAGTAATTTTTTTTCATATGTTTTCAAAAGATAGAAGAAATAAGCAGGACCACTTCCAATAATCCCAGTAAATGTATCAATTTTTGACTCTTTTTTTAGCGATATCACCATGCCCACTCTTTTCATAATGCTAATAACTTTGGCAAGATTAGTTTCATTAAAGCTTAAATTATAAATAGCAGTAATGCCTAAATTAAATTTTGAAGATGTATTTGGCATCGCTCTAAGAAATTCTATGTTTTTATTAATTGTTTTATATTTGCTTGTTTTTATGCCTGCCACGAAGCTAATTATTTTAGGATTCTTATAATCTCTTAATATTTCTTGATATGCATTAATAGCATCTTTCGGCTTAACAGCAAGTATAAATAAATCAATTTTTAATGATTTTTGGCTATTAAGATTTCTTATTTTAAGTTTTTTAAGTAATTTTTGGTTTTTAAGGTTTCTATCCACAAAGAAAATATTATTTTTTTTATAACCCGATCTTAATAAACCTTCTATAAAAGCTTGAGCTATATTGCCACCACCATAAAAGGCAATTTTCATAATCTTTTACCAAAGATAGACTCACCAATTCTTAACATTGTAGAGCCATGTATTATTGCAGTCTCAAAGTCTGAAGTAGTTCCTAGTGAGACTGAAGTCGCATCAGGATATGAAGATTGAAGTTTTAGGCTTAGATTTTTTACTGATTCCATAGTTTTTGCTTGTTCAATTTTGTCATTAGTTAATTTTGGAAGTGCCATTATGCCTTTTAAATTTATATTTTTCATAGATTTAACTATTTTTGCAATATCCATAAGTTCGTTCGGTTGACAACCGTTTTTTGATACTTCAGATGATGCATTAACTTGGATACATGCATTAATTTTTTTATCTATTTGTTTACACTCCATATCTAATTTTCTAATTACTTTTTCTCTATCAAGTGTATGCACCCAATTAGCATGTTTAGCGATGAGCTTAATTTTATTAGATTGAATAGGCCCAATAAAATGCCAGATGATTTTTTCAGAATTAATGAGTTTAGATTTTTCAAACAATTCCTGAGCATAATTTTCACCAAAATTATGAATTCCATTTTGTAGAGCAACTTCTATCAATTCGTGACTTTTCTTCTTAGAAACAGCTATTAGAGTTAAATTTTTAGGTTCAATATTTCCTTTAGAGCAGGCGATATTAATTTTTTCTTTTATTTTTTTTATATTTTTAATTATTTCTGTTTGCATAGAGTTCTAAGGCGAGGATCAAAGCCTGTCTTTGTAATTTTTTCTTTGGCATTATTTGCTAATGATTTATTTTCATATGGGCCGGATATTACGCTATTTAAAAGCTTGCCAGGCTGATTGGAACTATAGACTTCACTGATAGAGATTTTTTTTATTTCGGTTTGGAGCATATTTTTTGCTTCTAATGCATATTTTTTATTGCCATAGGCTCCTATTTGGACAAAATATTTACACTCTAGTTTTATGTCATCTTTTTTAGTCTCTACTAAAATAGAATCCTCAACTAATGATGTTGGAAAATCAATTATTACTGAATTTAATGAGTCTTCAGGTTTAATTGGCACAACATTACTTTTGAAATATAAAAAAGATGATGAAGCTAAGCCAAATGATATAACTAATAAAAATATAATTGTATTGCGAGAGATGGCTTTAGGTGCTGATTTTTTTGATCTGAACACACGCTTATTCTTAACAACACTCTTTTTCTTATTGTTATTATTTGCATAATCTTTCATTGCACTACATCTTTTGCATCGGAGTAATACCTAATATATCTAGACCATTTGCAATAGTTTGTCTAACGGCAGTTAAGCAAAAAATAATTGCTCTCATATTATCTTCTGACTCAGAAAGTACGTGATTGTCGTTATAGTAGCTATGAAATAATTGAGACAAGTCTCTTAAATAAAAGATAATTAAATGTGGTTGAAGAGTTTGTGCTGCTTTTTTTACAACATTTGGATATTTTGATATCTCATGTATTAATTTATCAAACTTATCATATGAATTATTTTCAACATCTATTGAATTAATTTTCTCCCCTTTATTATTTTCTTTAAACTTTTTCTCTAGCGAATAAATTCTTGCATGAGCGTATTGAATATAATAAAAAATGTTTTCTTTGCTATCTGATTTAGCTAAATCTATATCAAAATCTAAATGTTGATCTGCTTGTTTAGATAGGTAGTAAAATCTAGCTGCATCTGCCCCAATGTCCTCAACAAGATCTTTTAATGTAAAGAATTCCCCAGACCTTGTAGACATTTTTATTTTCTTTCCTTCTTTAAATAAGTTTGCAAATTGAACTAACTTTACAACTAATTTTTCTTTTTTTGAGCCTAGCGCCTCTATCGAAGCTTCAATCCTCTTGATGTAACCGTGGTGATCGGCACCCCAGATATTAATTAATGTATCAAAATTTCTATCTACTTTGTTTTTATGATACGCAACATCAGATGCAAAGTATGTTGCTCTTCCATTGTCTCTAATTAGTACTCTATGTTTGTCATCACCACTTACATCAGTATTTAACCAAAGTGCTCCATCTTTTTTGTATGCTTTATCATCTTTTTTTAATTTATTAATTAGTTTTGAAATTTGCGAATCCGAATCTTTTAAATCTCCTAATGAAGTTTCTCTAAACCAATAATCAAAATTTACATTAAAACTTTCTAGGTCTTGTTTAATTAAATTAAGAATATTCTCAAGAGAGAAGTCCTTCACACTATCCCAAATAACATCATTTTTCTCTTTAAGGTTAGATATTATTTGATCAATTTCTTCCTCTGCATCTTCAGGAAGATCTTCAATTATTGACTTTGGGTCTTTATATGAAATGATTTCTTTTTTATTAAAAGCAGCTCCAATTTCTTCAATATATTTCCCTTTATAGGTATTAATTGGAGAAAAATTATCAAGATCTTTTTGAACAATTTTGATAATTACACTAGCTGTCAGTATGTCAATTTGCCTACCGGCATCATTAATATAATATTCCTTTTCAACTATCGATCCTGTTTTAGTTAGAATTCTAGCTAGCGCATCACCATATGCAGCTCCTCGTCCATGACCAACATGCAATGGTCCTGTAGGGTTGGCAGATACAAATTCAATTTGCACTTTATTTCCATTTCCTAGATTAGTTTCCCCAAATTTTTCTTTGTGCTTGTTTATGTTACCCAAAATAGATAAGAAATCTTTTCTATCTAGAAATATATTTATAAATCCAGGACCAGCCATCTCAACCTTTTTAAATTTATTTAATTTACTTAATTTTTCTTCTAATTCTTTTGCAAGCTCTTTTGGATTAAGATTTAATATACTTGCTGCAACCATACATACATTGGTTGTTAAATGCCCATTATTTAAATCTTCTGAGATAGTAGTAGAAAATTTATCATTAATAATAGATAAAGAATTTTTTTCAATGTCATCAATTGATGACAAAAAATTATCAATTTCTTGATTAATTAAGTTTATCAAGATTTTGCTCTCCCAACATATGACATATCTCTTGTATCAACCTTAATAATCTCATTTTCATTAATAAATAATGGAACTTGAACATTTATATTTGTTTCAAGTATTGCATTTTTTGTTGCTCCAGATACCGTATCTCCTTTTACACCTGGCTCAGATTGAATAATTTTTAATTCAACTATTGCTGGAGGATTTACGACTATTGGCTGATTATTCCATAGAATAATTTCACAAACTTCTTGTCCTGTAAGCCATTTTGTTGCATCTCCCATCTGTGATGAATTTATTTCTATTTGTTCATAAGTATCTTTATCCATAAAGTGCCATGTTTCATTATCATGATAAAGAAATTCCATTTCTTGATGATTAATATCTGCAGACTCAACGCTTTCTCCTGATTTAAATGTCTTATCATTAGTATTGCCTGTTAAAAGATTTTTATATTTCACTCTCATGACCGCCTGTCCTTTACCAGGTTTATGAAATTCATGCTCCACTATTACACATGGAGCACTATCAATTATTAACTTAGTTCCATTTTTAAATTGATTTGTTGAAATTTTCATATCATATTCACTTTTATGTTATTTTAATGGGGAGGGAACAAAAATGAAAAAACTTTTAAAAATCATACTCATGTCTGTAATTGTAACTTCTTGCGCGCCTAGTAGCGAAAAAAGTAATATGAAGGAAGATTTAGATAATTTTTTATTAGACGTTGAAAAAGAATATAAAGAAGAGAGCCCTGTTATAAATTCTGCTTCTTGGATAAGTTCAAATTTTATTACTTACGACTCACAAAAAGTAATAGCTGATTATGGAACCAGGTATACGCTTAAATCTTTAGAAACCTCTAGAAGGGCTGCTGATTTTAATAATGTTGATACTTCGCCTGAACAGAAAAGAATGTTAAATATTCTTAAAAGTTCATTTGTAATGCCTCCTCCATTTGACACTAACCTTGCAAAAGAACTTTCAGAAATAACTACAAGTCTAGAAGCAATGTATGGAAATGGTGAATATTGTTATGAAGATGGGCACTGTTTTGACTTAGAGGGCTTTGAAGCAATTATTGATAAATCTAGAAATCCTAATCAATTATTAAGCGCTTGGAGAGGGTGGCATGAAATTGGAAAACCTATGAAACCAATGTATATGCGTATGGTAGAAATTGGTAATCAAGGTTCAAAAGATTTGGGCTATGAAGGACTAAGCGATCTATGGTTCAGTAAATATGATATGCCGGCACAAGATTTTCTTAATGAAACTGATAGGGTTTGGGAAGAAGTTAAGCCTCTATATGATGCGCTTCACTGTCATGCTAGAGCAAAATTAAATGATTATTATGGAGATGATATTGTTTCAAAATCAGGACCTTTGCCTGTTCATTTGTTAGGCAATATGTGGGGGCAATCTTGGTCAAACATATATGACATAATTTATACAGAAAATTCTAAATCAAATTCTATAGATGTTACTAAAATAATTGAAGAAAAATTATTAAGCGAGATTGACATGGTTGAATATGCCGAAGATTTCTTTATATCTATAGGTTTTAAGGCTTTGCCTGAAACATTTTGGGAAAGGTCATTATTTGTTAAGCCAAAAGATAGAGCAGTAGTTTGCCATGCTTCTGCATGGAATTTAGATCCAGCTAATAATGATCTAAGAATTAAAATGTGTATAGAAAAAAATGAAGAGGATTTCATTACAATTCATCATGAGCTAGGCCATATTTTTTATTATCAAGCTTATAATCATTTACCTTACCTTTTCCAGGGAGGAGCCAATGATGGTTTTCATGAAGCTTTTGGCGATCTTTTAACTTTGTCTATTACACCAGATTATTTGATGAATATTGGTTTTATATCTGAAGATGAAGCAACCAATGCAAAAAAAGACCCTATAGGCTTATTAATGAAACAAGCTTTAGAAGGGGTAGTTGTTGTTCCTTGGGCATTGATGCTAGATAAATGGAGATCTGGAGTATTTAATGGAGAAATAGATGAGAGCAATCTAAATTCATCATGGTGGAATTTAAGAGAACATTATCAGGGAATTAGCACCAGTGGTGAAAGATCTGAAGAATATTTTGATCCTGGAGCAAAATACCATATACCTGGAAACACTCCTTATACAAGATATTACTTAGCAAGGATTATGCAGTATCAATTTCATGAAGCTTTGTGCAAAGAAATGGGCTTTGATGGCCCACTTCATGAATGTTCAATATATGGTAATAAAGTTGCTGGAGACAAAATAATATCAACTATGGCTTTAGGAGAAAGTCAGCCATGGCAAGATACATTTGAAAATTTAACAGGAACGAGAAAACTTAGTGGTAAGTCGATATTAAGTTATTATGCACCACTTAAAGATTGGCTTGATAATCAAAATAAAGATAGAACTTGTGGGTGGAATTAATTATGAAATGGTTTGTTAATTTATTAATATCAATAATTGCATTTTTTATTGGGACGGGAATTGCTTATTTAACAGGAAGTTATATCGTTCTTAATGCTGTTTTATTAGCATTTTTAATTCAGTGGGTTGCCTTTATTCCCGCATACACATTTCAAACTGAAAAGTTTTATGACTTAACCGGAACTTTATCTTATTTAACAGTTGTTTGGTTTACATATATGCTCTCTAATCCAGTTGGCCAGATTAATACTGGAAATCTTTTATTAGCATTATTAATTTCAATTTGGGCAGTTCGACTTGGAAGTTTTTTATTCTTAAGAATTCATAAAGCTGGTGAAGATAAAAGATTTAGAAAGATCAAACCATCTGCCTCTCAGTTTTTTATGACATGGACCCTTCAAGGATTATGGGTTTCTTTATGTTCTATGTGTGCTTTAACCGCTATTTCTAGTGAAGTTGGAGTAGTTATAAATATAGTCTTTTACATAGGCATTGTATTATTTTTAATAGGTTTTGTTATCGAGGTTGTGGCTGATAATCAAAAGAGCAAATTTAGATCTCTTAATGAAAATAAAGATAAATTTATTACAACCGGTTTATGGGCAAAATCTAGACATCCAAATTATTTTGGAGAAATAATGCTCTGGACATCTATAGCACTAATTGCGCTTCCATCATTAAGCGGAATGCAGTATTTAACCTTAATTTCACCTATTTTTACATATGTCTTATTGGTGCATATTAGCGGTGTGAGGATGCTTGAAGACATGGGCGCTAAAAAATGGGGACACCTAGAAAACTATAGAGAATATAAATCTAAAACTCCAAGAATTTTCCCAAAATTATAAACTCATATAACGGATAGACTATATTCATAAAAAATATACAATATTAAGTTGATTTATAAGTATTTTTAGATTAGGCAGAAGATGCATAAATGATTTATTTATAGCAAATAGCCTGTTAATATTATGTGAATTTAGGTCAGGGAGAAAATGATGTATAAATTTATAAAGAATATATCTTTATCAGTCCTTGTTGGTTTTAGCATTATTTCATTAGCAAATGAAGTTGTTGAAGTTAATATGGAGAATGTTTTAGTGGTTGGGAGAGATAACCAACAATTATCTGCAACGTCACAAGATAATATCGATCAAACAGAAAGACAAACAGATAAAATTGTCAACGAATGGAAAGTTGTTTCAAAGCAAGTTGAAGGCTTAAAGCTTTATAACGCTCAAAAAAGAATCCAAATTCAAGCACAGTTAGACTTAATGGATAAGCTTGATGAGCAGTTAGTTCAAGTTGTTGTAATGCAAAGACAAATCCCGCCATTAGCTGGGAAAATGCTTGATACCTTAGAAACATTTATAAAATTAGATACTCCTTTTAGAGCAGAAGAAAGAAGAGCAAGAGTTGATCTTGTAAGATCTTCTATGTCAAAACCTAAAGTAACTGCATCTGAACAAGTGAGACAAGTACTAGAGGCATATAATATAGAGGCTGAATATGGCAGAAAAATAGATACATATGAAGATAAATTAGCAGATGGAACTGTTGTAAATATCTTAGTTATAGGAAGAATCGGCATGTTCTATCAAACAAAAGATGAAAGAACCAGTGGCAGATGGGATAACGAAACAGGTCAATGGGAAAAACTTCCAGGAAGTTATAGAAAACCAATTAGAGATGGTATAAGAATGGCTAAAAAATTAGCACCAATAGACATGCTTCTAATGCCAGTCGTCAAAGGAGAAGTATAATGAATAAATTTTTATCAATATTATTTGTCCTAATATTTTCTTTTAATACTTTTGTGTTTTCTCAAGAGTCTGAAGAAGAAGCTGAGGTTACAACCGTTGAAGCACTTTTAATGCTTGTAAAAGAAGGCAAAACAAAAGAACAAGCTGCTAACGTAGAAAGAGAGTCTAAATTTATGGCAGATAAGAATAAACAAGCATCTATTCTTGCAGCTGAAAAAAGAGAGTTAGCCCGACAAGAAAAAATTGCAGATCAGCTAGAGGCTGAATATAAAAAGAATGAAGCAATATTAGTGGTTAAAGAAGAAGCATATCAAAAAGAACTTGGTTCTTTGGTAGAGCTTTTTGGTCACTTACAAAGTTCTGCTAGTGAAGCTGCTGTAACATTTTCTGGTTCCTTGACAGGGCCACAATATGGAGTTGAAAGGGTTGGTTTTTTAAATGATTTAACTTCAAAAATGTCTGAAACAACCGAACTTCCTACTATCAGAGAGATTGAAGGTTTATGGTTTGAGCTTCAAAGAGAAATGATAGCAAGTGGACAGGTTGTATCGTTTGATACTAATGTTATTGATCCTAATGGTGAATCATCTACTTGTAATGTAACAAGAGTTGGTTTATTCAATGCAGTTTGTGATGGAAAGTATTTAGAATATATTTCATCCACAGGTGATTATGCCTTCTTACCAAGACAACCCGAGGGTAGATTTACTAAAACTGCTAAGAAAGTTGGTAAAGCTGATGTTGGCGAAATAGTTAAATTTGGTGTAGATCCAACTGGACCTCAAGGCGGAAGTCTTTTAGCAAATTTAATTCAAACACCATCATTGCTTGAAAGGGCACAACAAGGTCGTGAAGTTGGATATGCAATTATATTTGTAGGTCTGATTGGTATCGGCTTAGCTTTTTGGAAACTATATAGCCTATATATGCTTGGCTTATCTGTTAAAAAACAAACAAAATCCAAAACTCTTGATGTTAGAAATCCATTAGGAAGAGTATTAAAAGCTGGAGAAGATAATTTCAAGAAAGATATAGATACATTAGAGTTGAAACTTGCTGAAGCAATCATGGCTGAAAGACCAGATATTGAAAGAGGTATAGGGGCTGTTAGGATAATATCAGTTGTAGCACCTTTAGCGGGACTGCTTGGTACGGTTACAGGTATGATCGTAACCTTCCAAATGATAACTCTCTATGGTACTGGCGATCCTAAATTAATGGCTGGTGGTATTTCTCAGGCTCTTGTTACAACTGTTTTAGGTTTGTTAGTTGCAATTCCTACAACACTTCTTCATTCTTTTGCAGCATCATCTGCTAAAGGAATAATTAGCGTTCTAGAGGAACAAAGTACAGGTATTCTTGCAGAACGAGCAGAAACTAACTAGTAATTAATTATGTTATTTGCTATCACAGAAGCTTTTTCATCCATAAGAGACTTTATGGAAGCTGGTGGTACAGTTTTATGGTTAATTGCAATATTAGTTTTTTTTATGTGGGCACTAATTTTTGAGAGAATTTGGTACTTCTCTCATAGTCATGACATTTACATTCAAGATGTTTCAGGTAAATGGAATAATAGATCTGATAAAACTTCATGGCATGCTCTTCGAATTCGTGAAAAAATGATTTCTCAAGCAAAAGTAGAAATTAGTAAGAATTTATCAATAATACAAACATGCGTTGTGTTAGCTCCTTTATTTGGTCTACTAGGAACAGTTACTGGGATGATAGAGGTGTTCCAAGTAATGGCATTTAATGGTGGAGGTGATGCAAGGGCAATGGCAGGTGGCGTTTCTAAAGCTACATTACCAACCATGGCAGGTATGGTTGTTGCTCTTTCCGGTGTATTCGCAACGATATATCTTACTAGCGCATCAGATAGACACACAAATGATTTAAATGAATTAATTAAAAGAGAATTATAGGAGATTTTGATGAGAAGAAATGCAATAAATTCAGCAGTTAAAGACGAAGAAAGCGAAATAAATTTAACTCCTATGCTTGATGTTGTTTTCATCATGCTAATCTTTTTTATTGTTACGGCAAATTTTATTAAAGAACCAGGATTGGAGATTAATAGACCAGATTCCGATACTGCAGAAACTCAAGAAAATGCTGCAATCCTTATTGCAGTTGGTGCAAATGATGAGGTCTGGATGGATGGAAGAAGGATTGACGTTAGACAGGTAAAAGCAAATGTTGTAAAAATGCTAGCAGATAATCCTCAAGGTTCGGTGGTTATTCAGGCTGATGAACAAGCAATTGCAGATACAATAATAAAAGTTATGGATGGTGCTAGGGAAGCAGGCGTAAATGCGATTTCGTTAGCATCAGAACCAAAATAAATTATGGATCAAGTTCTTTCTGCTATAAATTCTGTTACAAGGCCTTTACATGAACTCTATGTAAAAGCTTTTAATGCAAATAAGTATGCTGCAGGAATAGGCTTTTCTTCTTTAATAACAGTTGGATTATTTTTTATTATGGTAATCCTAATTGCTTTAGGAGATAGCGGCATTAAAGATGATAATTCAGTAAAGCTTACTGATATTGTTATGCCTGAAAGAGAAATAGATACTTTCATGAGTGAGGTAGATAAACCAGATAAGCCTGACGAGCAACCAGAAGATATCGCGCAACCAGAGCTTGATCTTCAACCGCTTACAGGACTTGATGTTAGTGTTGCTAAGCCTAAACCAAATTTTAAAGCTGGTGGGTCATTTTTTAGAGATGGTGAATATATCCCACTTTTTAAAGTGGTGCCTATATATCCTAGAAGAGCTCAAGAGAGAGGAACTATGGGTTACGCATTAGTTTCATTTACTATTACCGAAACAGGAAGCGTTGAAAATGCAGTGCCTGTCGAAGGTTATTGCTCAAGCAAAAGCCCTGAGGACCCTGCTGTTGAATTTAGACCATGCTCAATGTTTAATAGCGCTTCAGCAAGAGCCGCCGTAAAATTAAAATATAAGCCTAAAATTGTAGATGGCAAGGCAGTTCCTGTAGATGATGTTTTGCATAGGTTTACTTATATATTAGATGAGGGATAATTTTTTATTATGAAAAAACAAATTTCATTTTATATTTTTTCACTTCTTGCCTTTAGCTTTTCTTTTGCTTCTATGGAAGTTTATTCTCAAGAAGATGACGCTATAAAAAAACAACCAGTTAAATATAAAAAAGCAAGAGCACTTCAAGCCTCTACAGCAAAGAAAATGGCAAAAGTATATGAAGCTCTTGAAGTGGTTGATGAGAAAGGTGAACCAGCACCAGATATGGAAACAGTCACCAGAATCTTAACTGAATTAAGAAATGAAAAAGATGAATTAAAAAGCTATGACAGATCAGTCATGTGGAATGCTTGGGCTTATGTATATTTTAGTAGCGAGAAATATGCTCAAGCAATGGACGCATATCGTAAATTAATAGCTGAGCCTGAAGTAACCATCCCCTTAAGGACTCAAGGTCTTTTGTCTCTCGGCCAGTTATATATGGTTCAAGAAGATTATGAGAAAGGGATCCAGTATGTTCTTCAATGGCAAAAAGAGATTGAGAAAGTAACTGCCCAATCATATGCTCTTCTAGGACAGGCATATTTTTCATTAGAAGATTATAAGAAATCATTATCATCAATAGAGACTGCAATTAAATTGGCAGAAGAGGAAGGCTATAAACCAAGAGAGAACTGGTATGTAATTATGGCTGCCAATATTAGTGAGATGAAAGCTGAGATTGGAGAAAAAGAGTCGCTTCAAAGACAACTTCCAATATATGAGATCTTAGTAAACCTTTATCCAAAGAAAATATATTTTATTCAACTTGGCGGTGTCTATGGTCAGCTTGGAAGGGAAAGAGATTATATGATTACGCTTAAGGCTGCATATGCAAAAGATTTCTTAGATAAAGAATCCGAATATAAAGCATTAGCACAACTACTTTTATTAAATAAAAATCCATATTGGGCTGCTGAAGTTCTTATATCAGGTCAAAAGAAAATGATTACTATTGTTGATGAAGATACTGAAGAAGAAAAAATTGTTCCGGTAGTAAAAGATACAGAAAAAAATCTTAAACTTTTAGCAGACTCATTAAGGATGGCTCAAGAAATAGATAGAGCAATTCCTATTTTAGAAAGATCAGCTGCAATGTCCAAAGATGGAGAATCTTATGTACTTTTGGGCAATTTATATTTATCTGAAGATAAAGTTAGTGAAGCTATTAAATCAATTAAAAAAGGATTAGAAAAAGGTAAAGTAAAAAATCTTTCGCAAGTATATTTAACACTTGGCCAAGCTTATTTTGAGCTTCAAGAATTTGATGAAGCTAAGAAAAATTTTAGAATTGCCGCAAGAGATAAAAAGAAAAAGATTAAAACTCAAGCTAACAATTGGATTAAATATACTGAAAACGAAGAAATTAGGGTTGCAAATTTAGCTCTAAGAAGAGATTTTATTCAACAAAATTCTACTTAATTTTTTCATAGGTTATAACAGTAAAGTTATAGTCATTTTCTGAGTCTTTAGTGAAACTTTCTTTATTGATTTCATCCCATTCCTTAAGATTAAGATTTGGATAAAAAACATCTCCTTCAATATTACAATCCACTCTTGTAAGCACTAATTTATTTGTAATTGATAAAGTATCCCTAAAAAGATAACCCCCACCAATTATTACAATTTCATCTAGATTATTATTTATACAGACTTCTTTAGCATTATTAATAGCATCCTCAGTACTTTTAAATATTTGAGCATCTTCAATTTCATTGATTGTTTTAGATACAACAAAATTCATCCTATTTGGGAGAGGGCGCCCTATAGATTCAAAAGTCTTTCTTCCCATAATAATAATTTTATTAGTTGTATAGTTCTTAAAATGAGTTAGATCAGCTTTAAGTTTCCATGGGAGGTCATTGTTTACACCAATAACATTATTATTTGAAAGTGCAACTAAATGAGAAATTATCATTTATATGGCCATCTCTGCTTTTATAGGAGGATGTGGATCATAGTTTTCTAGAATAAAATTATCTGTACCATATCTTTTTAGATCATCTATTGAATTTAGTTTTGGCATAATTAGCTTAGGTAATGGTCTTGGATTTCTAGAGATTTGTTCTTTAACCTGTTCAATAGAGTTTTTATATATATGCGCATCCCCAAACGAATGTATAAATCTTTTAGGTTGAAGATCTAGTATTTCTGCAATAATTGATAACAGTAGAGCATAACTAGCTATATTAAATGGAACTCCTAAAAACATATCAGCACTTCTTTGATACATATGACAGCTAATTGTATTTTTATTAATGTAAAACTGTGACATAACATGACAAGGCGGCAAGGCCATCTTGTCTATCTCACTTACATTCCAAGCTGAAAGAATATGTCTTCTTCCATTAGGATTATTTTTTAGACCAATTAATAAATTTTTTATTTGATCCTCTCCGCTCCAGTTTCTCCATTGCACACCATATACAGGACCAAGAATCTTTTTTGTTTCAGAATTTTCATAACCTAATTTTTTCCCTTGATTATCTGCATTATCAGTCCAGATGGTTGAATATTTATCTAGATTAGTTATCTCAGACCTATCTTTATTAAATCTTATTTCTGCTAATCTTCTTTCATCATCGGATCCTTCTAGAAACCATAAGAGTTCCGAAACCACACCTTTCCAGGCTAGGGATTTTGTTGTTACAGCAGGAAAACCTTCTTCTAAGTCAAATTCTAATTGATGACCAAAAGATGAAATCGTACCCGTATTAGTTCTATCATCTTTTTCTTCACCATTTTTTAAGATATAGCTTAGAAGATCTATATAAGCTTTCATATGTTTTTCCTAGAATATATCAATATAAAAAATCCTATAATTATCATAGGAATACATAATATTTGTCCCATGCTAATACTATCTAGTGCGATATAGCCAATATGAGCATCAGGCTGTCTATAAAATTCAATTATAAATCTTATCGAGCCATAAAAAATAAGAAATGAAGAAGAAACAACACCTTTAATATTTGTTTTGCTATTTATAAAAAACAATATTACAAATAAAAGCAATCCTTCACCAAAACTCTCATATAGCTGAGACGGGTGGCGTAAAACACCAAATGGATCAGTTGGGAATATAAAGCCCCACTCACCATTAGTAGCCTTTCCATACAATTCACCATTAAGAAAATTACCAATTCTTACCAAGCCAAGGCCTATTGGCATTGCTAATGCAACTCCATCCATCAAGCTAAGAAATTTAATATCTTTTTTTTTTGCAAAAAATTATTAAACTTATTATCACGCCCATTAGTCCACCATGGAAGCTTAAGCCACCTTGCCATATATAAAATAATGAAAGAGGGTCATTAGTTAATTGGTCTGTACCGTAAAAAAACATATAACCCAACCTTCCACCACAAATAGCACCAAAGAATAACCCATATAAAAATACCATGTCATTAACATCTTCTTTATTTAAGGCTAGACTCTTAATCGCCTTATTATTCTTTAAAAACATATAAATTAAGACAGCTGATAATAGCCAAGTTATTGCATAATACTGAATTCTTAGTGGTCCAAATTCAATTAGACTAGGGTTGTTAAAAAATTCTGGTAATTCAACAATCATATTACGAACATATATATTGAAACTATAAGAAACCATGAAGCCATTAGCCTCCTAAGTACAATTTGTGATAAATAATGAGCAAGATCAGCCCCATACTTTGCAAAGAAAATACTTGTTGCAGAGACTCCAATTACAGCAGGCAAATAAATATATCCAAAACTCATATTAGGAAGTATATCTACATTTATACCTGCAATGATATAGCCAAGTGTGCCAAAAATTGCTATTGGAATACCACATGCAGCCGAGGTTCCAATTGCACTAGTTAAACTTAATCCTATAGATCTAAAATAAGGCACTGAAAATGTCCCACCACCTATTCCAAGAATTGATGATATAAATCCAATAATAGAGCCAGTAAAAACAGATTGAGTATTAGTAGGACTTATCTTTTTTGATGTAATTTTTAAATCAAATAAAATTTGTAGACCAACAAGCAAAAGAAATGTAGCAATTGATAATTTAAGAATCAGGCCTTTTATTTGAACTGCAAATAAAGCTCCAGCAAAAGCTCCAAAAACGATTCCCATAGCAACAGGCTTAAATTGTTTAAATTCTATAGATTTTTTTTTTCCTATGAGCATTTGCAGAAGATAGACCTGTAAAGATAATGCAAGAAATAGCCGTGCCTATTGAAAGTTGAACAATAATTTCAGTATCAAAACCTAGATTAATAAAAGTACCAATTAAAACAGGTACAATAATAAGTCCGCCTCCTATTCCAAACATTCCTGCTAATAAACCAGCTAGTATTCCAAGGACACCAAATATTAAAATTTCATCAAACATTACTAAACTCATCAAAGAAAGAATATTTTAATTTATTTAATGCTTCTCGATAGACTTTTTCTTTAAAAGAAATTATTACATTTAATGGGTACCAGTAAGATACCCATTTAAAGTCGTCAAATTCATTATCGGGGTCGTTTTCAAAAGAAATTTCAACATTTTCTTTTAGCCTAAATAAAAACCATTTTTGCTTTTGCCCCTTAAAGTTACTATTAATAAGTTTTCTTCTTCTACTCTTTTTAGGAACGTCATATTTAAGCCAGTCATCCAATGAGTTTATTAATTTCACTGATTTTGATTTGATACCAACTTCTTCATAGAGCTCTCTTTTTGCAGCTTTTAGAGAACCTTCTGTAAAGTCAATTCCACCTTGAGGAAATTGCCAGCTATTCATCCCCTTTCTCTTGCACAATAATAACTGACCTTTTTTATTAGCAACTATAAGCCCTACATTTAATCTATAACCAATTTCTTTCATATATTTAAATATTTTTATTTAAGTCAATATTTTTATTTATTAAATAAACAAAAATAAGACTTAGCATTATTAATATCAGACTAGGGCTGGCTGCCATCTCCCATTGACCTTCACTTGTATAGTTATAGATTTTTGTTGAGAGAGTATCAAAATTCACTGGCCGTAATAATAAAGTTGCTGGTTGTTCTTTTATGGCCTCAATAAAAACTATCATGATACTGAGAAGAATCGCAGGCTGCATTTGAGGAAGATAAAAATATTTAAATGCTTTAAGTGAATTTCTTGGTTTTGTTGATAATGCATTTTCTGCTGATTTAGAAATATTTGATAGAGATGCTGAGATATAGTTAAAAGCCGGTGTCATAAATCTTAAACTAAGGCATATGATCAATCCATATAATCCATATAAAGTGATAGAAGTATCAAATAATATATAAAAACTAATTAATAGTCCTGCAGATATAACAGAGCCTGGAATTGCATATCCAGAAGTAGATACTGATATCAAAAATTTTAGCTTATTTAGATTTCTAAAACTTAATGATAAAGCGGTTGCAAATAATATTGTAAATAATGAAGCACTTATACCAATTATTAGAGAATTTAGTAGTAAATAAAAATTATCATAAAAATTTATATCAGAATCAGATAGATACCAAATTATTAATTGAGTAAAAGGTATGCAAAATACTATTATGAATATCATAAGACAAACAAAGCTTAGAATAGCTTGTTTAATTGTACTTAATTCTATTTTCTGAAATACCTCAGCTGTTTTTGAGGCCATATTGTTGTCTCTTGTAAAATATTTAGTTACAAACATAATAAAGAAAACAAAAATTAATAAGTAGCCAGCTAATCTAGCTGCAGAGAAGTAACTTTGAAATCCAAACCAGGCATCATAGATTCCAACAGTAAATGTATCAATTCTTAAAGTTGAAACACCTCCAAAGTCTGATATCGTTTCAAAGATTACAAGCGCCATACCAGCAATGATAGTTGGTTTTAATGATGGAAGAATAACTTTAATTATTGCTTTTAGATTATTATTGCCTAGAGATTTTGCTGCTTTAAATATGCCTATTCCAACTGAAGAAAGCTGCGCTTTTGTAATTAGAAATATATATGGAAATAAAGCCATAGACATTATTAATGATCCACCGAAGATATTTTTTATTGAGGGCAGGACAATATTTAAAGTTCTTAAATATTCAGATATTGGACTAGCGTACTCAAAAATTCCTACAAAAATAAAAGCATAAACATATGCAGGAAAAGCAATTGAAAGGCTAAGTCCCCAGCTAAAGAATTTATGCCCAGGAAATTTATAAAAAGTTACTAATATTGCCAAAGGTACAGCAATCAAGGCTGAAATAAATGCTGAGCTAAATGAAAGAATGATTGTATTGAAGAATAAACTAATTAAATATTTGTTTGATAAAAAACTGTTATCAACTTCATTAAAGAAAGCTAAGAAAAAAAAGACTACAAAGAATGATATTGCAAACCCCACCCAAGGCAATGAAAAATAATTCCAAATTTTTAAGTTTTGCATTTTTTTATTCTAGGATTATTTTTATGTTGAACACTAACTTTCTTCTTCTAAACTTTCCGAACCTTTCTCAAGCTTGCTACCTAATACATTAATTCTTGTTTGAAGCTTTTGAACATCTTTCAAGGCTCCATCTAATCTCCTCAAAACATTTTCAGTGCTTGAATCAAAATTTGAGAACTCTTTTTGAATTCCTCTTACAACCTTTGCAACTTTTGTAGCGGTTTCATTTAGCTTTAGATAGTGGTGCCCAACCCTAATAGTATCTAAAAATGCTGCAAGAGTATTTGGACCAAGTATTAGAGTATTTTTTTCTGTAAGACACTCCTGTCTTAAATCATCTATTTTATCGACCAAATCAATAAGTTTTTCAGAGGCTACATATAACACTACATAATTTGAGGTCGTATTTTGAAGCATATATTTTGTTGAAATATCTTCAGCATCTCTTAAAACAGCAGTCCTCAGATCTCTTAATACTTTTTTTCTTTCATTGTCACTACTAGAAGATTCATAATTTTTATATTGGCCAGCATAAAACTTTGAATCTATTGGGACAATAAAACCCTCTGCAGTAGTAATTGCACAATCAACACGGTCAGCAGAATCAGGATTAATTTGAGCCTGAAATTTATAACTATTATTTGGCATAATGTCTCGAATTATTGATTCCAAACTCCATTCACCAAGTCTTCCGGTTGTGACATTTCCTCCAAGAAATCTATTTAATTCAAATATTGGCGCAGTAACAGAAGCTAAATCATATTCAATTTTATTAATATCGTTAGAAACTTCATTGAGTTTATTTTGAATGTTTTCGTTCCCACCATTATCAGAACTTTCTTTATTTTTTATGCTAAATAATACATAAACTAAAATTATAAGGATAATGATTAATGATATAGATATAAATATTAGATAATTGTTCATAATGTTAGTATAAAATGACACTTATAATGCACCAAGGAATTATAACAAGATTTAATTCGCTTAAAGAGAGGCGATTATCAATTGATATCACCAGGGGCAAGCCTGATAAAGATCAATTAGATTTATCTAACGATTTATTAAATATTTCAGTTCCAACAACTTCTGAAGATGGTATTGATTTAAGAAATTATGGAGAACCTTTTGGAATAAAAGAGGCTAGGGAGTTGGGGTCAGATTTATTAAATGCACCTTTTGAAAATATAATAGCCGGAGAACAATCGAGCCTTCTTTTGTGTTATCAAACAGTATTATCGAATTTTCTTTTTGCAGAACCCACACCCTGGAAGGATTTAGAGAATCCAAAATTCATATGTCCTGTTCCAGGCTTTGATAGACACTTTATGATGCTTAATGATTTTGGTATAGAGGCCATACCAGTTCCTCTTAGAAATGATGGTGTGGATTTAGATGCATTTAAAGAGGTTTTAAATCAAAATAAAAATGTTATTGGTATGCTATGTGTCCCAAAACATTCAAACCCATCAGGAGAAGTTTATTCTGATCAAAATTTAGAAGAATTATTTAGAATTGGGAAAGATTTTTCTGAAAAATTTGTTTTTTTATTTGATCATGCATACTTAATTCATGATTTTCTTCCCACTCCTGATCAAAAACCTTTGTGGGAATTAGCAGAAAAGGCAAAAGTTCAGCAGCAAACTATAATTACAACCTCTTTTTCTAAGGTAACATTTGGAGGAGGAAGTATTTCATTTATGGCAACTGCTGGACACTCGCTAGATCTTATAAAGAAAGTAAGAACGACAATGATTATTTGCCCAGATAAAATTAATCAAAAAAGACATGTAGAGTTCTTTAAAGATATTGAGACGATTAAAGCTCATATGGAAGAGCATGCTAAATTAATTAGACCAAAATTTGAATTAGCAAACTCATATCTTGAGAAACTTCCCAAAGAATGTGGTACTTTCTCAACACCAACTGGTGGATATTTCATCACATACTTCACCTCTAAACCTAATGCTAAAAAAGTTGTAAGCCTTTGCAAAGAATTGGGAGTTTTGATAACCCCAGCAGGGTCAACCCATCCAAATGGCTACGATCCTAAAGATAGTGCGATTAGATTAGCCCCAACTTATATATCTAAAGAAGATCTTGCTGATGCTATGGAAGTTTTCACAACTGCTGTTGAATTAGCACACTATGAAATAGATACTTAATTTTTTGTTCTTTCATGAGGGATATAGCATTCTCCATTAAAATGCGAAAATATTTTTTTTATGTCTGGATGATTTGCAGCCCCATTATCTTTATCTATAAGTAAATTTTGTTCTGAAACATAAGCTATATAAAAAATTTCTTCATTTTCAGCAAATAAATGATAGAAAGGTTGATCTTTTTTTGGCCTTATATTTTTTGGAATTGCGTTATACCATTCCTCAGTATTATTGAAGATAGGATCTAAATCAAATATTACACCTCTAAAATTTAGAAATTTATGTCTAACTATATTTCCAATTGAAAACTTTGCTTCTACTAATTCTTGCATTATATTTATAACTTAAACCATAAAAGAGAAAAAGTCATGAATGAAGATTTTATTGTACTTACAACATATGATATAGCCAACGTAGAAATTGAAGAACATTTAGGGTTAGTGCAAGGAAGCACAGTTAGATCTAGAAATGTTGGATCTGATTTTTTTGCCACACTGAAAAATTTAATTGGCGGAGAATTAGTTGGGTATTCAAAATTATTAGAAACATCAAGAGAACAAGCATATAGTAGAATGGTAGCTGACGCCAAGTCAAAAGGTGCCAACGGAGTCCTAGGTTTTCGTTTCCAAACTTCTACTGTTGCACAGGGCGCGGCTGAGATTTTGGCATACGGCACTGCAGTTAAAATTAAAAAGGGATAAATATGAATAAAACAGAAAAAATTGCCTTAAGAGAGGCCATGATAGTTGTATTTATGGGGGCTGCAATAAATTTTCCATTACAAACATATCTTTTGTGGTTAACCATTGACTCATGGCAATGGTCAGATCCAATAAAAATATCAGTATTTATTCAATTAATTATTACTGTTGTGGCTTTACTTCGAGTTTATGTAATAAGAATGAGGTTCCAAAGAGGTAAATTTTAATTATCTTTTTTGTCTCTTTCTTTATGTTTATGATCTTTCATATGGTTTTTCTTTTCGGCTATCTTTCTCATCTTTATTCTTTGATTAACCATGTCTTTACACCATACTTCATAAATAGTTGAATAATTAGCTGCCATATTAGCAAGCACTGCTGCTTCTTCCCATTTGCTCTCATCTTCTGGATATTCTTCAATTTCTTTCCAAGTCTTATCAGCAAGAGAGAGAATCCCACCAACTCCTTCTTTAGTCTCTTTACATTGTTTAAAGGTCATTAAATGATTTGGATTTTTAGGTCCATCTTTTGATTTTTCTTCTTTATTTTTATGATGATCAGCAACTATTCCTAAAGATAAGAATAGCCCTAAGATCAATAATAAATTTTTCATATTTTTCCTTAAATTTAATTCTTATTTCTTAGAGTACATCTTTTTTGTAAAAGTTCAAAAAAAATCTTTACTTTTAATTTTAAGTATTCATAATGCGCCAATATTTATACTAATAAACATAATTCTTCATGTTTATTAGTATAAATATGTTAGAAATAATTCAAATATTAAGCGTCTTTTTTGGTACATTGATAGCCGCACCACTTATTGTCTCAAAGAAAGCTAAGAAAAGAATGGTAGGGCTATTTGCAGTTATTGCAGGAAGTTTTTTTGCAATAATTGTCCAACTATATTTAGGTTTATATTATTTTGTTTTTGCAAATATATTTTGGCTTTTAAATGCATGTAATGGAATAAAGAAAATAATCAAAAGTAAAAAAAAGGAGATTAGAAATTTTTAAAATCTCTGAATTCGTAGGTGTGTATACCAGCTTTGCAATCCAATGAGTTATTTACAATAGATCTAGAAAGTTTCTTTACAGAAACACTTCTAAATTTTTTTAATGTCCCTTGTAAAAAAGGATCAACAATCAGAGATATCACATCAGCTAGAACTATGTCGAGCCTATTTTTGTTTCCCATAAGATGCCCAGGTCTAAATATATTTGTACTATTAAATTCAAGCTTGATTATTTCCTCTTCAAGCCTTCCTTTAGTTTTTAAGTAATAGTTCCAAGAATTTGATTTAGCTCCAACTGCTGAAATAAGCGAGATACTTTTGACGCCCATTTCTTTGGCTTTTTTAGCAATTTCTAACTGATACGTAAAATCTACTTCAAAAAATTTTTTTTTAAGAGTAGAGCTCATAAAACCCATTACATTATGAAAGAACAAAGGATATCCTAGAGAAAGATATACATGATCTATATTTGGGAAATTAATTGTTGTGAGATGATTAAAATCAATAATTAGTTCTTCAGCGCTATCTGGTAGGTTAGGTATGGCCCTTCTTCCGAGTGCAATAGTAGAGATATCTTTCTTGCCTAATATCTTCAGAATCTCATTACCTAAAAATCCTGTTGACCCTGCTAATAAATTCATTCTTATCTATTTAAATATATTTTTTCTACTTCAACGACAAGCTGTTCAATTGTTTTTGATCCATCCAATATGAAATCATGATATTTTTGATACATAGGCTCTCTTTCAGAGTAAATATCAGGAATTGACATTCCTGCTGGAACAGCCAGGCCTCTTTCTTGACCTACATCAATCCTTTTGATGATTATCTCTAATGAAGTTTTAATATATATTATTGAAGAAAATGTTTTGAGATGCTCCATTGACTTAGTTGAATAAACTGCACTTCCTCCAGTAGCAATAATTTTATTAGATGAATTTAAATTAAGTATTACTTCTTCTTCAGCATCTCTAACAAATTTGTAATCATATATATTTTTAATTTCTTCAAGAGAAGCTTCATATTTTTTTTCAATTAACAGATCAGTATCTATAAAATTAACATCTAACTTAGTCGAGATTGCTTTTCCAATTGTTGATTTTCCACATCCTGCCATTCCTATAAAGCAAATACTATTCATTTTTTGCAAACTCCTGGACTGCATTAATAAGTTCATGAGTAATTTCTTCTTCAAAAGCACTATGACCTGAGGATGGCGCAATTATTAATTCAGCTTCTGGCCAGTTTTTTGATAATTCCCATGCTGTCTCCATTGGACAAACAATATCATATCTTCCTTGAACAATTTTTGCTGGTATATGACGAATTTTATCAATTGAATTAGGCGAGATTAATTGATTTTCATCTTCAAGAAATCCTTTATTAACAAAATAATGGTTTTCAATAAGTGCAAATGCAAGTGCAAATTTTGACTCAGAATACGATGATATCATTTCAGGTTTATGACTAAGTGTGCTTACTGATCCTTCCCATTTAGACCATGCTATTGCTGCTTCCATTTTTTTCTTTTCGTTATCACCTATAAAGATTTTGTAATATGCATCCATTAAATTAGCACGATCTTCTTCATCAATTGGCCTTAAAAATTCTTCCCATGCCTCAGGAAATATTCTGCTGGCTCCATCTTGATAAAACCAATCAAGCTCCTTTTTTCTTAGCATAAAGATACCTCTTAAAACTAATTCTGAGACTGAATCAGGATATGTTTGAGCATAAGCTAATGAGAGCGTACTTCCCCAGGACCCTCCAAATACAAGCCATTTCTCAATATTGAGTTTATTTTTTAATTCTTCAATATCTTTGACTAAATCCCAAGTAGTATTATTTTCTAAACTTCCATGAGGTTCACTTCTTCCACAACCGCGTTGATCAAATATAACAACTCTAAATAATTCTGGATTAAAGAATCCTCTTACTTTTGCACTTCCTCCACCACCAGGACCGCCATGAAGAAATACAGCCGGTTTGCCATGTGGGTTGCCACATTCTTCATAAAAAATTTTATGATTATCTATTTCTAAGTAGCCAGAAGAATAAGGCTTAGTATTTTCATATAGACTAAAAAAATTATTCAAGAGGAAAGCATGTTTTCTGTAGCTTCCCATAATTTGGATGCTTCATTAGTATCAACTGCCCAATCAGCTACACCAAAATATCTTTGAAGAGATTCATCAACTTCACTTTTTTTCTTAGCAATATCACAGTCCTCGCAGAACACTCCACCGACATCTTTTAATTTTGGACTTGTTGCACACCATAATGTTGTAGATGCACCTTGACTTGGTGTCTTAAAGAAATTTTTGGCTAGGTCTGATGGACTACCATCATCTTTTAACCAGCCTAATGCAACCATCTCCTCATTTTCTAAATGACGCTGAAGAGGGGTCATAATTCCTCCAGGATGAACTGAAAAACCACTTATTCCTTTATCTCGCATTCTATTATTGAATTCTATTGCAATGAGAGAGGAGGCAGTTTTTGATTGCCCATAAGCCATCCATTTGTCATATTTATTATTTTCAAAATGAATATCATCCCAAAGAATTGGAGTTAAAGAGTGTGCAGAAGAAGATAAGCTGACAAATCTTGCGCCTTCAGTATTTGACATCATAGGTATCAATTCTTTAGTTAATAAAAAATGACCTATATGATTAATAGCAAATTGACTTTCCCAATTTTTTCCAATTCTCGTTTCAGGACAAGCCATAATTCCAGCATTATTTATTAATAGGTCAAGCCTATTATTAAATTCTTTAAAAGAGTCTGTAAAAGATTTAACTGAATTAAGATCACTTAAATCCATTTCTATGATTTTTTCTTTAGCAACTACTCCTTGAAGATTTTCGGCTGCTAGGCTTGTTCTTTTTGCTGGAATAAAAACTTCAGCTCCTGCATTCACCAATCCTTTAGTTGTTTCTAGGCCAATACCGGAATAGCCTCCTGTTATAACAGCAATTTTTCCTGTTAAATCAATATCCTTAATTATTTCATCAGCATTAGATTTAGAATTAAATCCTGAATTAATTGGTTTTTGCAACTCTGAAATCATTTCAATATTATAACTTTTTAATATTAGTGGTGCCCAGAGGTGGGATCGAACCACCGACACAAGGATTTTCAGTCCTTTGCTCTACCAACTGAGCTATCTGGGCTTAAATTGAAC
>MDSV01231397.1_pt1 | contig 30749 bp, 31 predicted proteins | sample 810851 | NCBI WGS metagenome assembly MDSV01 (sample SAMN05326640, study PRJNA326480) | marine metagenome | isolation source: seawater | place: Atlantic Ocean: North East | collected 2012 | reverse complement strand
AAGCTGGTAAAATTCTCCGGGACTTCTATCTGCTCTAGCGTCTTCATCTCTAAAACATGGAGCTATTTGAAAATATTTATCAAAACCAGCTACCATTATAAGCTGCTTAAATTGCTGAGGAGCTTGGGGCAAAGCATAAAATTTTCCTGGATTTAGTCTACTAGGCACTAAAAAATCTCTTGCACCCTCTGGGCTTGATGAAGTTAAAATTGGGGTTTGATACTCTTGAAAACCAAGTTTTAACATTTCTGATCTTATAAAAGATATTATCTTTGACCTTAAGATAATATTTCTATGCATCTCATCTCTTCTTAAATCTAAAAATCTATATTTTAATCTTATGTCCTCTGGATAATCTTGTTCCCCAAAGACAGGCATAGGCAAATCTTTAGCTTCGGACAAAATATTTACTGATTTGATCTCAATCTCTATCTTACCAGTACTTAATTCTAAATTTTCTGTTCCTTTTTCTCTATTTACAACTTTTCCTATTACTGTAATTACAGATTCTGGTTTTAATTTTTCTAAAATTGAAAAAAAGTTATTTTTGTTTTCAATAACACATTGGGTAAGTCCAAAATGATCTCTTAAATCTATAAATAATAAATTTCCATGATCTCTTTTTCTATGCAACCAACCAGATAATAAAACTTCTTTACCAATATCCTTCTCTGTTAATTCACTACAATTATGAGTTCTAAATCTATTCATTAAATAATACTTTTTTTATTAGATTAATATTTATCGATTTTCCAGAAGATAAAGACAAATCATCAATTTCTTTAATAAATTTAAATACTTTTTCATAAGATCTCTCAATATTTTTAATAATATATTCGGATATTTTTGGAGTTATTTCTATCTGTTTGTCTGAAAATGATTTTGAAATTATTACTCTCAATAAATCATCTGTTGGTAACTCAATGCCTAAATTTACGAAACTATTAGCTCTAGACTGTAAATCTTTTAGATTATATTTGTAGTCTTTTATTGGTGTCTTGGAATTAATAACAACATAACTACCTAGTTGTTTCAATTGATTCAAAGCAGAATAAAGAAAAGTTTCATCTATATTGTAATTATAATTTTCAATTATTAGACAATCTAATTTTTCAAACTTTGATATTTTTTTTTCATTAATATTTTTTGCATCAATTATTTCGATTAAATTAATCTTTTTTTTAAGAATGTTTGATAAGTGTGTTTTTCCACATCCACTAGGTCCAAATATATTAACCCATTTTCCTGACCACTTAGGCCAATTTTCAATTAGCTTATAAGCTGAAAAATTATTACTAGAAACGTAGTAATCTTGTTCGTAATATTTTGTTTTAAAAGGAAATTTAAATATAAGCTGGCTCATCAAATTATATTAAGTTGCCACATACCATCTTTCATAATTAAATCAATATTTTGATCTTTAAACTTATCAATAATTTTTCTTATCTTTCCAAGATATTTTATCTTAACTAAAACATAGTCTTTATTAAGCTCTTGAACATAAAAATTATCAACTAAATCAATCTTTTGCAATCTTTCATTAAACATAAATAAATTATTCTTATTTTTATCAATTTTTATTTGTGCATTTAAAAAAGCAGGTGTTTTAACGTCTATTAAATTTTGTGATTTTATTAAATCTTTTATCAAAATATTTACTTCTGAAATAATCTTATTAAAAAAAGACTCTTCTTTTAAATTAGAATCATTTTTAAACGTTAAATTTTTGTTTATTCTTTTATTTTCTATTTTTGTACTTAAGAAAACTTCTGCTGATTTTTTTTTAATCTCGATATAAACAAAAACTATATTTTGATTATCATATTCTCTAAAAAAATTTGCAATATCTAATTTATAAATATTTTCTTTGTTATTATTAATAAGTTGTATATTTTCAATATTTTCTGTCGGTAATATATATTTTATCAATTCATTATTGCTTTCTTTACCCCAATTTTCATAAAAGTAATTTTGAGTATAAATATAAAGTTGTTCATCAATTTTTAATAACGGAAACAAAATAACTTCAGTATTTATTATATCAGAATAAAGCAAATTTTTTTGATTAAAGAACATATGCATTTTATCTTTATCAAATAAAACATTTACTGTTTTTAAAGTTTTTACTTGTTCTTCTTCTGATTTAGAATTTTTTATCTGGTAATAAGAAATTAATTTTTTTATATCAATTAAATTAGTATTAGATACATTTTCATAATCCTCTTTTAGTAAAAGTCTGTTTGTCAATTCATCAAATGCTTTTCTGAAAGCTTTATTTAGTAATTTTTCTTTGTTTTTTGATTTTTCTTCTTCGATTTCGATATTATTAACATTAAAAATGTTCGTATCTGATAAAACATTTCCTGTTTTTGTAAAAATAATTAATATAACAAATATAAATATAATGATTTTCATAAATAGCTAATTATCATTTTTATTCATGAAAAAAATACAAAATAGTTACAAAAAAAGTGGTGTAAATATTTCTGCAGCTAATAAATTTGTTGAACATATTGCAAAAATATCAAAACAACATGTCAAAAAAACGGATAAGTCATTAAATCATGAAAATATAGGTGCTTTTGGCTCAACTTTTGACTTAAGTAATTTAAAAATTAATGACCCAGTAATTGTTTCTTGCACTGATGGAGTTGGCACTAAGATTGAATTAGCAAATAAATTTAGAAAATTTGATACCATTGGAATAGATTTAGTTGCAATGTGTGTAAATGATCTAATTGTGCAGGGCGCCAAACCTTTGTTCTTTTTAGACTATATTGCAATAGGTAAACTTGATTTAACAAAGACAAAAAAAATTTTAAAAGGAATTATGAAAGGATGTAATATTTCTGACTGTAAATTAATTGGTGGAGAGACTGCAGAAATGCCAGGTGTATATCAAGATGATAAATTCGACTTAGCAGGCTTTAGTGTTGGCATTGTTTCAAAAAAAAAAATTTTAAATAAAAAAAAAGTAAAAAAAAATGATTTAATTTTTGCTATTCCATCTAGCGGCATTCATTCTAATGGTTATTCATTAGTTCGGTCTATTATTAAAAAAGAAAAAATACCAAGCAAATTGAAAAAAGAGCTTTTAAAGCCCACTAAAATTTACACAAAAGAAATAATGGCTTTGGTAAAAAAAAATTTGATTAACTCAGCTGCACACATAACGGGAGGTGGTTTAATAGAAAATATATCAAGATCGGTTCCGAAAAATTTCACAATAAATATTGATTTATCAAAAATCAAAACGAAAAAAATATTTAGATGGTTAAAAACTAAGAATATTTCTGACGATGAAATGTTAAAAACTTTTAATTGTGGTATTGGATTTTGTATTATTGTTGAAAAAAAAAATGTTAAATATTTAAAAAAATATTTTACAAAAGCTTTTACGCCTTATCAAATAGGTTATATTTCTCAAAATCACAAAAAATTAAACATATATAATTCTATTAAATGGTAAAAAAAAAAGCCTGTATATTTATCTCTGGGTATGGTTCAAATTTGAAATTTCTAATTCACAATTCAAGGGATAATAAATTTCCAATAAATATATCGTTAGTTATTTGTGATAACAGCGACGCAAACGGTATTCTTTATGCGAAAAAAAATTCAATTCCATATTTAATTATTGACACGAAAAAAAGAAATTATGAAAATATAATTTTAAATGCAATTAAAAAATACAATATTTCATTAATTTGTTTAGCTGGTTACATGAAAATTCTCTCTAAAAACTTTATCAACAAATGCAAAAAAAAAATAATAAATATTCATCCTTCTCTTTTACCAAAACTTAAGGGGTTAAATACCTTTGAAAGAGCTTTGAAGAATAAAGAAAAAAAGATGGGATGCACTGTCCACTATGTAAATGAAAAATTAGATAGTGGTAGAATAATACTTCAAAAAAGTTTTTTTATTGAAAAAAAAGATAAAGCTAAAACTCTCAAAGAGAAAACGCAGAAACTAGAATATAAAGCTTATTCTGAAGCAATTATTAAAATTTACAGAAATTTTTAGTTTTTAAAGAAAAAATTTATTTCCTTTTTTGCATTTTCTATTGAGTCAGATCCATGAACTGAATTTTTATCTATTGAGATACCATAAAGTTTCCTAATTGTATTTTCCTTCGCATTTTTAGGATCTGTTGCTCCCATTAGTTCTCTATTTGATAATACAGCATTTTCTCCCTCTAAAATCATTACAACAATTGGACCAGAGGATAAATATGAACATAAATCATCATAAAAAGGCTTCGATTGATGAATTTTATAAAATTCTGCAGCCTCCTCCTTTGTAATGTGAATTTTCTTGTCCTCTTTAATCTTTAAATTATTTTTTATAAATATAGACTTGATATTATCAATTAAATTTCTCTCAACAGCATCAGGTTTAATTATTGATAATGTTTGCTCAATATTACTCATAATTCTCTTCGATTAGTTGGTTTAATAATCTAACTCCAAATCCAGTAGCACCTCCTGAATTTAATGCACCACCGTATTTAGAAAAAGCCATGCCGGCTATATCTAAATGCGCCCATGGAGTTTTGTTTAAAATAAATCTCTGTAAAAATTGAGCTGCAGTAGTGGACCCTGCACCTCCCACATAATTAATATTTTGCATATCAGCATTTTTAGAATTCATTAATTTATCATAATTTTTATGTAGTGGCATTCTCCAGACTTTCTCTTCAACTTTTTCACCAGCAATAAAAATTTGTTTTGACAGCTTATCGTCATTAGAGAAAAGACCTGCGTATTCAGAACCTAAACAAACTATTATTGCACCAGTCAAAGTAGCTAAATCAACAATAAATTTTGGTTTGAATTTCTTTTCAGTAAAGGTCAGTGCATCAGCTAATACTAACCGGCCCTCTGCATCTGTATTTAATATCTCTATAGTTTTTCCACTATAAGATTTGACAATATCCCCTGGTCTTTGTGCGTTTCCGCTAACCATGTTTTCCACTAATCCAACAACTCCTACCACATTAACTTTTGCCTTTCTTAGTGCTAAACTCTTCATTAGACCTACTACTGTAGCAGAGCCCGCCATATCATAAGTCATATCTTCCATAAATCTTGCAGGTTTTAAAGAATAACCACCAGTATCAAAACAAACTCCTTTACCGACAAAAGCTAATGGTTTTGAATTATTTTTTGCACCATTCCATTCCATAGTTACTAAATAAGAACCTCTGATACTTCCTTGCCCAACCCCAAGTAAAGCATTCATTCCAAGTTTTTTTAATTTTTTTTCATCATAAATATTAATTTTTAAACCAAATTTTCTAAGTGAGCTTAATCTTTTTGCATATTCATCTGGATGAAGAACGTTACCTGGTTCAGAAACTAAATCTCTTGCATAAAATGTTCCTTCTTCTAAAGCACTAAATTTTAATTGATTTTGAGTCGATGTTTTGTTTTTGCTTCCGAAAATATTTAATAAAATAAGTCTATCATTCTTTTTTGACTTATATTTTTTAAATTCGTAAGATTTCAATTTTAAGCCATGTAAAAAGTGTCCTAAAAAATTTTCATGATTACCCACAATACTGTCAGAAGAAACATAGTACTCAGAATCTTTTCCATAATTTATTCGTCCATATAATTCGGCTCCTAATTTTTCAATATCAGATGTCTTTTGGTCTTTTTTTATAGATACTAAAACTATTTTTTTTTTTGAATTTACTTCAAAAACAAGAAGATTTTTTTTTAATTCACTAGTTTTTAACAAATCATTAATGTAAGAAAACTCTGAATTAGATAGGTATTTTTTTAACCCACTAATATTAAATTTATCATTAGAAAATAAAACAAGATTTGCAGAAGAATTGCTGGTTGTTTTATTTAAATGGTTAATTTTAATAGACATATATTTTTAAACAAAATCTAACTGAACTGAATGGTATATATGTCCAAATATAACTGATTTCAATGGAAAATTGAACATATTTAAACCATTAGTTGAAATTATTTTTAGGTTGCTTTATTTATATACATTAAATTGTCATGCTGCAAAACAAAATTTATCAGAACTTTATAAAAGAAATTTTTAAAACATTCTTTGTTATATTATTAGGTCTTACTTTAATAGCTTGGACCGTAAGAGCTGTAAATTTTTTAGATTTGATAGTTGAAAGCGGATATTCTGTTTCAACATATTTTCAGTATTCATTGCTAAATTTATTTGGAATTTTAACTAAATTTATTCCACTAGCGTTTTTGTTATCTCTAATGATATTCATTGTAAAACAAATACAAGAAAAAGAGTTTTTGATATTGTGGACTTCAGGTGTGAAAAAAATAAAATTAGTGAATATATTTTTCTTCGTATCTGTTCTCATCTCGTTTATTTACTTAATCTTTTCGTCCTTTGTTACGCCTTTAGCTTTAAACAAATCTAGATCTATTATTAGCCAAAATAACTTTAATTCCTTCTTGCCGACTATAAGAGTCCAACAATTTAGTGACTCGTTTGAAGGTTTTACTTTTATTGTTGAAAATAGAATAAATAATAATATAGAAAGAGTTTTTATTCACGATAATTCAAATACTTTGAAAAATTTAACGTCTAATCAAAACAAAGATTCATCGACGACAATAATTGCTAAAAGCGGAGTTGTTGAAGAAAAAAAAATGGTATTATTTGAGGGAGAAATTATTTCAACTAATAAAAATAATAATAAAAATGAAATAATAAAATTTGAACAATTAAATATAGATTTGACCAATCTGCAAACAAGCACAATTAAGCAACCAAAATTACAAGAAACTTCAACTGTTCAATTATTCAAGTGTATGAACGCCTCCTCTACTGAGTTTACAATTACATGTAAAAAAAATACAAAAAAAGAGATCATCACAGTACTTAATCGAAGGATTGTTTTGCCATTATACATTCCAATTATTTCTTTGCTTTGTTCATTTTTGATAATTAAAGCCAAAACAAGTAAAAATTTGTTTTTAAATAAATATTTTATTTTTGCATTAAGTTTTTTTGTTTTACTTTACGCTGAATTAATCATTCGATATACAGGTATATCAAAAATTATTGGTACCTTATTTGTTGCTACTCCTTTAACTTTAATTCCTTTAATATATTTTTTTCTATCAATCAAATTGTCAAGGGAGTCACTTTAAATGAATAAAGTTTTATTAAATTATTTACTTTATGGATACTTAAAAACAATACTTAAAGTAGTCTTAATAATTTATACTTTTGGAATAATCCTAAATTTATTCGAAGAGATTGAATTTTTTAAAAATATAAATTCATCACTACTTACACCATTATCTTTAACAGCGATGTATGTTCCTAATATCATAATTAAGTTACTCCCTTTTATAATTTTCATATCAAGCATGTGGTTTTTATTAAATTTAAGAAATTCGAAAGACTTGTTAACAATGAAAGTGTTTGGATTTTCAAACTTTAAAATATTTTTTATTTTAGCTGCAATTTCTTTTATTTTAGGTTGGGTAATTTTATTTGCAATAAATCCTTTGACATCAACAATGGTAAAATATTATGAACAAACAAAATCTAAATATTCAAGAGATATTGATCATTTAATAACAATAAATAAAAACGGCTTATGGATTAAAGAAAACATTAATAATGGTTATAGGGTTATTGCCGCTGATGGCACTCGAGACAATACTATAAAGAATATTTCAATTTTTAACTTAAATGACAAAGATGAATTAGTGAATATTATTCGCTCAAAGAAAGCTGATATATCTGAAAATGAGTGGAAATTAGATGAAGTTACAATAAATACGTTTGATAAAGGAATAGGTAAAATTAATTTTTTTGATAGTTATACTATAGTATCCAAATATGATTACTCAAAAATCACCAGTTTATTTAGAAATTTCGATACAATGTCTTTTCTAGAATTAATTCTAAATTATGAAGAGCTTCAAAAAAAGGGCTATAATAAAACTTATATAGATAAAAATTTGAACTCCATGTTAGCAATGCCTTTTTTTTTATTCATAATGACTTCTTTAGCATCTATCTTATCAATGAATACTTTAAAAAAATCAAATAATTTTGCTTTCATAATCGCTGGATTAATTACTTGTGCTGGAGTTTACTACTTTAAAGATTTGTCATTAGCTTTGGGTCAAGCAAATAGAATTTCTTTGTCTCTAGCGGTATGGATACCAGTTATTGCTATAGGGTTATTTAGTTCGATAGGGGTTTTGCAAATAAATGAAAAATAAAATATTTATAATAATTTTTTTACTTTTTTTTACACCCTTATTAGCGGAAAACTTAAATATTCAATCTAAAAATATCAGCATAGATAAAAAAACTAAAGTCACTGTATTTAAAGAGGAGGTTTCAGCGTCTGATGAGAAAAATAATCAACTATTTTCTGAACTAGCTGAATATAATAAAACATTTAAAATTCTTAAAAGTATTGGGGATACTAAAATAGTCACTTCAGGTGGATTTGTCGTAAATGGAAAAGACATCATATTCAATAATGAAGAAAAAATTATAAAATCAAATCAACCAGCAACTATATTAGATCTAGAAAAAAACGTTATTTATTTAAATAATTTTGAATACTCTACCGCACAAAATCTTTTTAAATCAATTGGTAATATAGAAGTAATTGATTCTAGAAATAATAAATATAAATTTTCACAAATATATATTGATGAAAAAAATAGGGAAATTGTTGGTTCTGATGCAAAGTCATTTTTAAATGAAGATAGCTTTAAGGTTAATAGTAAAAACAAGCCTAGGATATTTTCAAATACTGTAAATATTAAAGACCAAAAAACTAATTTTACTAAAAGTATTTTTACTTTATGCGATTACAGAAAAAACGATAAATGTCCGCCTTGGTCTCTTCAAGCTCAAAAAATGATGCATGATAAAAAGAAGAAAACTATATATTATGATAATGCTTTAATAAAAGTATATGACATACCTTTATTTTTTATCCCGAAGTTATCGCATCCTGATCCATCTGTTGATAGAAGATCTGGTTTTTTAGTCCCTTCATTCTCTGACTCTAAAAATTTAGGACCTGGTTTAGATGTTCCATATTTTTGGGCATTAAATAAAGATAGAGATTTTACCTTTAGAAATAAACTTTTTGTTTCTGAGCATCCATTATTTCTTGGTGAGTATCGTCAAGCTTTTAAAAATTCAAATTTGATTTTTGATTTTGGTTATACCGCAGGGTATAAAAGAACTTCATCTATTAAAAAATCTGGAGATAAATCTCATTTCTTCTCAAAATTTGTTAAAAATTTTAAATCTGACAATGGGTCTGATAATACCATTGAACTTACCGTTCAGGATGTATCAAATGATAAATATTTAAAACTTTATAAGATTAAATCTAATTTAGTTGATTATGAAACTGATACTCTTGAAAATTCTTTTAGCTTTAACCAACAAAATCCTAATTCTTTTTTAGGCTTTAAAGCAAGCGCGTTTGAAACTTTAAAAGATAGTTATAATGATAAATATGAATATATTTTGCCAGACGTAATATTTGATAGAAATTTATTTGCTAATAATAAATATGGTAACTTAGATTTTACGTCTAATCTAAATATACACAATTATGATACGAATAAATTTAAAAAGTTTTTTGTAAATGATTTGGACTGGAAATATAGAACAAATACATTTGCTAATGGGTTTAAGGGAAACTTGTTGGGTCAACTGAAAAATGTGAACTATGAAGCTAAAAATACCTCAGAGTATAAAGATGACCCTGAACATGAAGTGTTTGGTGCTTTGGGTTATTTAGCGAAAATTGATCTCTTTAAAAATATAAATGATAAGAAAAACTTATTAGTACCAAAAATACTTTTTAGATACGCACCAGGGAATATGCGTAATAATGATGATGATATTAGATTAGATAATAAGAATATATTTAACTTAGATAGACTTAATTCTAATGAAAATTTTGAAAGCGGTCTTAGTTCGACAATAGGATTTGATTACGAATTTAAAAGTACTACAAGACAATTTAATTTATCATTAGGTCAAATAATCAATGAAAAAGAGAATAAAAATATGCCATCTTCGTCAAGTCTAGATGAAAAGTTATCTGATGTAGTTGGAAGTTCTAGTTTAAAAATAAATGATAATTTTAATTTTGATTATAATTTCGCCATAGATCAAAATTACAAGGATCTAAATTACAATGAGGCGGGCTTTAGTTTTAATACTAATCCAATTAAATTTGACCTAGACTACCTTCAAGAGAAAAAGCATATCGGCAGTAAAGAATACTTAAAGACTAACCTTCAATATATGAAAGGTGAAAATGGCCTCTTCTCTTTCGAAATGAAGAGAAACATAGTAACTAATTCGTCTGAGTATTATGATTTAAGTTATGAATATTTGAATGACTGTTTGAGAGCTGGTTTAGTTTATAGAAGGGAATTTTATAATGACTCTGAACTAGAAGCTGAAAACTCATTAATGTTTAAAATTACATTAACACCTTTTGGAGATATTTCTACACCATCATTTAATAGATAGATGAATTTATTAGCAAAAATTTATAAGGTAATTTTATTTTTAATTTTTTTTTTAAGTTCTGAAATTCATGCTTTAGCTAAATCATCTAATAAAATAGTTGTAAGTGTTAATAATCAAATTGTAAGTTCTTACGAGTTAAAAAATAAAATTAAAACTACTTTATTCTTAAATAATCAGTTGATTAACCAACAAAATATAGATTTATTTAAAAAACAAGCATTACAACAATTAATTGATTATAAATTAAAAAAAAATCAAGTTGAAAAAATTACTGTTCCTTTAAATAGTGACCTTCAATTAAACAAATATCTAACTAATGTTTCTAATAAATATCAAACTGATATAAGTGGATTAAAAAAAATTTTCACAAATAATGGTCTCGATTTTGAGCTTTATATTGAAGAAATAAGAAATGAATTTAATTGGCAAAAACTCATTGTAAGTAAATTTAAAAATAAAATAAACATAGATGAGAGAGAAATTAATAATGAATTAAATAAGTTTATGAAAGAACAAAGTGACTTATATCAATATAAGTTATCAGAAATTGAAATTTTATTGAATAATGATGAAAATGATAAAAGTATTCTAAAGGAGATTGATAGTCAAATTAACAAAATTGGTTTTGAAAGGGCAGCAGCCAAATATAGTATGTCAAGTTCCTCATTAGAGGGAGGAAATTTAGGTTGGATTAATTCAAAATCACTCACAAAAGAAATATTAATTATTATTGAAAAATTGAAAATAGGTGAAATTTCAAAACCTATTATTCAAACAAATACTGCTACAATACTGAAACTAAATGATAAAAAAACACTTAATGTAAGTAACAAAAATTTAGATAAGATAAGACAACAAATAATAAAAAATAAGACTAATGAATTACTTAACCTACATTCAAATAATTATCTTTCAAAAATCAAAAATAATGCCTTAATTGAATTAAAATGAGAAAAAATAAAATCATACTAATTGCGGGAGATCCTTATAGTGTAAACTCTGAAATAATTTCAAAAGTTTGGAATAAATTAAGTAATTCAGCAAAAAGATCTTTATATTTGATAGGTAATTTTAAATTACTTAATCAGCAATTTAAAAAACTAGGTTACAAAACTCCAACGATTAGATTAGAAAATATTGATCAAATTATTTCAACACCTAAATTAAAAGTTTTGAATATTCCTTTTGAATATATTGGACCTTTTAAATTTTCTCCTAAAAAAACAAAGAAATATGTCTTAAATAGTTTTAAATTAGGACATCATCTTGCTATGACAAATCAAGTAAAGGGTTTGATTAATTGTCCAATAGACAAGAGTTTGTTAGGTAATTCAAAAAACTTAGGTGTAACTGAATTTTTATCTCAAAAAAATAAAATAACAAAAGGCACTGAAGTAATGTTTATTCATAATAAAAAACTTTCAGTTGTGCCAATAACTACACACATAAATATTAACAAAGTTTCAAAAACTCTTAATCAAAAATTAATCATTACAAAAATGGTAACGTTAAAAAAAGATTTTAAAAGATTGTTTAAAAGAGATCCAAAAATTGCAATTTTGGGGCTTAATCCCCATAATAGTGAATTCAGAGATGCCTCAGAAGAAATTAATGTGATTATACCTGCTGTCTCAAAACTTAAAAAAATGGGTTTAAGTATTAAAGGCCCGCTACCTGCTGATACAATTTTTATAAATAATTATAAAAACTTCGATGTAATTGTTGGCATGTATCATGATCAAGTATTGACACCATTTAAAACTTTATTCAAATATAATGCTATAAACATAACACTTGGATTAAAATACATACGGGTATCACCGGACCATGGTCCCGCTAAAGATTTAATTGCTAAAAACAAAAGTAATCATTTAAGTTTATTAAATTGTATCAATTTCGTAAATAATTTAGGTAAATGAAGTTTGCAAAAAAATCTTTGGGTCAAAATTTTTTAATTGATCAGAATGTTATTGCAAAAATAGTCAATTTAACAAACATAAAAGATAAGCACGTTTTTGAAATCGGACCTGGTAAGGGCGCTCTTACAAAGGAAATTTTAACTAAAAATCCAAAGTCATTAACATTAATCGAAAAAGATAATTTATTGTCGAGCGAATTAAAACTTAAATACATAAATAATACAAAAATAAAAATTTACAATGATGATATACTTAATTTTGATTTCGAAAACAAAGTTAAAAGAGGCACAATTATTTTTGGAAATTTGCCATATAACATTTCCTCTCAAATTCTCGTAAATATTATTAAATTTAAAAAATGGCCTCCAAATTATTCCAAATTAATATTGATGTTTCAAAAAGAACTAGCTGAGAGAATTATCGGTAAATTTGGAACATCTAAATATGGAAGATTGTCAATTTTATCTAATTATAGATTAAAAGTTTTAGAAAGGTTCAACATTTCTCCTAATTGTTTTTTTCCAAAACCAAAAGTAGAATCAACCATTTTATTATTTAATCCAAAAAAAATAATCATAAATAGGTTTAGAAACTTAGAAAACTTAGAAAAAATAACTAATCTATTTTTTTCAAATAAAAGAAAAATGATAAATAAAGTTGTTAAAAAAATATTTAGTCAAAAACAAATAAAGTTGTTTAAAAATTTAGACCTAAATTCAAGACCTTCGGATTTAACACCAAAGCAATACTATAATATTACCGAGATTTTTGAGAAAAATTAGGCAAATTGTTTTTATGTAAAGATATTATATTTTCGATTTGTCTATAACAATTTTCTAGATTTTCGTTAATTATAACGTAGTCATAATCCTCCCAATGCGTTATATCTTGATCATAGGCTTTAAATCTTCTTTCAACTTCTATAGGGGAGTCTTGATTTCTTTTGATTAACCTCTTTTTTAATTCATTTTTACTAGGAGGTACTAAGTAAATTTTAATCATATTTAAGTTTTTAAATTTTGATAACTGTTGGGTACCTTGCCAGTCAATGTCAAATATAATATCATTTTTTTTAATCATTTGATCAACACTTTGCTTTGAAGTTCCATAGTAATTATCAAAAATTTTAGCGTATTCATAAAATTTATTTTTTTTAATATAGTCTTCGAATTTATCTTGTGAGACAAAGTAATAATCAACACCGTCAACTTCATTTGGGCGAGGCTTTCTTGTTGTATGCGAAACTGAAATTTTAAATGATCGATATTTTTGCTGAATTTTTTTTGTTATGGTTGTTTTGCCCGCACCCGAAGGAGAAGACAAAATTACCATGATATTGTCTGTATCATGATCCATTTTACGACAATCGTTTATTGATTAGCTTTACTTTCAATAAATTTAATAGCATCACCTACCGTTAATATTTTTTCAGCTTCACTGTCTGAAATTTCTGAACCAAACTCTTCCTCGAAAGCCATTACTAATTCAACGGTATCTAAACTATCCGCACCTAGGTCGTCTATAAAACTTGCCTCTTCTGTTACTTTTTCTTCTTCAATACCTAAGTGGTCAGCTACTATTTTTTTAATCTTTGCTTTTACATCGTTCGACATTAATTACCTTTGTTATGTTAATGATAATTTCTTAATAGATTATTCGATAGAATTGTCAAGCCATATACATTCCACCATTAACATGTATCGTTTCTCCATTAATATAATTTGACATATCTGATGCTAAAAATGCCACGCAATTAGAAACATCCTCTCCTGTGCCTAAATCTCCTGATGGAATTTTATTGATTAGCATTTTTTTAAACTCCTCATTAATTTTATCGGTCATTTCTGTTTTTATAAATCCTGGAGAGACGCAATTTACATTGATATTTTTCTTTGCATATTCTATTGCCAAACTTTTAGAAAATGCAACTATTCCAGCTTTAGATGCAGAATAGTTTGCCTGACCCATATTACCAGTATGTCCAACTATCGAAGTAATATTTATTATTTTTCCTGATTTGTTCTTAAGCATCTTTTTAATAGCATATTTGCACATCAAAAAAGTTGAGGTAAGGTTAACATCTAAAACCTTTTTCCAATTTTCTTCCGTTAACCTAATTGAAATATTGTCTAATGTAATTCCAGCATTGTTTACTAAAATATCTAAACCTTCTAACTTTTTAAATGCATTTTCAATAAACGGTTCAATTTTTTCATGATCACTTAAATCAAATTTCTCTGTTATGATATCGTTGAAGTTTTTTTTTAGATTTATTAACTTTTCTTCTTTTGTACCAGTGGCTAAAACCTGACATCCACTTTCATAAAATTTCTTTACTAAACTATTACCAATACCACCTGTAGCACCAGTAATTATAATTTTTTTATTTTTTAAGGTTATCATTTAAATTTTTAATATCATCAATTGAATTTAGACTAAAGCAATTTATGTTTTTAACTGTTCTTTTTACCATTCCTGATAAAACTTTTCCTGGGCCTATTTCAATATAATTGAGAATTTTCTCTTTAGACATGTGTATTATGCTTTCTCTCCACCTTACAGTTGAATAAATTTGCTTTACTAATAAGTCTTTAATATTTTTTGGATCTATTTCAGGTTTAGCAGTTACATTGCATATAATATCATAAACTGGTTTTTTGAAATTTGTAGAATTAATTTTTTCTTTCATTTTTTCAGCGGCAGATTTCATTAGGGAACAATGAAAGGGTGCGCTTACATTTAAAGGTATAAATTTTTTTTTATTTTCTTTTAAAATTTCTTGTAAAGTATTGATACTTTCAATATTTCCACTCATAATTATTTGTCCATCAGCATTATCATTAGCTATTTCACAAACACCTTTTATATTTCCTTCTGTAATAATTTTTTTTAATTCATCTATCTTTGATCCCAAAACAGCTATCATACTGCCTTTACCAACTGGAACAGCTTCTTGCATCGATTTACCTCTTTCGTAAAGTAAAAATAATGCATCATCAAAATTTAATGACTCAGCGCAAACTAAAGCGCTGTATTCTCCTAGGGAGTGACCAGCAAAATATTTAGTAAATTTAAAATCAAAATCAAATTCATTTTTAAGCACAGAATAAATCGAGTAACTAACAATTAAAATTGCAGGTTGAGTGTTTTTTGTTAGTTTTAAAGTTTCTTCTGGTCCTTTTAAAATAATATCTGATATTTTGAACTTTAATTTATCATCTGCTTCCTCAAATATATTTTTTACTATTTTGAAATTATTATAAAATTGAGCTCCCATGCCCACAACTTGAGAACCTTGGCCTGGAAAGAGTATAGCATTCATAAATTAAGCGTTTAATTAAAGATAATTACTGTTGATATAAATATCTATTATAGTATAAAGCTTTTTTTATAATATGTACTTTAAAGCAAACTAATAAACAATATTCTTTTTATATGTCTTTTTACGAAAATACTCTAATTGCTAAGCAGGATTTGCCTAAATCTGAACTTGATAATATTAAAGAGAAATATAATGAGTTAATAAATAATAATTCAGGAAAGGTAATGAAAATTGAAGAATGGGGTTTGCTAAACCTTGCTAGAAAAATCAAAAGATATAAAAAAGGATTTTATATTCACTATAAATTTGAAGGCAATAAACAAACATTAAATGAAATTAATAAAAAGATTAAAATTGACAATTCAATAATAAGACACCTTATCGTTAAATATAAAAGTCTAGATATTAAAAACGAATATTTTAAAAAGGAAAAATAAATGAAAAGAAAAAATAAAAAATTTCAAAAAAAAACATCTAGTTCTTTAAACAAACTAAGTCTTTTTCAAAAGTCTGAAGGAAAATTTAGTAGAACCTGCCCTTTTTCTATAAAAAATGCTCCTATAATTGATTATAAAAATATAAGTTTGTTAAAAAAATATGTTTCTGAAAATAATAAAATTTTATCATCAAAAATTACTTCTGTATCAAGTGGTAAACAAAAAAAATTAACAAGAGAAATAAAAAAGGCCAAGATTTTGGGTCTAATTTAATTAATTATGGAATTAATACTTTTAGAAAATATAATTAATTTAGGAAATATTGGAGATAAAGTTACTGTTAAACCTGGGTACGGTAGAAATTATCTTCTAAAAACTGGTAAAGCTTTAAGATTTAATAAGGAAAATCTCGAACATGTATCAAAAAAGAAAAATGAGTTAAACAAAAAAAATATTGAATTAAAAAAGAAGTTTAAAGAAACTGCTCAAATTATCGATAAAAAAGTTTTTAAATTTAATAAAGAAAGTAAAGAAAACGGAGAACTTTATGGATCAATAAAACCAAAAGAAATATCTGCCGAAATTTTGAACAAAATGAAGGTGGAGGTTAAACCTTCTCAAATTTTATTGAAGGAAAATTTAGATAAAATTGGAACCTACAAAGTAGATATAAACTTTCATTCCGAAGTCTCAGCTCAAATTTCAATTAAAATAGATAAAATCCAATCAGTTTAACTTTTCCACAGATTAGAAAAAATAGTGTGTAACTTTTAACTTTTATTACATTCTATTAAAACTATTATAATTAAGTGGAAAAAGTAGAACTATCAAAAAATAATTCAATACAAAAACAACCTTCTAACATTGAGGCAGAGCAAGCATTGTTAGGATCTATTTTGGTTAATAATGATATAATAGATGAAGTATCTAATATTGTTAATTCAAATAGTTTCTATGATCCGGGACACATAAAAATTTATGAAGTAATCGAAACCTTGAATAATAAAGGGATGATTGCTAATCCGATAACTTTAAAAAATTTTTTTGAAAAAGATAATATGCTCAATGAAGTAGGTGGAACAGAATATTTGGTTAAACTGACAAGATTTTCAGGGTCAACAAAACAAGCAGTTGATTATGCTAAGATTATTCACGAAATGTATTTAAGAAGAGAATTAATAATGATTTCAGACAATTTATCTTCTGAAACGTTAAACTCAAAAGAACAAAATGCTGAAAAGATAATAGAAAATACAGAAAAATCTCTTTTTGATTTAGCAGAACGTGGTAGTTTTTCTCAATCATTTTTAAAATTTAATCAAGCACTTGATCAAACTATTGAGATGGCTACCCTTGCGATGAAAAATGACAAAGGTATAGTTGGTGTACCAACAGGTTTAACTGCTCTAGATGAAAAACTTGGTGGATTACATAAATCTGATTTAGTTATATTAGCGGGTAGACCCTCGATGGGAAAAACCGCGCTAGCAACTAACATTGCTTACCATGCTGCTCAAAATATAATGAACAGACAAGAAAAATCATCTGTAGCTTTTTTTTCACTTGAGATGTCTTCGGAACAATTATCAACTAGAATTTTGTCGGAACAAGCAAGAATTAAATCAGATGATATTAGAAAAGGTAAAGTTACCGAGGAAGAAATTAATAGATATATAGAAACTTCAAGAAATATTTACAATTTACCATTATTTATTGATGAAACACCTGCAATAACTATTGCCACGCTAAGTAATAGAGCTAGAAGAATAAAACGATTATTTGGAGTAAGCTTAATAGTAGTTGATTATATTCAATTGATGAGAGCAAACACAATTAAGAATGAAGGTCGAGTGCAAGAAATATCTGAAATCACCCAAGGTTTGAAAGCCCTTGCAAAAGAACTTGGTGTACCTATTCTTGCATTATCTCAATTGTCGAGAGCTGTAGAGCAAAGAGATGATAAGCAACCTCAATTAGCAGATTTAAGAGAGTCTGGTTCAATTGAACAAGATGCTGATGTAGTAATGTTTGTTTACAGAGAGGCATATTATTTAGAGAGAAAACAACCTAAACCAGGTTCAATAGAACATGCGGAATGGCAATCTAAAATGAATGATGTAAACAACCTAGCTGATATAATACTTGGAAAACAAAGACATGGGCCAACAGGAACTATCAAAGTTGAATTTGAGGGAATTTACACAAAATTCAAAGATTTAAGCGGTAATTAAGCATAAATTTATACTTTAGTTATAACAAATTTAAGATATATCTGAAATATCCCTATGATTGCTAAAATTTATAAAAAATTGGTTATTGAGTATCCTAAAATAACTTTGGGGGCATTATTTATATTTCTCATATTTTCCTTATTTAACGCTAAAAACTTTAATCTAGATGCTTCCTCAGATGCTTTGATTTTAGAAGGTGATAAAGATTTAAAATACTTAAGGGAAGTTAATAATAGATATGGATCAAAAGAATTTTTATTTTTAACATATTCACCCGTCTCTAGTTTTGAAGATAAAGAGACAATTTTAAATTTACAACTTTTAAAATCTAAAATTGAAAAATTATCATGGGTGGATGATATGGTAACAATTATAGATGTTCCTCTTTTAAAAAGTACTGATGAAAGTCTTATGAAAAGACTAAAAAATTATAAAACATTGGCACATCCTGAGATTGATAGAAAAAGAGGTTTTGATGAAATTATTAATAGTCCAATATACCAAGACTACGTAATTAGCAAGGATGGTAAAACATCTGGAATCGTAATTTATTTAAAAAAAGATAAAAGGCTTGAAGAATATATTAAAGTAAAAGAAAAATACTTTAATCAAGAACTTGAAGGTAAATTAACTAAAACTGAAAAAGTTAATTATAAAGAATTTTTACAAGAGTATGAAGATTATAAAAATTTATATAATCTTAGAAACCACCAAAATATAACTGAAATAAGAGAAATTATAAGTAAATATGGAGACAATGCAAAAATACATCTAGGTGGAATTCCCATGATTGCTGACGATATGATGAGTTATATCAAAAGTGATATAATTGTTTTTGGAATAGGTGTTTTTGTTTTTATAATATTTACTTTGTGGATGATATTTAAAAATATTAAATGGGTTGTAATGCCTTTATTGGGGTGTGCATCATCGGTTATTATTATGATTGGTTTGCTTGGACTAGTTGGTTGGAAAGTTACCGTTATTTCCTCCAATTTCATTGCGCTAATGCTTATTCTAAATATGGCCATGAATATTCATGTTACAGTTAGGTTTCTGCAATTAAAAAAGGAATTTAATCAACTGTCAAAAAGCGAAGCAGTTCTAGAAACGAGTAAAAAGATGTTTTTGCCTATTCTTTATACTGTTTTAACAACAATATGCGCTTTTTTATCATTAATATTTAGTGGAATTAAACCAATTATTGATTTTGGATGGATGATGACTATGGGTTTAACGGTATCTATTTTAGTAACTTTTTTACTTTTACCCTCCTTATTAAGTTTATTTTCCTCAGACGAAGATATTTATGTAAAAGATACTGAGAGATCAAAAATTACGTCTTTGCTAGGAAATATTGCAAAAAAAAGAACAACATTAATTTATTTCACAACAAGTATAGTTTTAGTTTTAAGTGTTGTCGGTATATCAAAGCTAGAGGTTGAAAATAGTTTCATTAATTATTTTGATAAAAAAACTGAAATATATAAAGGTATGAAAAAAATTGATGATGATTTAGGTGGAACTACCCCTCTAAGTATTATCATTAAATTCCCAGTAAAAGAAACGAAAAAGCAGGATGATGACGAATTTTCTGAATGGGAAGAAGAAAGTGAAAATAATGAAGATAAAGCAAAATATTGGTTTACTAGGGATAAAATGGATAAGATTCTTAAAGTTCATGATTATTTGGATTCTTTACCAGAAATAGGAAAGGTTTTATCTTTTGGTTCAATTTTAAGAGTAGCTGAGGATCTAAATAAAAAAGAGCTTCAAAGTTTAGAAATTGCAGTATTATACAGTAAGATACCAAATGAAATAAAAAAAGAAATTATATCTCCATACATTTCTGTCGAAAAAGATGAAGCTAGAATAAGTGTGAGAATAAAAGACTCCTTAAAAGATTTAAGAAGAAATGATTTAATTAAAAAGATAAATTTAGAATTAAATACAAAAGTAGGATTAGAGAAAAGTGAGTATCAACTTGCTGGAGTTTTAATATTATTTAACAATTTATTACAAAGCCTCTTTAAGTCCCAAATATTAACTTTAGGTATTGTGATGCTAGGTATATCAGCGATGTTTTTTGTTCTTTTTAGAAATACAACTTTAGCAATAATTGGCGTAGTTCCAAATTTTATGGCGGCTTTTTTTATTTTAGGAATAATTGGCTTGCTTGGTATTCCTTTGGACATGATGACAATTACCATAGCTGCTATAACTATCGGTATAGCAGTAGATAATAGTATTCATTACATTTATAGATTCAAAGAAGAGTTCAATAAAATAAATAATTATGAAAAAACTTTGGACAGATGTCATAGTACAGTCGGTATAGCAATATTAAACACCTCAATAACAATAGTTTTTGGCTTTTCGATTTTAGTATTATCTAATTTTATTCCAACAATATATTTTGGAATTTTTACAGGAATAGCAATGTTATTAGCATTGATTTCAGTTTTAACATTATTGCCAAAACTTCTTTTAGTATACAAGCCATTTGGAACTGAAAATAGCGCAACATAATGGAAGAGTTTTATAAATTTTTTTCAAATATAAACGTTTTTGATATCACCTTCTCAATTGTGATGGTTTATTTTATAATTCAATGTTTTTTAAAAGGTTTTTCCCTGAGCTTTATCTCTTTTATGAAATGGGTTTTCGCCTTAATTGTTACAATTATGTTGGTTCCAAAATTACAACCATGGGTAAGTAATTACATTGAGTCAGAATTTATTAATAATGTTGGAATAGGAATAGTAATATTTATTTGTACAATATTTTTAACAATAGTTATAGGTAAATCAATAAGTAGGGCTGTTACATGGACGGGAGTTGGTTCAATAGACAAAACTTTCGGTTTAATATTTGGTTTTTTTAAAGGCTATGTAGTTTCAATATGTTTATTTGCTCTATTAAATTGGTTTTATCCATATGAAAATTGGGGTATATCAGCTGAAGATGCTATATCTTTTGGTATAGTTAAAACAGGAAGTGAAATTTTAATTGAGGAATTTCCATCTAACGAAGAAATAATTGACACAAAAGATAAAATTGAAAAAATTTAATTTAGATAAACTAAGAGAAGAGTGTGGAGTTTTCGGGGTGTCAAACTATGAAGACTCTGCAGCCTTAGTAGCGCTTGGATTACATGCTTTGCAACATCGAGGTCAGGAAGGATGTGGAATAGTATCTTTTGATGGAAAAAATTATCACTCAGAAAAAAGAGAAGGTCTAGTTGGTGATCACTTTACAAAAAATGAAGTCATTAAAAGGCTACCAGGTAAATTTGCAATAGGCCATAATAGATATTCAACAACTGGTGAGACTTCTTTAAGAAATATTCAACCTTTCTTCGCGGATTTGCATGTCGGGGGTTTAAGTATTGCGCATAATGGAAATTTAACTAATGCACTTACCTTGAGAGAGACATTAGTAAAAGATGGCGCAATTTTTAGAACTACTAGTGATACTGAAACGATTGTACAATTAATCGCAAAATCAAAGAGATTAAAGATAGTAGACAAGTTAATTGACGCTCTTTTTCAAATTAAAGGTGGTTATTCTTTAGTAATAATGACTAACAAAAAACTTATCGGTGCTAGAGATCCTTTCGGTATAAGGCCTCTAGTAATTGGAAAATTGAAAGATTCTTATATTCTAGCCTCTGAAACATGTGCGTTAGATATTGTTGGAGCCTCGTTTGTAAGAGAAGTCAAAAACGGAGAAATAGTAGTTATAGAAAAAAATGAATTGATAAGCATAAATCCTTTTCCAAAACAAAAATCTCGACCGTGTATATTTGAATATATTTATTTTGCAAGACCTGACAGTATAATAGATGGACGATGCGCATATGAATATCGTAAAAATTTTGGAATACAGTTAGCAAAGGAGTCAGATATAGAAGCAGATATGGTAGTACCAGTACCAGACTCCGGGGTTCAAGCAGCTCTTGGGTTTTCTGAGTATTCAAAGAAAAAATTTGAATTAGGTCTTATAAGAAATCACTATGTTGGTAGAACTTTTATTGAGCCCTCTCAAAATATAAGAAGTTTAGGTGTAAAATTAAAATTGAGCCCTACCAAAAGCATTATCAAGAATAAATCTTTGATATTAATTGATGACTCATTAGTAAGAGGAACAACGTGTCACAAAATTGTTAAGATGCTTTATGAAGCAGGAGCTAAGGATGTGCATGTAAGAATTGCTTGTCCAGAAATTAAATACCCAGATTTTTATGGGGTAGATATGCCAACAAAAAAAGAGCTACTAGCATACAATAAATCAAATGAAGAAATGTGTAAGTATATAAATGCTAAATCTCTTAAATTTTTAAGTTTAGACGGTCTTTACGAAGGTTTGGGTAAAGGTAAAAGAAACAACAATTACCCTCAATTTAGTGATCACTATTTTACCGGAGAGTATCCTATAAAACCTGCTGACAATCATGGAGAAGAAAAAGTTAAACAACTTTCTTTATTAAGTAGCAAATCAAACATTTAATTAATAATAACTAATTTTTTTTTTTTATTTAAATAAATCACTTTATCTTTTATAAAAATTGGAAAAGATTTCATTTGTGAGGATAATTTATCAATTTTTTTAATTGTTCCGTAAGGCGTCAATTTAAGATAATAAGAATTATCTAGAAAAATATAAATTGAATTATTTGCTAAAATAAATGATTTTATATTTTTGATTTGCTTTTCTTTTATTTCCAAAAATTTTGATATTTTTTGATCAAGATTAATAGAATAAATTATTTTTTTATCGATAATATCTATGTAAACCAATAAATTATCTTTTGTAACTAAAAATAAATTTTTTCCAGATAATAACGGCATGATTTTTGAAGATATTACAATTTTCAATTCAGTTGATCCTGTATTTGAATTTAAAACATATAAGTATTTATCTGTAGAAACAATTATTTTGTCATTGTGAAGTAAAATAGGTCTAGCATTAAATAAATTAGTTGGGTTAATGTCCGAAGACTGATTTAAATTTGAAAACCAATTTATTTTCCCATTTTTGTTAACTGAGTATAGTGATCCATATGTATTTAAAAAAAATATATCTTTATTAGTTGAAATTAATGTATTAATAAATTCATTTTTAATGAGTGTTTCTTCCGTAGGTAAAACTTTGAATTTGTCGCCATTATTTTTATTGATAAAATATAGAGCATTATTAATATCAGCTATAACTAGATTGTTACCTTGAATTTTTAAATTTGACCTGAAAGGAGTTTTAAAATTTTTAGCCCAAAGTAATTTATCTTTTACATAATCAAGTGCGTAAATATAACCAAAATTATCACCTACATATATTATGTTGTTTTCAACTATTAAACTTAGGTTTTTAGCGATTTTTTTATAATTTTTTTTATAAAAATTATATTTAAATATTTGTTTTTCTTCTGATAATGAAAAAACAATAACATTGCCTTTTTTATCACTACAAATTATATTTTGGTTTTCGTACAAAATTCTGTTGCTAGTTTCATATTTTGTAATTTTTTTACTTTTGTAAACCAATTGATTGTAATTTTCATATTTAAAGTTATCCAATTTATTTAAATTATTAAAATAAATATCTGTCCAAGTAGAGGTCGATATTATTGGATCTAGTAAAATATTTAATTTTTTTTTCGGCTCTATGATCTTATTAAATGATTTACTTTGAGTATATAAATTTTGAAATTCTTTTAAATTATCTTTTTCTTTTGATAACTGATTGTTATTTTTCCATATTCCAGATTTATTATCAAATGAACAGCTTACTAAAATAATTGAAACTGATAAGATCAAAAAAAATTTCATGGCTACTTTTTATAAACAATTATTATTTTAATTTAATATCTCTAACGCAGTTTCTTTCCAAGCAGAGTTACTATTTACTAATTCTTCCAATATTTTTTGGCCTTTTTCTTGCTCTGAAATTTTTAATAAATATAAGGCTTTTTTGAATTTTATTAAATCTAATTGATTTTTTTCAACTTTCAACTTCTCTACTATTTCAAAGTAGTCTAAGATTTTTTCTTTATCATTCTCTAAATTATTATCAACGACAGCATACAACGCTAATGGTGAGTAAATCTTATTTTTACTGAATATAATTTCTTGAAAAATATTTTCAGAAATTTTTAAATCATTATTAGATAAATATATTCCTGCTTGAATATACTTTTCCGCAACTTTTTCACTTTTTTTACCTAGATTATAAGTGTATCCCGCAAATAAAATAATTATCACAACTAAAAGCACTGATATCAAAATCAAAACTTTTTGTTTTTCTTTTATTTTTTCTAAAATCTTTTCAATTTTACCTTGGTTATTTAATACTTCATTTTCCATATAAAAAATTCTTGTTGTTAGGAAATTTTTTTGATTTTACTTCTTTACTATATTTTTTTACAGCTTTTTCAATTATTGAATTAACATCCGCGTATTTTTTAACAAATTTTGGGTAAAAACCACTCATACCTAAAATATCGTCAGTTACTAAAATTTGACCATCACAATTTAACGATGATCCTATACCAATAGTAGGTATTTTTAATAAATTTGTGATTATTTTTGCAGCTTTAGGGGTAATACATTCTAAAACAATTGAAAAAGCACCAGCCTTTTCAATAGATATGGCCTCACTTATTAGCTTTTTAAGCTCATTATTGTTTCCACCTTCTACTTTGAAATTTTTTTTAAATTGAGGTGTGTAACCAATATGGCCCATAACAGGAATTTTTGATTTTATTATTGCCTTTATAATTTTAAAATTTTTATTGTTGCTTTCTATTTTGATTGCATCACAATTAGTTTCTTTAATTATCAATTTTGCATTTTTTTTAGCTTGTGCAGGAGTTTTGTAGGAACCTTTAGGCATATCTACAACAAGAACAGATTTTTTTGTTCCTTTTTTTACACTTACAGCATGTTGAATTATGGTTTCTAAACTTATCTTATGTGTATTTTTCATTCCGTACAATACATTAGCAAGAGAGTCTCCAACTAGAGTTATGTCACAATACCTATCTAAAATTTGAGCGATATTTTTGGAGTATGCTGTTAAACATACAATTTTTCTTTTACCTTTTTTCTTTAGTATATTTTGAATTTTTTTTGGCATTATTCTAGTTCAATAGTACTAGGAGGTTTTGAGGTTATATCATAAACTACTCTATTTATACCTGGTACCCCATTTATTATTTTATTTGAAATTCTGTCTAAAAAATCCTTAGGAAACCTAAAATAATCAGCGGTCATTCCATCTTCTGATGTTACTGCTCTCAATAGGCAAGTATATTCGTATGTTCTAGCATCGCCCATAACTCCTACGGTTTTCATTGGAAGTAATCCAGCATAGGCTTGCCATATTTTATGATAAAGATTATTCTTAATTAATTCATTTATAAAGATATAGTCTGCTTCTTTTAATAATCTAACTTTTTCTGGAGTAATTTTTCCAATTATTCTAATTGCTAAACCCGGACCAGGAAAAGGGTGTTTGTTTCTAATACTATCTTTTAATCCTATGGATTTTCCAATAATTCTAACTTCATCTTTAAAAAATTCTTTAAGTGGCTCTAAAAGTTTTAGATTCATTTTTTTGGGTAATCCACCTACATTATGATGAGATTTAATTTTTGCTGTTTGACTTCCTGAAACAGATTTGCTTTCAATAATATCAGGATATAAAGTTCCTTGAGCTAAATATTTAATACCTTTAATTTTTTTTGATTCTTTTTCAAAAATTTTGATAAATAACTTTCCTATAATTTTTCTTTTTTTTTCCGGATCAGTAATGTTTTTAAGTTTTTTTAAATAAAGTTTTGTAGCATCTACTAATTTTATATTTAATTTATAGTATTTTTTAAATATATCGTAAGAATACTTGAATTCGTTTTTTCTCATGAGACCTGTATCAACCATAATACAAATGAGGTTTTTTCCTATTGCCTTATTTACTAATAAAGCAACAACACTACTATCGACTCCACCTGATAGTGCGCAAATTACTTTTTCATTTTTAACAGTTTCCCTAATATAATTTATAATTCTTTTTTTTTCATTTTGAGCTTTCCATTTTTTTTTTATTTTACATATTAAAAATAAAAAATTTTTAAAAATTAAACTGCCATTTGAAGTATGTGTTACTTCAGGATGAAACTGTATACCATAAATTTTATCTTTTTTATTTTCAATAATTGTTAATTTAGAATCTTTTGTAGAAGCAATTAATTTAAAACCGCTAGGTAATTTAGTTACCGCATCTTGATGGCTCATCCATACAAGATTATTCTTTCTTTTGAAAAAATTTTTAGTAAGTAAAGAATCTTTTTTTTTAAAAAGATCTGCCCTTCCAAATTCTCTTTTCTTTTTTTGAGATTTTATCATACCTCCAAATATTTTTACTATTAGTTGAAGTCCATAACAGATCCCTAAAACTGGTATCTTTTTTTGAAATATTTCCTTAGGTATATTTAAAAAATTTTTTTTTGTAACCGTGGAAGGTCCACCTGATAAAATAATACCTTTGATTTCAGTGTAATCTTTAATTTTAAACAAATCATTAATTGTAACTATTTCACAATAAACACCCAAATCTCGTATTCTTCTTGCGATTAGTTTTGTAACTTGAGATCCAAAATCAACGATTAAAATTTTTTCTCGAAATTCTTGGAATTTCATTTATTTTTTTTGTGAATTTTCTATTTCAATTTTAAGCTTCTGGCTTTTCTTGCAAAAATCTACACAAAAATTTAGTAATTCATCAATTAACTTTTTGCTATTTGAAAAATCTGACTCAAGCAATTTTAATCTCGCGAGGTTATAATTTGCTTCCTCATTTTTTGGGTTGAGTAAAATTACGGTGTTCAAATTTTTTTCTTCTAATCTTGTATTTTTCTCTTCTTTGTAAATCTTTGACAAAAAAAGGTAAGATTTTTCACTTTTCGGATTGAAAACAATATCTTGCTCAAACTTAAATTTTGCTTTATCAAATTGTTTTTTTTTGTAAAGTAATAGTCCTTCTTCAAAATAATTTTTATTCGCATGAGCATAGGTCATAAAAAAAATAAAAAGAAAAATTAATTTATAAAACTTCATAATTTGTAGTTTAAAGTAGGTTCTATCATTTCCACACTATGTACCATGCTTTCATAAAATCCTGCCTTAGTAATTTTAATAAATTTAGCATTTTTTTTAATATTACTTAACTTTTTTGCTCCTATGTAACCCATCGATGATTTTAATCCACCTTTTAATTGGTAAATTATTTTAGAGACTTCTCCTTTGTACTCTACTCTTCCGTCTACACCCTCCGGCACAAATTTCGATTTATCTTTAAAATTTTTTTGAAAATACCTGTCTGAAGAACCAGATGACATTGCACCTATAGAGCCCATTCCTCTATATCTTTTAAAAAATTTGTTTTTAATCTTAAATTTTTTTCCTGGACTTTCATCTGTCCCAGCAAATATCGATCCCATCATAATTGCATCCGCACCAGCGGCGATTGCTTTTACTAGGTCTCCTGAAAATTTTATTCCTCCGTCAGAAATTATTTTTATACCTTTTCCTTTCAAAAACTTATGAACTTCCATAATAGCAGTAATTTGCGGTACTCCTATACCAGCCACCATTCTTGTAGTACAAATTGAACCTGGGCCTATTCCAACTTTAATTATATCTGCCCCAGAATTATATAGTTGTTTAGCAGCTTCTGCAGTGGCTATATTTCCTACACATACTAATTTATTTGATTTAATTTTCTTTATTTTTGATAAAGTATTTAAAACTTTCTTACTATGTCCATGTGCTGTATCAATCACTAGTAAATCTACGCCCGAGTCCAGCAGAAGTTTTGCTCGATTGATATCATCTTTGTTTGTTCCAACAGCCGCACCAACTATTAATTTTTTATTTTTTACTTTAATAACTTCTTTGCTTTGTTTTTTTGCATCTAAATTTCTATGAATTATACCAATACCTCCGGCTTTAGCCATCGCTATAGCCATTAACGATTCGGTCACTGTGTCCATCGCAGACGATAAAAAGGGAACTTTTAACTTTATATTTCCACCTAAATTTGATGAAATATTGGTTTCCGAGGGTAAAACTTTTGAAAATCGAGGTAGTAATAATACATCATCAAAAGTTAAGGCTTCTTTTATTGCTTCCATATAAACTTATATACAATTTTAATAATTTATAAAGTCTTTAATTCAGCACAATGTAAATAAGTTTCTTTTGATTCGTTTCTGCTAGCTTCTGGTTTATAAAAATGTACATTTCTAAATTTTAAATTTGCTATTTTTTTAATTTCAATAAAATCCTCACCCATAAATAATTTTGATACTAATACACCTTTTGGCTTTAAATATTTAGACGAAAATTTAACTACATCCATACATAATTGATTTGTTCTAATACAATCTAATGTTTTATTGCCGGTTGTATTTGCAGCCATATCGGAAATAACTACATCTAAATTTCCCTCGAAAAATTTTAAAATTTTGGTCTTTGCTTCTTCTTCAAGAAAATTACACTTTAAAAATGATACATTTTCAATTTGTTGTATATTTTCTAAGTCTACTGATAATATCTTTCCAGATGAGATGATTTCACTTGAAACCTGTGACCAACCACCTGGGAATGAACCAATATCTAGTAAATTACTATTCCTTTTAATAAATTTAAATTTTTTATTTAGTTCAATTAACTTAAAAGCCGCTCTTGATCTGTAGCCTAAAGTTTTTGATTTTTTAAAAAATTGATCTCGATGTTGTTTAATTTTCCAACTATTGCTCTTTTTTTTCTTTTTTGATTTTTTCATTACAAAACATCTTCGTGCTCATCTTCTAATGTTTCAAGGATTTCTTTTTTTAATTGACTTTTATACATAAAGAAACTTACTGGTAAGGAAATTAGATATACAAGTGCAAATAAAAGTAAAGTTTTAAAGGTAAAAAATAAAAGCGAAATAATTACTGTGCCAATTCCTAATAATATAAATACTGTTGACTTAGGTGAAATTGAAATTTTTTTTAGTGATAATGTTGGTAATTTGCTTACTAACAAAAAAGCGATAAAAATTGTAAAAAAAGGCGTAATATTCTTAATATTAAAATTAAAATTCAATTCTGCTAATTCAAATATTAATGGCATAAGTATTAAGATTCCTCCAGCAGGAGAAGGGACACCCTCAAAATAATTATTTTTCCATAGTTGTTTTTCATCTGTTTTTGTTAAATTGAATCTTGCTAATCTAAGTGCGCAACAAACAGAGTATATTAGAGTAATAACCCAACCAAGTTTTCCATAATTATTTAATTGCCAGAAATACAGAATAAATACTGGAGCAATTCCAAAACTTACAAAGTCTGTTAATGAGTCTAATTCTTTTCCAAACTCTGATGTTCCTTTTATTAATCTAGCAACTCGTCCATCTAGCGCATCTAGAATTGATGCTAACAAAATGAAGATAACAGCTAAACTATAATTGCCATCGATTGAAAATTTAATTGAGCTTATCCCTAAACAAACCCCACCTAAAGTTAAAATATTAGGTAATAAATACCTAGTTTTTTTTGAAGACACTAATTTAAATTTCTTATTTTCTTCCATTAATTAGAAGCAATTAAGCTTTCCCCTGCTAAAACATTTTGGCCTATCTTTACTAACGTTTTTTTATTTTTATAATAAATATCAACTCTACTTCCAAAACGTATCATTCCTACTCTATCACCTTGCTTTAAGTTTTGACCTTGTTCTACTTCACAAACTATTCTTCTTGCAATTAATCCTGCTATTTGAACAATAATAATATCTTCGCCTGTTTTATCACATTTAATTTTGTAGTAATTTCTCTCATTCTCTTCGCTCGCTTTATCCAAGGATGCGTTAAAAAATTTACCTGGCTTGTAATTTATCTCTTCAACTTTTCCTGATAGTGGTGTTCTATTTACATGACAATTAAATACATTCATAAAAATACTCACTTTAGTATAAGTTATATTTTCTTGTTGTAATTCAATAGGTCCGGTTTGCTCTGATATAGAAATAACTAGCCCATCTGCAGGACTAACTAAATAATTATCATCATTTATTGAAATTCGCTCGGGATCTCTAAAAAAATAATATACCCAAATTGTAATTACTGTAAAAATTAGACCTATTAGATTTGAAAAAAGTAATATTACAAAAGTTACTATTATAGAAATGGCTAAAAATTTATAGCCTTCTTTATGAATTTTTGGAAAAATTGAATTAAACATAATTTTAAGTTTGCTAATTTT
>MDSV01243529.1_pt1 | contig 30753 bp, 37 predicted proteins | sample 810851 | NCBI WGS metagenome assembly MDSV01 (sample SAMN05326640, study PRJNA326480) | marine metagenome | isolation source: seawater | place: Atlantic Ocean: North East | collected 2012 | reverse complement strand
TTCTACATTTATCAATGTTCGGGAAGTTCTGACAAAGATGTGCCACGGGCATAAACGCTGCGGCTATTGTGAAGATTCTGTGGCGGACGAAGTAGAGCATATCGCACCTAAAGATTTGTATCCCGAAGCGGTGTTTTCGTGGAAAAACTACTTATATGCATGCGGTCCGTGTAATGGGCCCAAGAATAATAAGTATGCGGTCGTTAAGAGTATTCCTTCGGCTCAAGTTGTCGATGTCACGCGACATCGAAATGCCCCCGTGTTGCCGCCAATCGCTGGCCAACCAGCCTTAATAAATCCCCGTCTTGAGGATCCCTTGAGCTTTCTGTGGCTTGATATCGCGAATACGTTCGTATTCTTGCCGATGGAAGGCCTTTCTAGAGAAAATGAGCTGCGTGCGGAATATACGATTAAAGTTCTTCGGCTTAATCATCGGGATTATTTAGTTGATTCTCGCCGTACCGCATTTGGAAGTTATCGCTCCAGATTACGAGAATACATCGAAGAAAAGGCTAATGGAGCTGACCAGTTACTGCTGAATTTACGGCAGCAAGAACTAAGAAATTTAGGGCATAGAACCGTTTGGCTGGAAATGCAGAGGCAGCATCGTTTATATCCCGTGTTGGATAGTTTATTTTCACAAGCTCCTGAAGCTTTAGCTTGGTAGGCTAAACAAGCTTGCCCAAGATTTAGGAGAGTTTGTTGAGGTTCAGTTCCGATCTATTTAATTCGCTGCGCATCCCGATATAATTCCGAGAACTCGTCGCCAGGGCTGAATGCTCGGACAGCAATGTCGTTTACATCAAAACCATTAAGCAACTTCATCCGATACGATTCAACGCCGTGCGAATACAGCAATTTAGCGCCGGCCATAGCTCCTTTGTGGCCGGCATCGTCAGCATCATAAGCGAACACGACTCGTTTGACTCCAGCATTGGCAATTTGAGACGCAAAGGACGGTTTTAGCCCATTTGCGCCATAGACCGCCGCAACTTCGGGAATGAACGGATGTATCGTTAATGCATCCAGCACTGACTCGCAGAGGACAATTTCCGATGAAGACAATGCAGTAGGATTAAAGATCGAACGATGGGGAAGTCCAAGGTATCTGTGTCGCTTCGAATCTACCCCGCGTCCATAGAGTTGTGTAATTGACTCAGTATTATCCCGAATCGGAACCGTAATATGTCTATAGAAGCAGTCCGTTCCTTTCTCAGTAACCAGCCCCATCTTCTGCAAAGGCTTTGAACTTCGTGGAAAACGGCGGTTTAAGTATCCGTTTCCAAATCCGATTTCAAATTGATCGAACACCTGATCACTGATTCGGCGGCTATGCAGGTATTCCTGAGCCTCTGAATTACTTTTGAAGAGTTCATGTAAATGTGAAACGACATGTTCCAGTATTTTGCGATCCTTGCCGCCTAGTTGCCTTAGGGGCGCAACAGGGGCACTTCGTAAGCCCTCAACGCTGAGATTTCCGCCCAGGTAGGATTTCACCCGTTCAACCGATTGGCTGAAACTATCGCCGTAAACAAGTTTGTTGAGTTCGTAAATATCCCCACTGCACCCGCACCCGAAGCAGTGATAAAAGTAATCCGAGGGATTTACATAGAAAGAAGGTGTCTTGTCTGAATGGCCAGGAATCGGGCAATTGCCACGGTATTTTGAGCCAATCGCATGTAGATCGACTCCGATATGTTGCGCATATATTGCTAAATCGATACTCTTTTTCAGAGAGTCTAACTCGGCACGGTCATAGTGTGTCATTATTGAGTAATAGTGGTTGAATCAACCGAGCTATTTCATATAGCCTTGGTAGAGCGTTGCCCGGTATTGCATGGCATTGGATTGCTCTTTGCTTAGTTCAGCAGGAGCGATATCATCGTTATTGTGGAGTATTTGACCGATATCGGTTAATTTCATTTCTATGCCACATGAGCGCATCACTTGGGAAATGCCCAAATCAGTGAATCCTTGCTCCCCAAGTGACCGTATAACCGCTTCCGGTCTGTTCCCGAAAATTATGGGTTGGTCTGAATTCAAAACAACTGCCTGATCTTCAAGGCCTGCTCGATATGCTGCATTTAAAGCATCTTTCACTCCCCAGGCGGAAACCTCTGTGAAGTCCAGAGAGTCATTATTCCTTGTCGAGAGTGTTTCCACGCCCAAATAGTTTTTGGCAATTGCTTCTATTGTTTTTTCCATACTTAAGTGGTGACATCATCCATTCATGTAGTTTGCTCCGAATCAGTGGTAACGCTCTGTAAAGAGCCAAGAATACTGAACTGCTCGCTCGTCTCGGCACCTCGCTGCCAGATCGCGGCTCCAGCGCCCGACCTATTCAGCGACTGAAAATCAGTTGACCAAATAAATGAATACAGGTCTCGCTTGAGTCGAAGAAATGCCCGGAGGCGACTTTTATCAGAGAAGACAAAAAGGACTCGGAAGCCGTTAAAATACTGACCGATTTCTTTGTAAGTCCGGCTGGAGAATAATTCGCGGTATGCGCCACGCTTTGCGGCCAATTCGCCAGAGATCGATTCGGTGCCCATATCAACCTCCAAGAAGAAGAGTAGCGACTTATCGAGCTTCTCGCTTCTAAGCACCAAAGTGCCATCCGGCCAAAATCCACCAATCGAGCGCACTTGAAATGTCGGACGAACCGCGAACTGCTTTAAATCGTCGAATTTAATGCGGCACCAGTTGAGATAGTACTGATGCAAGAACAGTCGTTGTTCCAGAGGCTTTGCATTGACACCTACTGCTTTAAACCCTTTTGGGGTAGGCAGGATGAGATTCTCTGGCCTGCCCGAACTCTCCATTGCCTGAAATGGTTTAACGGAGACTAATCCGTTCTTGACCAGCTCCCGACCATATCTGCGGGTCATTTGCTCGCTAGCAAGGCCTGCGGCCAGACTTTGACGAACAGTAAGGCAACGATATTCAGTAAGAGCGCTTAGAAATGTGAGTCGAGCAGTTGGCTGTTTCATTAACGAAACAGCGGCTGATGAAAGCCTATGATTTCATCTCGATTGCTGTTCAGCGAGTTTCACATGCCGGATGAAGAGCTGTGCTCGATTAAAGAGTACGTAGTGTTGTGCCTCCGTCAGATCTACAACAGGCTCCTTGCTCGTTTTTAGAATCTCGGTGATCTCCTGAAGGCTAAAGTTCAAGCCACAAGAAAGCATGATAGAAGTGATGCCTTCGACAGTATATCCATCTCGATCTAGGGCGCGCATAACTGATTCCGGCTTGTTGCCCCAAATGGTAATTGGTTTGTCCGATTGTAGCAGTGCGAACTGGTCAGTCAGCCCCGAACGATATGCATCGTTTAGGGCTAGGCTCATACCAGCTACCGCGTAATCGTAGTATTTATTTCCGGCATACTCTGCATAACGTGAGTCTGGATCTTTGTGGATGGCTTTCGCTTTGTCGTTTGTTTCCATGTGCAGTTTGAGGATCCACTACTTGATAGGCTTTGCTACCAATTGGTGGGGAGCGCTTTATTGACGGGGTCATTTAGCCGTCTGTTTGACGACTCCTCGCGTTGTCTTGGCTCACTGATTTTTGACCGCACTTATACGCTTCCTCTAGTGCCGCTTTGATCGACCATATTCCACAGTCGTAGAAGTCGAGCCTATCCCGATTCCTTGTATCCATCGTTTCCACGTCGAAGTGTTTTTTTGCAATTCGTTCAATTGTTGATTTCATACTCCTGTGCAAATCAACTAATTGAATGGATTGGCGTCTGATTGCTGGGAAGCCGTTTAGGTGACGATTGTAGCTAACTCGTGAGTTCAACTAAGAAGTGCACGGAGCTACAGGCTCTTTATCATCGGCAGTGTCATTGTTGTAGCCAGAAAGGTTCGCTGGGTTGTTTGGCTCTGCTGCTTGCGCTTCGCTCCGGCCTTGCAAGTTCACAGGCTCGTTTGAACGGGGCAACGCTCGAGTGGCAGTTGTAGACCGTAGTTTTGGTCGTTGGAATTCTGTTCCTGAATTTTTGCGTCGTGAGAAAATGGCCGCACAAAATGGAGTTGGTGCGGCTGCTCTGCTCAAAAGTCCATTCAATTGTCTTTGCGCTCAGTCCCTTCTAACTTGTATCCGTAATTTTCAATAAGCTCATACGCTCTTTGCAGATTGAGATGGATGTTCCGCATAGACTCGATGTTGTCACTCGTAATGTGGTCTGGAGAAGTTCCAAGATGATCGTCAACGGCTTCCGTCAATTTCTCTAGATAGCTATGACTGGCAGTCGAGTAACTTATAAATTGCTGTGTAAGAGTGTCTTGCACAATTTCGCCCAGCCGCTCTGCTCGCTCATGGAGAAAGGAGATGTAGTCGTCCTTGATGTGAAACAGCGCAGAGCCGTATGACGCTCCCTGAAGTTGTGCGATCCGGTCAATGTGATTTTGGCATTCCTTGTGTTCCGAGAATGTGTTGTCAGCGATGGACTCGCCAAAGTTAGCCAAAAACCAGAGTCTGTATTGCTTGTGATCATTAGTGATGTCGTCGGTTAGTGGATAGCCCTGCAAGGCTTGAACCCGATGCTCAATGTTTGTTGTCATGCGCAAGGGAGCACAACGCTGGTTTAACCGCTTTTCCGCGAATCGGTGGGGTGACGTGTCACCTTTCACGCAGGTCAACCACCATCCACAACCCTTATATACCAGTAATGCCTCAGTGGTTCTCATGGTTAGTCCGGCATTGCGGTACTGGTGCGACCTTTACCGAAGACATAAATACGAAGCGTTAGCGCTCGACATTGAGACTGAAGAGTATGATGGAAAAATCGCAGTAGTCTCAATGAGCAAACTGCACCGAAACGATGTTGCGGAAACAGTGCAGTTAACTCAAGGCTGTGATTTAACTGATGATACACTCTTTCGTGAAGTCCATCCTTGTTCACTTCTTATCACCTTCAATGGTCGTGATTTTGATTTACCGAGGATCAAAGCCGAATATCCATCTGCAGTGCCGGACAATATCCCTGTTTTAGATCTTTGGATACTAGCTCAGGCCATCGGTCTTAGGGGAGGACTGAAACTACTGGAAAAAGTCTTTAATATCCACAGAGCTGGGTCTGCGAGGGATGCAACAGGTCGAACTCACATACTTTGGAAGAAATTTGTTCAGGATGATGACCGAGAGGCACTCGAGACGCTCCTCACCTACGCTGCTGCAGATTCCAAAAATCTCTTTGCACTGGCTGACACTCTGATCGAATGGTCAGAGGCGAGATTGCTCGTCCAAGAGCGACAATCGGATGAGCACACGAATGCTTCAAAATTCAGCTTGGTGTTTGAAATGACGTAATTATGGCAATTTACGCTTGTTTTTGAAATCGAATCCTTGACGTTGTCGTAGATTAGCTAATGATCGCAAAAACAAAAACTTATTAACTGTGAGCCCAGAACTAGCATCAATAATCGGCTTAACGATATACAAGTTGGCCAGTTTGCTGGCTGGAGTGATATGCGTGTACATGGGGTATTTGCTCTTTTGTGCCGGTATCTGGGGGAATGCGGGCGATGTCGTTACTAAGTTCAAGGATACTAAACTCGTTGTCAAGAATGCAGCTCCGGGAACCATCTTTGCCTTGGTCGGATTGTTTGTCGTTATATTCTCGGTGACTAAAGGGTTATCTTTTTCTACAACTTCTAGTCAATTAACTGATCACAGCCCCGGTTTTAGCTTCAACTCATCAGACCATCGTAATCAGATACATAAAACGCACGAAGAGGTTGTAAATGTAGAGTCAGTCAATTCGCCGCTGATCACTTTAACTCCTTTAAATGGAAACTAGGTTAACGTGGATTGAACTGATGAATTCACCTCCGCAACTGGACAAATCGAGTAGGTAGAATGAATAAAAAACTTACGATCATTCGTTTCATTTTAATATTGTTTGTCGCTCAGTCATTGGTCGCAGATGTAAATGTGCCATGGGTGAAACCTGAGCTCTTTCAGGTCGCATCTGAGGCGCTTGAAAAGAAAGAATATTTTTCAGTTATTGAGAATCTTTCTGCTTTTATGGCTCTTAACGAAGATCGACTTAAAGAAAACGAAGACAAGGAGAAAGAACTCTTCGTAGCTATAGAAAAAAGCAAAAAAGCAATTCTAGATTCCAGAAAAATTGAATATGTGTTCGTGCCAGTAAGTGGAGAGCAACGGAAGCACTTCGATGCTCAAGGACATACCATTGACTGGAAAGAGCCAAGTCTGACTTACATTATAACGAAAGAAACCACGTTTAATGGAGCGGGCATTTCTCAAGACCCTGGACTTATTCTTAGAATGGAGTCCCAAGGAAACGTTGTGACTTTTCCGCTGCTGCCCACATATCAAGAAGGCGGGAGGTTTGAAGCTTATCCACTTCTACAGCCTTGGATTGAAAAACAAGTGCTCCTCGAAAGTAAGACGAAATTGGCTGAAGAAATGTTACATAAGCAGTGGCATGATGTTGGTGGAATTGAATTACATTCGGATAAATTTCAGGCGTTTGATCAAGAACAACTCAAACAGGCATTGGAGAGCGTCCAGTGATCACACATCCCGAATACTCTCAACGCGGGATTTCTCAGGGGGAGCGAACGCCACTTACTATTAAAACACTGGATCGAATTATACGCTGCGCACTGTTTGTTGGAGTTGTCCTATTGCCAGGTTGTAAAAGCAGCCTTAGTCCTGTCGTAATGTATCATGGAGGCGGAGGCTTAGGGTTGTATAAAACTAATATGGAGAAAGAAGGAGTCTATTCAGTTTTCAGGATGAATGGCTTTGGAGTAAATTATCTGAATGGTACGCTGCAACTTGGCAAGATCGATAACACTGTCGTCTTAGCGAGGCAGACTGACGAGGGCGGGGAATATATTTCTGCAGAAGCTGAATTGTATTGGGGGCAGTCGGCGAAAATACATGCAAACGAACTATTAAGGGGGAACGACTACAATTATGAAAACTAGGATATTGATTCTCGGAACGGCTGTCACCTTAGCAGCATTATTCACTGGCTGCTCCAACGTTGAGAGGTCATTGATTTTTACGACTGGCACAACGATTGGTTTGGAGATTTCAGCAAGTACGACTGAGACGCAGCCGGTGAAGGTTATAGTCGGGTACAAGCGCCTGGAAACCGTTCTTAACCCAGTTTACGACAAGGATGGTATTGCTCTGCCTGGAGGCACGAAAGAAACGATTAGCGAAGCGATTACAGAAATTGTGTATGGCAATAGTGATGTAGAGAAATACCGACCGGAAGCGTATTCAGTTATCGGCAAGTTTGTTGGGTCGTCTGCCGGAAATGGGAAAGGTAGCGGAACAGTCACGGCAGAAGGATCTATTTCTGCGGCGCAGTGGTTTGCGACAGGTGAAGCGGCAAAGACTCTGGCCAAACAACCAGGCATAGCTGGAGCAATTTCAGGGAGTTCACTAATCGCGAAAGAAGCGGCAGAGCAGGAAGCTGCACGTTATCGTGGTGTAGAGGCATTTGGTCACGATGCGTCACTCCTGCTTATCGGCGAGATCTATACGTTGCTGAAAGGTAAACAGGATAGTCGGGCTAAGGAGATCGTTGCACGTCTCGATTCCTTGGGAGATACTTTGGTTCCCAAGCTATATGACTTTAATGCCTACGAAAAAAACGGAACTAAGGTTGAAAGATCGGCAGTCGCACAGCAATATTTTCCGACACGAAGTAGCAAGTTTACCAAAGTGGCTGATTATAACCGGAAGCTAATCGATTCTGTTGCTGCCCTAGAGGAGTCCATTGGTAATGCCGCCACATGGACAATCGACTTCGGTGATGGAACAACTCAGCAACTCGCAAATAATATCGTACGAGCGCGTGTTGAAGAAATTCGCAGCGAGCAGAAGAAGTTGCTTGATGCCTTTGAAAAGAAGTTTTCAGAGAACAAGGTAGTCGTCGAGGCAAGGGATCTATTTATTGAATACATTAGAGGAGAATAATTATGGCGCGAAAAAGTAAGAAATTTAATTTTGTCACTGGGTCTACTGCGGAGGAGCAAAATCAGCAACTTGCAGATATCCTACGTCTCGGAGGTACATTAAACACGAACATCGTGTACGAGATTGAACGTAAACCCGGCCATTGGTTGATTACATATGATGAGTAATTGATTTACTGAGCCAGTCGCTAAAGGAGGTTGTGCTAAATTGCTCGGCTAAGCTACTTTAGTGCTTAAAACAAGTGCAATGATGTTCCATTTGGGGGCGATTTTACTTGCGACTTCGTTTCAGAACTTGCTTATCAATATCTGTTGGCGCCTCATCGCCTGGCATCTAGGCCTATTATAGATAGAGACATATCTAGTCCGGATAAGATAATGACGCTCCCTCGGAATCTCTGAAGTTTACCTTGGCCGTCGACATTCCAACATACTCGCATCAATCGCGTCTGCTATCCGGCGACGTTCAAATGTTTTCAAATAGTCTGAAGCAGCTTCCAGAACAGCTATGGCGCTACTAAGTTCTTCCAGCCGAGTAAAAGAAAAACCGGCACTATCATTCCGATCAGAATTCAGAAGTCTGACATGTATCGTATTGCCGTCACGGCATGCCACCACTTTTGCATTCCCACTCTCAAATACCCGTTTTTCCATCGTCCATTCATGACAGATACCCCAATGCTCTCATTTTAAGCTATTCGGGTTTCGTTACCTGCTTTAAGTCTCTGCCCAAGAGGAGGCTGTGTGAGTTTTGGTGTAACACTACGCAACGCTTTTGTTACCCGTTTTTGAACTCATTTGCTACCTGCTCTGATGGAATGAACTTTTATAGGCTTTAAATAATCTAGGCTCGCGGTTGGCCAGTGGAAGAGATCATTTACTTGCACATAATGGTTAGAAACCTACTTTCTGTGCCGTGAATAAAGTTAAGCTTCCTTATGGTCTTCGAGATGGAGTCATGCTCTACATTACTTTTGCAGAGCGTGGTGCTGAATGTGGCTGTGTTTGTCCAAAGTGCGGTGGAGAACTTATTGCGCATTTGGGAGATGATAGAGCGAAGCATTACAAGCACAGGCACAAAAGCGATTGTGAAGGGGCGACAGAGCATGCCATTCGGGCGAAGCTCATGGAGCTTATCGAGAGATCCGGAACCTTTCTTTTACCGGCAAGTATAGCGGCCATTGATGGAAGTGAGCATACACTGATCGATGAGGAGGCTATCGAGGTGGGAACTGTTGAGGTGATCGAAGGCGGGAATCCATATCTACCGGCTTTTAGGGTGCGTCGAAAGACTGCCGATTCATCCAAAGAACATGAGGTTACAGTTGTGGTTAATATGGGAGCTTCGGAAGGGGGTGAATTTGAGACAGGAGAAGCTTGTGTTGAAATCAACCTGAATGATTTAGGCCACGATGTTTCGGCGGAGCGTCTTATGGAGGTGCTCCGAAAAAGTATTCATTGCACATGGATAAATCGACCTTTTGCTAAAGAAAAAGAAGATGAATTGCGTAAGAAACTGACCTTTAATCGGATCAAGACCACGGATGAAGAGCGTAACCGCTTGTTTCAAGCTGCTGCGACCCACAAAAAAGAGTTTGAGAGGATTTCAGTGGGATTTACATACGGGAATGAATATGAAGAAAAGCCACGGGCATTCGCACGCATAGATGCTTCTGATAATTCGGAGTTCGCCCGTCAGTTTGCCGGAATTGAATTCACCTGTGATTACTGCGGCGAGTCGGGGTTGACTCATTCGCAGATGCAGCGATTCAAGCCCAATTATGGGACAGGAACTTGTTACCAATGTAAGGGAATCAAGCGGGAGAAGGGACTCGGTTTCGAAGGCAAGTAGAGGCTGTTATTATTCCGGCACGTCATCAAGGGCTTCCGTCACCCGGCAGGCACAGCGGGTAATTTCCTCGCCGATAAAGCCCAGTGCATGCGGACAGATTTCGATGTTTCCGGCATTTGGGTAGTCTTTGAATGCCGCGAGAATCGAGCCGATGCTTGCGATCATTTCCAGTGAAGCATCAATTCTTTTACGGGTTTGATGGGATAGGGGAGGTTCGTCTGGCATTTCACTGTGGGGCCATAGCTTCGGCGTGGCTTCAAGTCTTCTTTTTTACATTATCCGAGATATTTTTCGGTGATCCGGACATATAGCGAAAGAAGCAGGCGTTAACGAGATCATCGAATCGAAGGATCCTATCGCTAATGACGACATCCTCTGGTTTTAGACCCGAATCGAATGTCAGGTGCAATTGCCTCCGTCCATTCTCCTGCTCGATCTTGATCGCCATTAGCTTCTGCCATGGGAATGTTCTTCCCGCGACATCAATTTCATCCAGTTTAAGCCTGATAACATATTGCAGTTTTGGTTTGAGCCTGATTCGCCATTCCCCGTAGCCCCAGAGAATCGGTGCCAGTCCGATCAAATTCCACGGGAATACTGCCGAGAACAGCACGATGATCAATCCGATCAACATCAGAATCACGCAACGAAAGGCCTGTCTAACCATCGGCCACCGAGGCAGATGGTAAGACTCCCCTTTGATTCTATCTGCCATTTTTCTCGTCGTCCTTCTCCGCGACAAGCTGGATTGTGTCATACCACTGGTAAAGCCGCTGAATTTCCGTCGGTCTCAGCGGATGCACCCTATGGCTACCGTTACTGGATGTCTCTTCCACTAGTTGAACCAGCGGTTTGGGGAGCCAGGGAAGTGTCGAATCAATGTCCGGCAACGTATTTGCCGCCTCCAATCCGTAATAGCCGGTTGCAAGTCCTTCATAGACGAAGGCATTCACTAGCTTTGTCATATTTACGTTGGTTGCTTGCCCTGCATAATATAAGCAAGGTACCAGTGGTTCGTAGATTTTTGGAGAATACATTATTTCACCCTCTGAAATAAAATGCCGTTCGGATTCACAATGATCTGAGTGTCCCAGACTTTGCTGCCTTCCGCGTTTTCATACGAAGACCGGACAATCCGCCCAACCAGTTCGACTTTGAACTCCTTGTAGTCCTCACCCAATAACATGTCCTGCTGTGCATCATTTGCGTCGAACAGAACGCAGGGCACCAATGAACTTCCGAAATTACTGCCTTCACGCTTGGAAGGGTAGTGTGCTTTAATCAGAAACTTAATCGTTTTGCCTTCACTTACCGAGATCGGTTTTGATGCGAGCCTTCCGCTGATGGCACAGACATTCATTGGCGAACCTCGACTTTATTATCGTCATCATCCTTCTTTGCACAGTGAAGGTTGTGTTTTAGCCGGAAAATGACGTGGTCGACTTTTGTGTCGATATCAGCGATCCGGTGTATCAGATCTTCCAGTTTGCGCTCGCGTGTTCTTCTTCGAATTGGTTTTTGCTGTTCCATAGTGAAGACAAAACAGCTGGGCTTGCTTTAAGCCTTTGCCACAAATCGGTGGGAATATCAGTGTCTTCAATAGGTGGGAGGCTGCATTAAGATGGCTTTCTCCTGGGCGATTTGACGCTGAATGTCTTTCATCTCTTCCAGTAATTGAAGCTGTTCCAACCTGAAAGACTTCTCCCGCTTTTTCGCCTTATTCAACTCATGTCTTAATGATTGTAGCTCGTCGCTGCCATCACTCGAATCTTTTGTAGATGTCAGCTGTAGTGAGTCGGCGATTTCGATATTTGCCTGAACATTTAGAGCGCAGCCACATGAACCACACCAGTTCTTTTCATGTTCGTTGATTGCGCGACAGGCATGGCACTGTCGATGGCTGATGGATTCTGATTTTTGCGTTTGAGTTGAGATTCCATAATGCGACTCGAACCGCTGCATTGTGTCCTCAATACTTAAACGACCATAGACCTCCAGATAGAATTTTGAACTATGACCGTGCCGATCTGCTGCCAGATCAACCGGAACATTGTCCCGCTTATCTAAAACACATGAGCTATGCCGAAGATTGTAAAAGTCCATCGGTTTGTGGATACCTGATTTTTTTGCGAGTTCCCGCAATCGTTTAGACATCGCCGGGTATGAGTATCGCTTAACTTGTCGCCCGTTATTGACATCAGTATAGGTTGCTTTCTCCAGAATCCAGAGTGGATCTTCCAGACGTTTTGTCGGGTGTGCATCCAACCATTTGAAAAGTGCCGGGATGCAACGCAGTAAAACGACCGATCGTTTTCCGGTCTTCCCTTGCCGGACATGAATGACAGCCATTCGCTCATGCCGAACAACATCTCCATAGTTGAGGTCATGATGTTCGCCCGGACGGAACCCCGCATCCAGTTGAGTCAATATGATCGCTGCAAATTGAAGACTGCAACTGGTTTCTGCGATTCTGAGCATCTCATCCCAGGTAACCATATCTTCCGGTTTTAAATCCCGGAGTAGCTCTGCTTTCGGCTTTGCTTTAACATCCCGCATGCCCGGCGGCTTTTCACCATTGTTAAGCCATCGTAGAAATCGGCCAACGATATTTATGTAGGTTGCGCAGGTCGCCGGTCTGTAATTCACACGCAGGCCATAGAAAAAGTCGTTCAGTCCATCCCGATCCATGACTGCTTTCTCTGCATCCGGAAATGCGAGGAGCAACTTCCGAATATGTTTTAGAAAAGTCATACGACGTGAATCCTTCACATCATATCCTGAGAGAAATCGCTTCAATAATCGTTTGTTTTGTTCCGAGATGGTCGGATCATTCAGTAGTTTAACTTCAGTCTTATTTGCAGCTTTTTTATAGTCGATTATCGGCACAGTTCTTCACCTCTCTGTGTCCTTTAAATTTTTTGTTCCTGATAAGTGGGAACTATCAAAAAAACGTAGGGTTTTGAACTTTAATAAAAGTCCCCCCACCCGGTGGATGGTCCATAGTGTGGAACCAATGCCGGTTTTAATCTTTAAAGGACAGAGTAATTTAAGACTTCCTGATATATAAAGCTTTCGCTTTTCCACTGGATTTACATCTGGCCCATTACAGGGGTAACCTGTGTGATTATGTTTGAGGGATTTCATCCATAGGAACTGCGATTTTACTGAGAATGCGTTTCCCTAGTTCTGAGATTCCGAATATTTTGAGATCACGCTTTAGCGTGTAGTCGACTACTTGAATTAACTGGTGATTCATCAGGAACTTCGTCGCAGCCAGTACATGATTGAGGCCAATCGAATAATCGGAATTATCACGCAGATTCTTGCGGATCTGCGTCGCGGTAAGCTGCTTTGTATCGAAACTATGATCGCGCCCGATTTCTTTGAATACTGCGATGCGTGTCTTTGCTCTAAGCAGCTGTGTCTGTAGTTCGATTTCCGGTAAAGAAAGGATATGTTTATCACGTTCGGAGGTGAGTATGTAGAGCCGACCGGTTTGACATTTGGGATTCAAGCACGTGGTAATACCTTGATTCTGTAGGTCGCGCAAAACATGCCTGAGATCCTGATAGCTGCAATTCGGTGAGATAGTACGAACCCTATCTAAAATCTGCTTTCCCGTTCGGGGGACTTTCAGAGCCGTGACGACCGCTATCCTTTGTTTCCCCCTGATGATTTTATCCGCAACTCTTAAGGCACTTGTCATGCAGAGAAGGACTGCACCTTTTAGGAAGTAGTTGCCCCTGAATCGGTAGGGTGAAAACTGATTGATTACCTCAATATCCCAGCAACTTGGAGCTAGGTTTTTAAGCAAGTGTCTAAATTGAAAAGTGATACGAAGCGTTGTTACACAAGCGCGGTAACATGCTTTGATATTTTCACGATGACCCCTGAAACCACGCAACAAAACCAAAGTAACGGCCCAAATACAACAGAATCGAAACCCCTGAAGAGTCCTTTGGGCTATTTAGGTGGAAAATCCAGACTGGCCGCACAGATCGTCGAGCGAATCCCGCAGCACCAATGTTACGTCGAGCCCTTTGCTGGAGGAGGCTGGGTCTATTTTACCAAGCCCCCGAGCCGGGTGGAAATCCTGAATGACCTTGACGGTGAACTGGTAGCCTTTTGGCGAGTGATTCGACATCACCTACCGGAGTTTTTGAGATGTATTCAGTTCGGAGTCGTCTCGCGTGAAATTTTTGATCAGGAAAAGAGAAAAGATCCGAGGCTGCTAACCGATGTGCAGCGGGCTGTTCGATACTACCAACTGCAACGAATGGGCTATGGTGGAAAAACTAAAGATCGAACCTTTGGCACAAGTTGTGTGCGGCCCAACTCGCTGAACTACCATAAAGTGGAAGAAGCCCTGAGCGAGACACACCAGCGAATGGCCCGAACGACCATTGAACATCTGGATGCGTGCGAATGTATCCTAAGATATGATTCACCAAAAACATTCTTCTATGTCGATCCTCCGTACTGGAATGCCGACTTTTATGCGGTTTCCTTTGCTGCGGATGATTTTATCCGTCTGAGGGATACCCTGAAAAGTATCGAAGGGAAATTCATATTGTCGCTTAACGATACTCCGGAGGTGCGAGAAATCTTCAAGATATTCACGATTGAAAGTATTCAGACCAAATACTCTCTGGGGAATTCAAAAACGTCAGCGGGGACACGAAACACCGAGCGTAAAGAGGTGCTGATTCATAATTTGAACGAGGTTCTTAATGAGTGAAGAGCTGCGGAGTATCTGTCAGAGATTGAAGCCACTTATTGGGGATTCGGCAGATGCCCTTTGGATTCAGTATGAGCTTTCCGAATCACCTGTGCATAAAATGGAATCGGCTCATATGATCCGGATGATGGGTGTCACCCATCTTAAGCAGAATGTCACAGACGGAGACGTTTTTTTGACCCCTTCAAGCGGTAGCGAGCTTGGAGACATCCGCCTCGGTGAAGTCCTCTATCCCGGCAGGGAACCAAGCGCTCTGCATTTGAGAACCCAAGAATTTACCCGACATATTGGCATTTTTGCCACCAGTGGCGCAGGGAAAACCAATTGCGCATTTAATATTCTGCGCCAGTTGCATCGAAAAAAGATCCCTTTCATGGTGATCGATTGGAAACGGAGCTATCGCAACTTGAGAAGTGCGCCCGCGATGAAAGATCTCAAGGTCTATACCGTGGGACGTCCGGCGGCTCCCTTTGATTGGAATCCTTTACGCCCTCCACCAAAAGTGCATCCACAAACATGGATTCAAATTCTGGCAGAGGTGCTGGAGAAAACCCACGCCTCCGGCCAAGGTGTTGCTGATGTCTTGATCGAGCATGCTGACAAGGAATTTGCAGCCAGAGGGTTTTATGATAATAATGCCCACGACTTCCCGAACTTTTATGATATCCGTAATCGGGTCGATCGTTCCCGGTATGGTGGCAGGCGCGCTCTGTGGCGCGACAGTTGCCTTAGAATCCTTAGAACCTTTACTTTTGGACCTGCTGCTGAAGCGTTCAATATGAGGCAACCGTTGCCGCTTGAGTCGCTTTTGCAAAGTTCCGTCGTGCTCGAATTGGATATGGAGCTACCCAAGGCTGTTCGGACTTTTCTCTCCGAAGTAATTCTGCGCTGGATTCATTTGTATCGATTGGGGCAGGGGGAGACTCCGGGGTTACGCCACGTCCTCCTGTTGGAAGAGGCGCATAACATCTTTCCCGCGAGACACGACGACCCGAATAGTGGTCTTGAGAATATCTATCGTGAGATTCGATCCTTCGGCCAAGGTCTGATCGCGATCACGCAACATGCTTCGAGACTGCCCATTTACCTACTCGGAAACACCGGAACGCTGATCCTGATGTCGCTGACTCACGAGGCCGATATTATGGCTGCCAGGCAGGCGCTCTTTTTGAAACGAGGAGATGAAGTTTACTTGGATTATCTCAAAGTAGGAGAGGGTATTGTGAAGGTGAAGAACCGTATTCCAGCCTGTCATGTCCGCTTCCCGCTTGTTCCGATCAAGATTGGACTCGTTAAAGATGAGGATTTGATGAAATGAACGTGCGTCATTGGGTTGGCTCGGAAATGACCGAGACCATCGATGCCAGGCAGCAGCAAATGCTCAATCTTGTTCTTGCAAAGGTTCGCCTGTATTACGACGAACTCTACCAAACCAAAGCCAGTTGCCAGTATCCTTTGAGCCTTTCGCGATTGATGCGGTTGTGTAATCGAAACGGAACACGAACGCTAATGGCCGTGCGCATACTCTCCCTCTCCTACGACCCCGAAACAGAGCAGGAACCTCCGCTCTATTACGACCGCGCACAATCCCCTAAAAATCCTATGCGCCGTGCCTACCGGATTTATCTCCGCTCGCCTCACCGTGACAAATAATTCCTCCCCGAAAAAGCCGTTCGATCCGACCAAGCTCATGGCCGAGCGAACAGGGCGACTCCAGACCAAGTTGGACGTGCTTGTCGCGTTCCTCCACGAGCGACTAAGACTCCGTGACGACTCCCTGCAGTCACTGGACCAGGACGAGCGGAACATTCGTTCATTGCTTGGGGCATTCGAGCAGCGCCGTGAAGATGGGCGCCTCGAAGCCTCTGGTCTGGAAGCCGCCCTGATTAATCACGGTCTATCCGTTGAGCGGGAACGGCGTTCGCAGGAAAACGCCTGCTGGCAGGATTTGGTCAGACTGATGCAGCAAATGCTTCAAATATGGGATGCGACCGAAGAAGCTCGGTCTAAAGAAGAGACGATTAAGAGTTCTTTTCCAAAATACCAACTCAAGCCGGAGCAGGATTATTCAAGCCGGAGTCCCAAGCATCACATTCACAAACCAAGGTGAAACAAAATGGATTTAGAAAACAGAAGAGATGAAGGTGACATGAACCTAGAAGAAAAACTCGATATATTAAACGAGGCAGCAGATGTGGTCGGAGGTGAACTCTACGAGGGATACTCAGGTCGAGGAATGTATGGAGAGCGATGCTATGGTATCGTCTGCCGGAACCCCATATCCTGTGTGGAGACCGTTGCGATGCAGGGCATCACCGGAGCCAACTACGACGGAATGGGGCTGGACTACATCGTCTACTGGCCGGGGATACGGTATGAGGAATAATACTGGAGAAGGAGTTTTAGGGCAACCTAGCTTAGGCGTCGTTCGACCGCGCTTCGACTAGGGCCATACATTCGTATAGCGTTTCGAATCTCCGTTTCGGTCCTCTTTGGGAATTTGTGTTTTAGGTATGCAACTTCATGATCTTGTTGGCTGACCAGTTTGCCGTCGTGTTCTTTTTTGTTTGGATCGTCTCCCATGTTATTTCCTTATGTTGGTAGTTATAGTTTGGTGAAAGTTGGAGCACCGATTTCCTTTAGTGGATAGTGCTTACATACTTTTTTAGAATAAGCGAATATTGGGTCTTCAGTCAATGTTGGAGAATCCCCTCGGTAAGAAAGATAAATTGGACTCCTTAAAGATTTAGACCAATCAGTGATAAGATCAACAGCTAGACCGACTGCTGCAGAGGCAAGAAGGCCATTCGACCACACTACCTGTGGATTGATGCCAGCATCGCCATAATTTCCAGCCTCCTTGGCCAAATTGTTTTCGTTTAGGAATCCCATACACTGCATGCAAGAGTGTCCGGGCATGGAAAGAATGACCTGGCCTGAAATAGTCGGCGAGCCTTCTTCCGGCTGGTGGACATCCATGCCGATGTCAATTAGTGGTATTAGGTATCGGCGAGCCATTGCTTCAAGTTGTCTGCGTTGATCGAATCCATCGACACAACCAAAAATAATATCACAACTTTTGAGCCGACCAGGAGACGTTTGCCACTTGCTCATTGTTGCATGAATTTTCGCGTGGGGGCGTATCCTTGAGATGAGTCGCCGGGCAATATCAATCTTAGGTTTTTTGTTCTTAATATCTTCTTCGGTCGCTCCCACGAGGCGATTCAGGTTGCTTTCTTCGAATAGGTCACCGTCGTAAATTACGTAGTTCAAGAATCCCAGGTGAGCGAGCTGTTGGGCGATATGAGAGCCACCACCACCCAAACCAACTATGCCGACCACGGTTCGTTCAATGATGGATTGTGAGTTCACGCCCAGAAAAGACTGGCGAGAGAATGCGTCATCTGCTTTATTCGTTTTCATTGTAGAAATCGCAATGGGAAGCCAACAACTGTAAACTTATCGGCTCTAGTTATAAGGCCGGATTTGGCAACATTAAGCTCTGCCCAAGCAGAGTTATGACTCAGAATCAGATATCCTGAAGTTTGGTTTGGAGACGTCAGAGAGAGTGAACGATTGATTGGAGGCACTCCCTCCAGATCATCGGAGCTAGGATGTGGCTGCCCCCAATGTTCGTGGATATGCGTATGTATCTGGCCAGCCTGGAGTGCAATCGACCTCTGCATCGCAGCGCGGATAGCTTCTGTGCCAATGCAAGCGCCGACATCGGGATTTTCAAGGTAATGGTCGTCTGGAATTGAGTGAAAATCCGTCAGAAGGACAAGGACATGTTCGGGGTCTATTTGAACCGTGGAACTAGATAAGAACCCGACCCGCTCATAAGCAAAGGGATGTGGGCGACGCAGATCTCGGAATGCCTCTTCGTATAGATTCTGGTGAACTCGAATTTGCACGTTCATTTAAATGCCCTCAAGTACTCCATGACCATTTGAGCCAGGCGGATATCGCTCCGGTTTGTTTTCCAAGAGAAGGCGAACCAAGATCGGTCAAGAATACGAATGTCCTTTTGATGCCAGTTCAACCCTTGAGGTTTGACGATTTCGCTGAAATACATTCGTGACTCGTAACCGTCCCGTGGCATAGGGCATAGAAGCGCATCGGCATGTTCACTGATGCAACCGGTAGGCAATCTGAGTTTTGGAAGATAGAAGTAGGTAAAACCTCCCTCAGTGGCCGTCGAGACCTCGGTTACCAAAGCTTTGAGCTCCGCTATCTGATCTTGAGGGAACTCAATCAAGAGGATCCTCCTTGTCTGGGATGGCTTACAAACACTTCTCCGCCCTCAATGCATACGGAGCCGCCGTCTTCCAATGGTGTGATGTCGCCGTTGATAATCTGAACGAGTTCGTCTCCGTGTTTAACAGAAGCCATGTCCTTAATCGCCTTCACGGTGCTCTGGCCAGACTTGATCGGGTATTCCTTGCCGTCTATCGTTATAGTGACATCGTCCTGAGGACAGGCGGCTTTTGTGTAGAATACCGGTCCGTCGATAAAATGAATTTCATCATCAGGCCAAATCTTCCGGTCATCCGGCGATTCGAAATCCCGATACAAGCTTGAAGCCTCAGAGAGGTCGAATAGTGAGAAGAAGGCTGCTCTGGAGAGTTTCTCCACTGCTGAGATTTCAAAACTATCATCGACCGAAAATGCCCGTTTTGGCGGAGTCGAGCACGGATTCGAAGGCCGACAGTCGCAGCTCGGACGGGAGTAAAATACGTTTCCGAGTGAGAGGTCTACGATCCCATCATCTTTGAGAATGTGATCATTCGGGCTTTTGTGATCCCGGATTAACGAATGATTATCTGGGATAGAGGATAACGTCTTGAGAAGAGAAACAGGTAATTCCTGCCGTGGGGCAGTAATCACCTGGTCGTTGATAAGGGCGAACCAGCGTGGGCTCGCGGAATCGGATTGTGTTTTAGACTGTGTCATGTAAAGAAACTCGTTCCAAAGTCTGAAAAGAGACCAAAAATAATTGTATAAAGTTTTTTTGGGCCGATAAGCTTTTGCAGACGAGTTACTTAATAAACGAAGACCTGTGATTTAATGCTATCGACCAATTGCAACTCTCAAGATGACGCGGAACTGTTTCTGTGTAGCGAGTCCGAAGAAGACCGAAATGCTGCGCTGGCATACTTATATGATCATTTTAAGTCACGATTAGCGTCCTTTATACGCAGAAATTTCCCATTTTTCGAGTACGAGCAGGTTCATGACGTGATCGTCAATTCGTTTTTGGAACTTCAGAAGGTTGCTACTGAGGATGACTTCAACCCGGAGGCAGTACATCGATTGCTCTTCAGGATAGCCCGTTTTAGGGCAATTGATTTGGTACGAATGGAGTCCCGCTGGAGGAAAACCAAGGAAACATGCGAGGAAGAAGGATTGCATCAGCAAGCGGTTCAAAACCAACCACTGCCTCCCGCGAGATTCATTACAACGGCTGAGAAGAATGAAATTCGAGCGAAGTTTGCGACTTTTGTTCGAGATGCTGGCCTGAAGCGAGTGCAGCTAGCAGTCGCGCGTGTCATGGCTGAGGATTGGAGCAGTAATTTGCCTCCAAGCGATATTCGGGATATGATTAATAACAGACCAGGGTTCGATGTTACGCTTGCTGGTGCGAAACGTGCCAAAGAGGAAGTCCTTAAGAAATTTAGGGAGTATTTGAAAATTTAACCTAATGCCCCTGAGAGAAAGGAAACAAAATGCATCATAGAAATTTAACCCACGAAGAGGAAAACGCGATACTTGCTGAAATGGCCAGTGTTTTTCCATCACTCGATGAAAGCGCGCCTTCCGATGAAGAGATTGATCGTTTTCTAGAAGAAAATCCTGAGGCGCTTGCCGGTGATCTCGAAGGACTTCCCTTCGCCAGAGAATTGTTTAGTAGCAATGTCGTTCCGTTTGTTTCCACTACATTGGATGAGCTTGTTGGTGCCCCGGAGAAAGAACTTAAGTTCGCGATGAATCGGAAAAACGAAAACGATAGCTTCGATGATGAGACGAATTCGGAGTTAGACCGGCAGCGGAAAAACATATTACAGCAGGCTCGTGATGATCAATCGGAGACTTGAAGAAGAGGCGAGGCTAGTAAGAGAGGCCCACGACCAGCTCACCGCCCCAATCGATCCCTTGGTTATTGCAAAGGGAGAACGTATCAATTTGGCTCCGAGTCCGTCTTACGGAGAGCATTTTGAAGGGCGTCTGGAATACCACTCCGGGCATGACGACCCTTGGATACTTTTTCATAAAACGCGGGTGTCCGGGGATCTGTCGAACCGTGATCGATTTACCGTCGCGCATGAGCTCGGTCATTTCTTTCTGGAAGACCATCGGAGCCTTTATTTGTCAGGCGAAAGCCATAGTTCAACCGCAGGCTTCGTTTCGGATAATAAGTTGGAGCGTGAGGCGGACGCATTCGCCGGTGCTCTGTTGCTTCCCTCGGAATATCTGGAAAAGCGTCTGGATCGACGTGAGTTTATGTCGCTGAAGGAGATCTCAAAAATGGCCGGTGAGTGGAAGGTCTCCCTCCAGTCCGCTGTCATTCGTTATGTCGAATTTACTGGTGAAACTTGCGTGGCCATCGTTGCAAATGACAGCAGAATCAATTACTCCATTTGTTCCGATCAGGCGCAGAACACGGGAATGAAGTGGGTGGATCAAATTCCAGAATACTCAAATACTTTTCAACTTCATAGGGCAGGCTTTGCCGCAGACCCGTTTTTGGAAGGAAAGACTGATAGGTCTGATTGGTTCCGGTATGGAGAGGGTGAACTCCATGAGGAGGTTATGTATTTGTCTGAATGGGGACTCAGCATAACCCTTCTTTCTGTTGGTTGAGCGGGGGCTGTCAGGAGTTACTACTGGCCTGCCTCATCGCAGACGCAGCTATAAAACTGTGTCTTGTTGAAAATGAGGAAGTCCCTGATTTCAATTTGGAGTATCCTGCCTGCGTCTTCCAGTTTTCTCAGAATCCGGTAGTCGGCATCGGAAGGCTTTAAATTTCCGGATGGGTGATTATGTGCCATCGCGAGACTACTTGAGTTATGAAGCAATGCGTTCTTGAAAATGACCTTCGGATCAATCAGGCAGGCGTTTAATCCGCCTTTGAAAAGAACTTCTTGGTCGAGGATCATGCCTCTGCTGTCCAGGTAGAAGATGATGCAATGCTCCTGATCATGACTGATGTTGATCTTCTCCGCTTGAGCGAAAAGGTCTCTTGGTGTGTTCAGGCTATTTGTGTCGCCTGTTTCCTTTAATACGAAAATTTCTTCCATTTGGAATTCATGGAAGAAATTCGAGGATTTGGAACAGCCTGCGACTGCAAGGACAGACCATTTTGATCTTAAAACAGTTTTGGCTGCGCCGAATCCTGTAGTTGCCTTAGTAGTTGCTCGGTTCAGCGGAAGCGTTACTTCCATTTTAATGTGTCCTCTAGGAACGAGTCTCCTGTGGGCAGTTGCGAAAGAGCATAGCTTGCGATTTGCTTGCAAGGATAGTAACCCTGTCGTGTGACGTCGCCGCCATACCTTGATTCTTCTATTGTCCTAGACTTTTGGAGCCCTCGATAAACTTCCAGCTTTTGGCTATCCAGATTGGCAATATAGCCCCATTCGCAGAACAAGCTGTCGTCTATGAATTCGTTGGCAGTCGCCATGAAAGAAAGCTTGCCGCTCAAGTATGGCTCGAGCTTACCCTGCAGTGGACGCATCAGGTCGTAAAAAGTGTGAGGTCTCTTGATTTCGTTCAGCCCGTCGTAGTGCCGCCGAAGCTCCGCCTGGAAGATTTCGCTATTGGCGTCGAGTGGACGTGTTTCGTGAATAGGAATCAAGTCTGAAGCTAACTGCTTGACCTGATTCCAGTCCGTCACTGCGTTGAGTTCGCCGAGTATGTTAAGTCCCAGTTGCTGCGGATAACTGTCCGCATGATTGTAAGCTAGCTTGTCTGTTCCGTTTACATGGAACCCGTATATTCCTCTTGTTGACATGGTTTATCACTTCAGAGGAGCGATTCGGAGTTTATGAATCTGTCACCGAATTGATGGGATTCCTAATTTGATTAAAGTAAGGTATTTGCTCGGCGATGAAACGGAATAGGCCATTATGTTCCAATAGTCATTCTTTGCCCACTTGATAAGCTTCCAGCACATGATTCCATGAGCCAGCGTAGCGGGCTGAGATTACGTTGCCGAATTCCTTTCTGATCCTTATGAATGCCTTTTCCCTTCGATCAGGTGGTCGTTTGATCGCCGCTTTCATCCTTCGGTCGAAGCGTTTCAGGGTTTTATCGAAAAGGGCATAGGGGCTGTAAAGGACGGGATCAATGCCGGCCGCTTTCAGGGCTTGGTTGTATGAGCCGAATTCCCTGGCCGAGCGGGCAAAGAGGGTCGTGGTGCCTGCGGCGAGCTTGAGGTTGGAGCATGTTAAATCATGTCCCTCCGAGTGGAGGCGCTGCAATGTGCTGATAATGTGATCTTTCGAATACGTGCCGTCCGGCACGCTGTGTCGGATGTCTTTCGGGTCGAGGCTGATTTTCACGAGAATATCATCCCATGAACCAATCAAAAGCATGGCGCTCCTCATTAGCGACGGTTCGTTCAGCAGAATGTTGCGTTGGTTGACTTCAATGCCCTGGCTGTGGAAGTAAGCGACTCGATCAAGAATGTATTCCGGTGTGGCGAGTGGTTCCCAGTGGGGCATGATTAGCTTGGCCTTCGGCTTATATGCACGCTGGACTTCGGATCGCATCTCGGCTTCAGGGAATTCGGTAACATATTCCGAGGGTTGGATGTTATGACGGTATTCCAAGTGTAGCCCACCCAGTGCCTTCATCCTTTGGCCGCATATATTGCAGGTGACGTAGTCCAGAAGCTCGGTGTTGATACTTGAATATTCGACATCGGAATCTTCGAGCGTAGCTCTCCAGCCCCAGAATGGTGTCTGGGCATAAGCGGATTCGATCAACTGCGGGTGGCTTCGTTTCACCGCGCTTATGTTGAGTGGCTGTCTTTTGAGGAAGAGGCGTTTGATCTGGGATGTAATCTGTTTTTTGGAAAGCATGGCGTGCGCTGACAGTCATGGCGGATCGGTTGGGTCGAGGCTGTCCAGTCAAATAGGCTTATTGTTGTAGCGAGTATTTATCGCAGATTAAAGGATGCGTGGGGAGATGTAGGTCGTTTACTCGTTGAATAGGATAATGCTCTCATGGCTATGTTGCACTGTTTTGCCTTCCACAACTTCCTGATATCCCTGTAGGAAACCGGCGTCGAAAGCCTTGCAGAACAATCGCCATGTTGCTTCGTCTGTTATGTGGAACTTCGTTTCCAGTTTCGCTCGATTCAGGGAGAGTATTCCCGGGGTGGCTCTCGGAAACAGACCATGGATCTCCGGATTGAACTTTACTCCATACTGACAGCCGAATTCACGTGCGGCACTGCTGTCATAATATTCGTCGAATTTTTCGGTATAGCCTTTGAAGAATTCCGCTGTGAGAAGCTCGATTTCGGCGCTATCTGCGTTTTTGAAAGCCGGGTCCTGTTTCACTGATTGCTCTGAAACCTTCCATACCCATTCGGGATCATACTCCAGCACGGTGCCCGGGTGTTCGCTTAGTCCGAGCATTTGGCCTGCAAGGTAGGCTTGTTCGTTCCGGCTCAAAGGCACTTCCGCTGGAATCTCAGGTTGAGTTGTTTTCCGGGCATCTTGCTCTGGATCCGCAAGGAGAAGCATCGCGATGGCCAGTAGGACTCCGAAGAGGCAGAGGTTGACCAGGAACTGGCGTTTGGCCTTGGCCAGCGACCCTGTGTTATCGACTTCTTCCCTCATACCCTGGCATGCCGTTTATTGGAGAATCTGCTGGATAAGCTGCTCCTGTTCGGGACTCATGGCGCGAACCTCTCTGAGCCAATCGTATTGGACGGATACCTTGGCCAGGAGGATGTTTTTCAATATCGCGGTTTGGAGCCTTGTATCTGATCGTTCGTAAAGTTCGTCCGTCGCGGCCCCCTCAAGTTCATTTCTTGAGGTGAGGATGTTCAGTGCGGCGATCCGCTTGGAAGTCGTCTGATTGCTGTCCCGTAATACTTTCGTCAGTCTTTCACGGAAAAGCGCATCTCTGCCTTGTTCGCCGATGCCTTTCTGTGAGAGAAAATGCTCCGCCTGCAAACTCGTTTCTGAAAGGCTGTTCCCTTCCTCAAAAGCTGAGTCAATAACTTTGTAAGTCATGTTCAACGTTTCGATATCGTCCGCGAACCGAACGGTGTTCTCGACCAAAGAGCGGAAGGCCGCGTCGCGCAATGTGAGTGGCAAGCCTTGGTGACTTGTGATGCCGCTGAGTGTCGACAACCCGCTGCTTGAATCCGCCCGGGCACCGGAGGTCTGTATCACCGCTTGAAGGAAGGGCCATTCGGTGAAAGCCACGGTTTCAGAATTGCCTAGCTCAGTCAAATACGGCCGGCACGAATCGAGGAGGAAGTTCCCGTCCTGGATGCGGCTGAGATAGTAAGCCGCTTCCCGAGTAGAATCCGATGCTGAAGCGCGGTCCCACATCTCAGCATCCGTCAATGGTTCGGCTTTCGCCTTTTGGTTTTGAACGGCTGTGGGGCGGCTATTCCGGTTGGGGTTGCCGAGGACATACCAGAGGAGACCGCATGCCAGCATGCCGTTGAAGATACAGACTATGATGATGATCGGACGACGCATGGACATACTCGTCTAAATTTCGCACCGTTTGGCAAGCCTTGAGTCCGTGTGTTTAAAATAGGTGACTCAGGATGAGGTGGGTTAATGGGGTGAATTAGTATAACCATTGCGCATATAGGGTATATATCTTAGAGACGCAATTATTTTGCCCATGAAGGCAAAAAAGTCTTGCCAGCGCAGACTAACGCCGTTGTTCGTCTTTGCACCGTTAACCTTACAAAACCCACCGATGAAAATTCAAAACTTAGGCCTCTTCCTGATCACTCTATTAATTCCGGCGATGTGTTTTGCAGGCGAATCTAGCCGAGGAACCGTCATAATGATCAGTGGTGTAAGTGGCTGGCTGGTAGTGAGTTCTGGATTTATTTTATGGAAGGAAATTAAGCGTGGCAAGCATAATCGCGACGGCAAATAATCCATAAAATCCAACCGGAAGAATCACGTGGCCACGCTACAACTAAGGAAACCAAAGACCGCCACGGCAATTCTCCTCGGCGTTGGCATTGCGGCCAACTGCTTTGCGCAAGTCGAATTGACTGAGGCTGAGAATTTTTCGACAGGTTTTGAAGCACTTGAAGGTTACTCTCCGGGCTACCTACAGTCCGACCCCGTCTGGAACATTGATGGAAGTTCGTATCCATTGATCGGAGGATTCGGTGTGAATGATAGCTACGGCCTGGGTTTGGATCAGAATGCCGCCTTATCGATTGACTTTACTAGTGTGACGGCAAGCCCTGTCGGTTGGATCGATTTTTATGTGAAGCCCGCATTCGGTTCTTCCGAAGACCTTCCGGTTAGCTTCCCACTGGGGCAAGCGGCTTTGACTGGGTTTGTGAGCGTCGGGCTGGATGGTGCCATCTATGCTTTGCATGGAGACGGTTTGGGTAATGGTGCTTGGATTGATACGGGCTATATGGTTGCACTTGATGGGAGTGTCGCCGCCGATTGGCTGCGGATGACTTACCGGCTTGATTACGCGACTCTCAGTTGGGATCTTTTTCTAAATAGTCAGCTTCAAGCCATCGATCTCGGTTTTATTGATGGGAACGCGCCGCCTCTTTCCGCGTTTTCGATTCAGGGAGCTTCTGAAGGGGCGACTTTATTCGATGAATTCCAGGCTGGATTCATCAACCCGCTCTATGCCGATGCCGATAACGACGGTATGTCAGATGCTTACGAGACGGCACAAGGTTTGGATAGCGCGTCGAATGATCGCACTCAGGACAAAGACTTGGACGGACTTTTAAATATCGAAGAGTTCGTCGCAGGTTATGCAGCAGGGAGCCCCGATTCCGATTCCGACGGAGTGCATGATGGCGCTGAATTGGCTTCCGGCACTGATCCAGTGGTTGCCGATTCTTACGTGCTTACAGCGGTACCCTATTCTGAGGACTTTGAATTGCTATCTCAGGGTGATATACACGGGACGGATCAATGGGAGATAACCAGTGGAACCGCGCAGGTTTCCGCTTTATCTGCTTCATCCGGCTCGCAGTCACTTGAATTGATAGGTGCTGGTGAGGTTCCTGCTGATCTGCAAAACAGATTCGAAGGCACTCTGAATAGCTCGATCTGGATCGATTTGAAGGTTCAGCCAGTTCTATTTTCCGAGAACGATCAACTCACAGAGGCAGAGATCGATGAGCAGGCAGCGGTTGTATTCTATTTCACGGAAGGCGAAGAGTTGGTCGTTTTTGACGGCGTCCTCCGCCAATTCACTGCGTTTTCCGTAGACTGGGATGAGAGCGGCTGGCAACGAGTCACCATTCTTCAAGACTACGCCAGTCAAAATTGGCATATCTGGTGTAATGGCCAGCTTGTTGGCGAAAACTTGGGCTTCGCAAATACACAGCCTTATTTTAATCGTCTGAAGCTGCTCCAGCAGTCGGAAACGCCAGGTTATTTGGACGATTTCACTGCATCATGGACGAAGCCGCTGGAGCTGGATACGGATGGGGACGGGCTTTTCGATGAAGTTGAAGATGTCAATTTGGACGGTGTAGTCGATGCCGGAGAAACCGACCCGTTTAACTCAGACACGGATGATGACGGTATTCTAGATTCCATCGAGCCTACATTCGGCTTGGATCCGACAGTGGCAGACTCGATTGTTGCCAAGTTGATTGAGCAGGAACCTGGGAACTTTACTTGGGAAACCTCTTTCGATTTTGCTGAAGGTTATGTTGAATCCGGACTGAATTCCCAAAATGGTTGGTCTGCGGGTGTGAATGCGCTAGTATCTTCGGAAGAAACTGCTGAACTGACACACGATTCAACTTCCAGCGTTTACTTCGAACATTTGATCGGTGCAGGTGCCATCCAGAAGGTATGGCTGAGCTTTAAGGCCAAACTGGTGCCTGGTCAAATGCCGGATGTCGCGACACTTGGTGAAGATGCTTCGGCATACTGGGGATTTACCAATGGTGGAATGGTCGGTGTTTGGGATCCGCTGTCTCAATCCTGGCAGGAGTATGAATCGATTGCCGATGGAGAAGAGTGGAACGAGTACGCGGTCTATCTGGACTACGATGCTGGGACGTGGCGAATCTGCCAAAACGGCGTCATTGTTGCGGATAACTTGAGTTTGGCTGATACCCGTGGACTTGCGCTCGCACGTTTTCGAGTTCAGCAGGAGGTTTTGGAAGAAGATGATATAGCTAAGACTTCAGCGTTTAATGATATCGTAGTCAGCACCACCGAGCCCCTCGGTCTGGATTTCGACGGCGATGGTTTACCAAATGAATGGGAGCGCAATGAAGGATTTGATCCTCTGGATGCGATGGATGCAGAAGTAGATGGCGATGAGGATGGATTGACTGCGATCGAAGAGTTTTTGGCGGGGACAAACTATCAATCGAAAGATAGTGACGGAGATGGTCTCGAAGATGGATTTGAGGTCTCGATAGGTTTTGATCCCTTGGACGAGTCCGACGCTACTTTGGATTCTGATCTAGATTTGATTCCGGACTGGTGGGAAATCTTTTATTCTTTGGATCGCTACAATCCCGCAGACGCGTCGCTGGACAGTGAGGGAGATGGTCTGGGTAATCTGTCCGAATTCAGTTATCAAACCGATCCAACAAATTACGATTCTGATGGCGACGGATTCATTGACGGGTGGGAAGTAAGCCGTAGCTTTAACCCCGCGTTAAGTTCAAGCAAGCCTGTTGATAATGACCATGATGGTATATTTGACTCTGATGAGGTGCTAGACGAGACGGACTCGCAAGATATCGAATCCTATGAACCCCGCGAGCTATACTCGAACGATTTCGAAAATACCTCTTTCATTTTGATCGATCAGGGAGATGCGCCTATCGACTCATCTGGAATGAATCAAGCGTCCGGATTTGTCGGTAGTGGCGTTTCAGGTAATGGCACGAATGCAGTGCTTTCTTATTCATCAGTTGGCAATTTCAGTGCCGAGGATGGTAGTGTGGCATTCTGGTATCAACCTGACTGGAATAGTGGCGACCAAATCAGCAACGATTCGGATTTGTTGCCTTGGTTTGGGCTTGTCGAAGTCGGCGAATGGCAGCTGAAGAATACCCCAGCTTATGTAGGAGTGGTTGTGCATCGTAATACACGCCAGCTTGGGGTCGTATTGCACGATGGTACTAGGAACTCTCTGGGAGGTAAGCACGTTGAATACTTTACGCCGATTAGCTGGAAGCGCGGGGAATGGCACCACATGGTTTTAACTTACGAGAAGGACAGGCTTCGCTTCTACGTCGATAGCGTTTTACAGTTCGAAAAAGAGCGACCGGTATTCACAGGATTTGCCAATCCAATCCGTATTCCTGCCAGAAATACGGGGGTGGTCGATGAACTCAAATTATACAATTATGAATTATCGACGGATGAGCGTGAGCTCTTTATCGAAGTCGATACAGATAATGATGCGCTTTGGGACCAGTTCGAGTACAACAGTTTTGGTAGTCTGACAGTTACCGACGATTTGACCGGCGATTACGATGGTGATGGCGTGAATAACCGCTATGAAAGTGAAGCACGGACTAATGGGAATAACGCGGATACCGATGGTGACGGGCTGTCTGATTTCGACGAAATTCTTTTGGAGAAGGGTGACCCACTGCTTGAAGACACCGACGGAGACGGGATTTTAGATGGAATCGAGGATTCTCTAATAGATTTCGATGTGTTCTCGGCTGATACGGATGGCGACGGGGTTGGTGACTACATCGAGTATACGGCAGCGGGAGAGCAACTTAGTCTATCTTCCGCAGAAGTCGTGGATTCCAAAGACGGCATTCAGACTTATACCAGGGAGGGTGCTTGGATTGAAGTTGAAGGCCAACTCTGTCCAGTTCTGGAGCGTGGTCGTGCCACTTACCAGATGACTGTTCCTGAAGACGGTATCTACCTGCTTGAGGTCAACGCTTATCAGAATAATTCTGTATTCAGTTACGTCGAGTATGACTTGGAGCAGATCCGTGAAGTGACACTTTCGATTAATGGTAATGTGCTCGGAGAAGTCTCATTCAACCATGCATACGGCCATGACGATGTTGAACGTCTTTACACGCAGTGGCTCTCGGCGGGAACGCATCAGGTTGAGCTGTATTTTTCGGAAGTGCTGTTCAGTGATCCAGTTTTTGCGATCAATTCACTGAAGCTGCTTAAACTGCCTGGTGTGGATGCCAATGAAGATGGCGTGCTTGATTGGCAGGCAAGCCTGATGAGCAAGGAGAATGCTCTGGAGGAAACAGATGCCTCGTTCTACAGCCCAGTGCACCTCCGAGGGTATTCCCGTATCCTGGGTGATTTGCCGACTTCCAACTCGGGAGTGGTTGAAGAGCTGTGGGATAACTCCTGGTATTTGTCTCTGCCTCTGGCAACCGATGGTTCTGGAACGCAGGTTAGTCTTGGGTTTGAATCCGGGAATTATCATTTGGATCATGTGGTTGCTTGGCAGCCGATGAATGTTTTGTCCTTTGTGCCTGACACGATTTCAATTCCTTCCGGAACGGCTGTGAGGTTCGCTGTGAGCAACCCTCTGGAACCAAGCGCAGCCAAAAGTCTGGACTTAGATTCTATTCCGGTCAGTGAGACTTCCGGTTATTATGAAATCACATTCCCAACTGCTGGTAGTTACACTGTCGAATCTTCGCAAGGGGCGCTCTCGAAATCTCTTACTGTTAATGTTCGCGACGATGTTCAGACTGTCCTGAACGACCCCCGCCGTGCCCGTGAGGATCAGGCATTCACATTGCCCGCAATGCATGACGGTTTGGCCTTTGAAGGACCAGATCGAATGGAATACGTTTCGACGACGCTGAACACGGATGGTTCAGGCAAGCTAACTTTGGAGAGTTTTGAGGCTCAAGATAATAAGATAGCCTATTCAGATCAATTTGCTTCATCAGCAGCTCCCATCGTTGCGAAAGAGACGCTTTCCTTCTTCGATTTGGAGACGGTTCAGATTACTTACATGCGGGCCATCGATCAACTCGAGGA
>MDSV01061493.1_pt1 | contig 30768 bp, 27 predicted proteins | sample 810851 | NCBI WGS metagenome assembly MDSV01 (sample SAMN05326640, study PRJNA326480) | marine metagenome | isolation source: seawater | place: Atlantic Ocean: North East | collected 2012 | reverse complement strand
AGAAACATAAATTAAAAGTTATTTATGATGCCGCTCACGCATTTGGTGTTGAAGATGAATCTGGGAGTATACTAAAATACGGAAATTTGTCAGTTCTGAGTTTTCACGCTACAAAGGTTTTTAATACCTTTGAAGGTGGGGCGATTGTATGTAAAGACCTAAAATTAAAAAAACGCATTGATCAAGTTAAGAATTTTGGTAAAGCAAGTGAAACTGATTTTGATCAAATAGGTTTTAATGCAAAAATGAATGAATTCAGTTCAGTTTTAGGGTTACTAAATCTTAAATACATTGATGCAGATATTAAGAAGCGTAGAATTATCGACAAATTATATCGTGAAGCATTGGAAAATGTCACTGGAGTCAATGTGCTTCCTAAATCAAAATTAGTGAAAAATAATTATAGTTACTTTCCAATCTTTATAGACAATGAATATCCATTAACTCGCGATCAACTTTATTTTAAACTCCAAGATCACGGAATCAATGGCAGACGGTACTTTTATCCTCTAATTACTGACCTTACAATTTTTGGAAAATCAACTAAAAACAACAAATTTGATTTATCAGTGGCTAGAAATGTAACTCAAAAAGTGATTTGTCTACCTATCTTCTCAGATATGGATGTTAATACTATTAACGAAATTGAAAATTTGATAAAGTCGAGTTAAATTTTTGTGAGTTTAATTCAGTTGATAATAAGTTAGATAACATAATAGATAGTGTTAGAATTTTTTGGCATAATAAATAAAAAAATATGTAGACTTGTATCTCTACAAACCTAAAAAAATTTTTTAAATTAAGGAAAGTTTCATGAAAATAGCTATAATAGGATTTGGCTACATCGGCTCAGTAATAGGTGGCGTTTTATCAAGTAGAGGACATAATGTTCTAGCAATTGATAATGAGCAGAAGCGAATTAACGAGCTTAATGAAGGTGGTTGCTCCATCCCAGAACCCTTACTTAAAGAAATGATAAGAGATGCAGTTAGCAATAGTTTACTTAAAGGGTCAACTGAATACGATTTAGTTTATGAAAATGATGTCATATTAGTTACTGTAGGAACGTCTCTATCTGATGAATATGACGCAGATCTAAGTGCATTAAGAAGCGTTTTTCAAAATTTGTCATCCAAAGTTGTAAGTGGCCAAATAATCATGGTTAAAAGTACTGTTCCTCCAGGGGTAACAAGGCTATTAGCGAGTGAGTACTTCAGTAATCGAGACGATATTTATATAGGATTTTCACCTGAACGTTTAGCTGAAGGCAATGCAATAAATGAACTGAATGAACTGCCAATTATAGTTGGTGGCATAAATGATATAAGTACTGAGAAATGCCGTGAGTTCTGGATGAATTCCCTTAACGTAGATGTGATAAGTGTTTCAAGTTGTGAAACTGCAGAATTGGTAAAATTAGCAAATAATCAATGGATTGATCTCAACATTGCTTTAGCGAATGAATTGGCTACTCTGTGTGACTCACTGCCTTTCGAAGTTGATATTTTAGAAGTAATTAAAGGTGCTAATTCTCTCAGAAAAGGTCAGCACTACGTAAATTTTTTAACTCCTTCGATTGGAGTTGGTGGATATTGTTTAACCAAAGATCCTTGGTTTGTTTCTACCCTTGGAGATAAAAATAATACACCTTTAAAATTACCAAGAGCTGGAAGAACGGTAAATGACAATATGCCTTACTACAGTGCAGAGAAAATAATGAATGCAATTATTCAAGGTAAAAAAAGTATCAAAGAAATCAAAATTGCAATATTAGGCTATTCATTTAAATCTAATTCTGGCGATACTAGGTTTTCTCCAATGATTAAGTTCTCAAAAGCTTTATTGGATAAAGGATGCAAACAGATTTACGTATTTGATTCTACGATTCAAGGTAGTAATATTATAAAAGAAGAACTTATGATAGTGGAGTCATGGGAAGAATGTGTTGAGAATTCAGATGTTGTTGTTTTTGGTGCAGCTCATGATGATATTATTTCAATTGAAATTAAATCTCTTGCTAAACTTATGAATAAAAATGGTATTGTTTTTGACGGAAGACGTTATTTTTCAAAAAACGAAATTAAGTCTATTAAAGAGCTTGGTCTAGAATACATGGGAGTCGGAAGAAAATTTAATTAAGTCTTTAAATATGTAATTTATAATTATTTTATGACAAAAAAGATAATGGTTACCGGTGTAGGAGGTTTAGTTGGAAGTCATTTGACTGAGAGGCTACTAAGTCAAAACTATCAAGTATACGGCCTTGACGTCTTTGATATTGAGATAAATAAAAATTTAGAGAATATAAAAGATAACAAAAATTTTAAATATTTTAAAGGAGATGTGAAATCTATTGATGACTTAGATTTATTTTTTCAGACAGATGCATCTGTAATTTATCATTTAGCATCTGTGGTTGGTGTGAACAAATATATGGAAGATCCAATGAGTCTTATTGATACAAGTATTCTTGGAACAAGAAACTTAATTAATATGTGTTATAAACATAATGTTAGGATGTTATTTGCTTCAACATCTGAAGTTTATGGAAAAAACCCACTTATTCCATGGCATGAGAGTGGTGATCGTGTATTGGGGCCAACAAATATAGATAGATGGTCATACTCGACATCTAAAGCTTTATGCGAGCAGATGCTTTTTGGTGTCTATCACAAAAGTAAATGGCCTATGTCAATTGTCAGATTCTTTAATGTCTATGGGCCAAGGCAAAATCCAATTTATGTCGTTTCTAAATCAATTCACCGAGTCTTGAATGGTATGTCACCTGAGCTTTATGATGGAGGGAAACAAACTAGATGCTTTACTTATATTGACGATGCAATTGATGGCTTAATGCTCGCAGCGAATCTTGAAACGGCTGTTGGCAATGTCATTAATATAGGAAATAATAAAGAAAATACTATGTGTGAAGTTGTTGAAGAAGTCTTGGAAGCTTCTAAGTCAGATCTTGAAATATTACATATAAACACAGAAGAAAAATATGGAAGTGTTTATGAAGATATTCCTCGCCGCATACCATCCATTGACAAAGCTATGGAACTTCTTAAATGGAAGCCTCATACATCTTTAAAAGAGGGAATTAAAAAGACTGTTGAATGGGCAAAGAAAAATCAGTGGTATTTAAACTAATTTTTTTTGTTAAATTCATGCTAAATTTAAAATAAAAAAAATTTTATTCATGAGAATTGCGATAATGCAACCAAAACTGATGCCTTATATTGGTTATTGGCAATTAGTTAATGCTGTAGATATTTTTGTATTATTTGATGATGTAAATTTTGTAAAAAAGTCATTTATAAATCATAACTCGTTATTATTAAATGGTCAGTCATATCAGTTTACACTAGAATTATTAGGGGCTAGTCAAAATAAATTAATTAATGAAATTGAGATAGGCAAGAATGCAAAAAAAATATTAAAAACAATTGAGCAAAACTATAAAAATGCTCCATATTTCGAAATTGTCTTTCCTATTTTGGAAGATATATTTAACTGTGAAGAAAATAATCTTGCACGCTTTATTGGTTTTTCATTTAACTTAGTTTCCAACTATCTTAGGATAAATACACAGTTCATATATTCTAGTGATGTCAAAAAAGAAAGTCATTTAAAAGGGCAAAATAAGATAATTGCTATTTGCAATATATTGAAAGCAAATCAATATATTAATATGATTGGCGGAAAAAAACTTTATGATAAAGAATTATTTGACGCAAATAATATTAAGTTGCAATTTTTAGAAGCTAATTATGTTGAATATAAGCAAGCTAGGAATAAATTTGTACCTAACCTTTCTATAATCGATATTTTGATGTATAACGACAAAACGAATATCAAAAATATGCTTGAAAATTATAAATTAATCGAAAGTGTCAAATGATAATGCGAATTAGTTACTTATGATGTGTCAAAATATAAAATTAATTTATGACGAAACAAAAAAATAATAAAAATGGAATTATGCTACTAGAAATTGATGGTTCAAGTGGGATTCACTCTGTTAAAAAGGAGCTTATAGACTCATGGGGTGAATTTCTAATATATCATATACATAATGTTCCTGAGACAGATTACGTGACTCTATACGAAAATTTAGCTGATGAACTTGGAGTAATAGAAGAATGTAGACCAGTAAATGATAAAACTAAAACAATATCAAAATCGAGAGATATTAAGCCAAATCCAGACCTATATCATTTTTATGCAGCAAATACACGCCAGCCACTTCATACTGATTATGCCTATTTTCCTATTGATAAATCACCCGATTGGGTATTGATGTATTGCCTTAAACCATCTCAACTTGGAGGAACAACCCGGTTTTTATCCTCGAAGAGTTTAATTGAAATAATGAACAGATATGACCCTGATTTATTAGATAAACTATCAGTCGATGTTACTTGGAAATATGTTGGAGAAGATGGTGATGTAATACATAAAAAACCCATAATGGAAGGTGAGAATATTAATTGGAATTATTGGCAAATTAAGTCTGATTTAAACGATAAATTAATAATGGATATAAGAGAAAGTTTCTTTAAATTTTTAGAGAATGCTATTGTTGATGGCAGTATATATGATTTTTCAAAAGTTTGGACTAGAGGTGATCTAATTATTTGGAATGATAAAAAAATTCTTCATGGAAGAGATTCTTTTTTAGGAGATCGATGGTTGAAGGATCATGCATTATTTGACAACAAATAATTTCTAAATGAATGTCTAAACCGAAACATAATTTTTTTACTAAGGCACTTCAAAAAATTGGCATTTTAAAATATGGCTATGCAGTTAATAATGGCTTTCCCTTTGAACTTAGAGAGGGAGGTGATAAAAGTGTTTGGTTCTTATGCAAATTTTTTCTATTTAAATTTTCTTTTAAACCAAAATTGGTTTTAAAAAAGAATCTTGGTTACTATTTAACACCAGAGATTTTAGAAATATATTATAAAATTAATCCACGTTGCTGGGAAATAATTGAACATACAATTAAACAAAAAACTATTGCTCGTGAACATAATTTTTATTTTCCTAAAATTGATATTAATGATTACGAAATACCCTATAGATATTTTCAGATACTTAATTTTTATGAGTCAAAAACCGAAACATTAGTCGAATTTAAAAATAATAATTTTGGTGGTTATGGTCATCTAAACATGGAAATTTTTCCTATAATTATTTATCTTTCAAATAAAATGAACATAGTATTATCGACGGATGGTTTAGATTTACAGAAGAATATATTTGAGTCATTTGCAAAAGTGTACGGAATAAAAGTTGCCTCATCTAATAATCGTACCGCATATAAACTAATAGAAAAAGACTTGGTTATACATAAATTTTCAATAAAAGTTTCGACCATACAATCTAAATATGAATACCCTAATTATAATAATATATGTTTAATGCTCAATTATCTAAAAACTAAATTACCAAAAAAGAATAAACGCGGTAAATACATTTACGCCAGACGAAAAAAAACGTCCTCATATGGCAGAATTTTAGATAATGAGATAGATTTATTGAGAAGTTTAGACAAACTTGGTTTCGAATTTGTTTACCCAGAGGACTTTTCATTCGAAGAACAAATTGCAATTTTCTCAAATGCAAGAATTGTAATAGGTGTAAGTGGTTCTGCCTTATTAACTAGTATTTATTCACAACAACCTTCAGATGTAATTGAATTATGTCCAGAACTAGATTTTCGTCCTGGTGTTTGGCTTAGCTCACTTATTTCTGGAAGTAATTATCATTATTTCCTTGGTAAAAGTCGGAGTGATAAAATGGTAGAACTAAAACCAGAAACATTTACTATTGATGTTGATCCAGTTTTGGAAAAGATTTCAAATATTATGGATAATGATAAGAAATTCTAACAAATCTCAAAATAAAGACTTTGCTAATTAGAATGAACTTTGCATAAGAGTAATTAATTAAACTGATGTGTAACCACCATCAATTATAAGGTTTTGCCCTGTAATATATTTTGACTTATTACTAATAAGAAATAATATTTGATGTACCACATCTTCATGAGTTCCCATAGACCTCAAAGGTACATTCTTTTCATACCTTTGAATAAATTTATTTGTTTGAACTTTTTTATTATATATACCTCCAGGTGAAATAGAGTTAACTCTTACATTATACTTAGACATATAGTTTGCAAAATACTTCGTCAGCTGAATGAGCGCGGCCTTGGTAGCACCGTATGTCTCAGATGATTTTCTATCACCAGATCTATAATTTTTAAAATTCGGTGACAAAACACCAAAAATTGATGCAAGATTAATAATATTGCCTTTTTTTTGCTTTTTAAAATAATTATTGAAAATAAATTGGGTTAAAATTATGTTTGCCCTGATATTTACATTTAACATTAAGTCAATTTCATCAACGTTTCTTTTCTCGAAATCAGTGAAGATTTGTATTGCTGCTAAATTTATTAATGCATCAACAGCTTTGTAATTTTTTTTTATTCTAGTTTGTGTGTGGTAAATTTCGTTAATTTTAGAAAGATCACACTTATAATAATTTAATTTTTTTAAATTTAATTTATCAATACAAATTACAGTAAAGTTATTTTTTTCAAGTTCCTTTCTAATATACTTACCCAAGAAACCCTCTGAACCAGTTAAAATAATGTTTTTGCCCATTTATATATATTTTTTATCTTTTTTAAGCGCGGAAGACCACCCTTCATTTCTTTTAATTTCTTTTTGATAGTTTATCAAATGTGGATTTTTTTTTACATAATTTACTAGTGATTTCATACTTAAATCAAATATTTTAGAATTATAACTATTTATAATATTGCACAACAGCTTGTAATCTTCTTTATAATCTATACAGAATCGAAAATTAGATAAATCATTTCTATTATCTTTTTTTAAAGTCTTAAATCTTTTATTTTTATACATGTAAGGTGTCACGTGTTCTTTTTCAGAGGGCAACTTTGCCTCCCTATACGTCTCACTTAATGTTTTCTTTGTAAATATTTCGATATCCATACCATCTGGAAAAGTTGTGGGTAATGGATATGTATTTGCATAATAATTAATTTTCTTTTGTTTGAAGGTTTCTATCATATCGTCAATTGTTCTATAATCGACTAGAGGGCAATCAGATGTAATTCTTATAACATTAGAAATATTAAATTTTTTTGATGTAAAGTAATACCTTGATAATACGTTATTGGTTGCTCCTCTGAAATACTTTATGGAGTTACTCTTACAAAAATTTATAATTTTTTGATCTTCATTTCTTTTTGTAGTTGCAATATATATTTCGTCAATTTTTTTTGATTTTCTTAATCTCCCAATCAATATTTCAAGTGGTGTGAATTTTTTGTATTTAAGCAATATTTTATTAGGCAGTCTTGTTGACCCCATTCTAGCTTGAATAATTACTCCAAAATTTACTTTTTTTTTACTCAATTGACTAATTATATTTTCTTCTATTAGTTAAAATCATAATTTATAGTAATTAACATTATTTGCACGTTCTCTAATTAATAAAATTCAAGTCGTGTCGAAAAGCACAAATTTAATTTTTATTAAATAAAAAGAAGATATACATTGGATATAATGTATGATTTTAAAAAATACTTACTATTAAATTAAAAATAAAGTAAATAATACCCCAATAATGATTAAAAAAGAAAACAAAGTTATTATTTTAGGAGCTGGACCAGTTGGTTTAGTAACAGGATGGATGATGTCTGAAAAAGGTTGGGATGTCCAGATATTCGAGTTAAAAAATAAAATTGGAGGAATGTGTCGATCCTGGAAATGGAAAGATTTTTATTTGGATACAGGGCCCCACATCTTTCATACTGATAGTCTTAAGCTTTGGAATTTCTGGAAAGATATTTTTGGAAATGATTTAGTAAAAGGAGACTACTGGGCAAAAAATGTTCTCGGAGAGAATTATGACCAGTATATCGATTACCCTCTATCATTTGAGGCTATTAAAAAACTTCCAGTTGAAGACCAGAAAAAAATAAAAAAAGAATTAAAGCTAAAAAAAAATAAAAAAAATCTTTCAAAAAATTTTAAGGAACAGGTTGCCCATCAAGTAGGTCCAACATTGCAAGAACTATTCTTTGAAGGTTATACTAAAAAGTTATGGGGAATTGAAACAACAGAAATGACAGCTGATTGGGCACCTAAAAGAATTAAATTTACAAAAAAATCAACTCCCTTTTTTGTCAACGAGTTTACGGGCGTAGGTAAATATGGAACTGGACATCTTTACGAAAAAATCAAAAAAAAGATTATAAAAAACAATGGGAAAATTTTTTTAAATCATAAGGTTACAAAAATCCAACATAAAGATAATAGAATTAATAAAATTTTTTTTGGTAAGAAAAACCCCATTACAATTGGAAGAGAAAATATTATCGTATCAAGTTTACCTATAACTCTTACAGCTAGATTACTTGGTTTCACCAGCAACCTTAAGTTCAGAGGGGTGAGGTCTGTATATGTTGCACTTAAATCAAATAGATGTTTTAAAAATGGTTATAATTGGCTGTATTTTTCTGATCCTAAAATAATTTTTAATAGAGTTACTGAGCCAAAAACGATGTCAGAATCATTATGCTTAAAAAAGAATCAAACCTATTTATGTGTTGAAATCTCATATTCAAAGAATGATGATATTGATAAATGTAGCGAAAAAACAATTTCCTCTCGAGTGGTTTCAGATCTTGTTAAAACTAAGCTTATTAAGAAAAGTGACGTAATAGCTACATCTGAAAATAAAGAAGATTTTGTCTATCCTGTGCAGTTTAAAGAATATAAATATCAATTATCTAAGAGCAAGTCTGATATTTCACAGTTTAACCAATTATACTCAATGGGTACAGGTGGCGACTTCGATTACGCTGATAGTCAAATTCTGTTTCATAAATCAATAGATTTAGCTAACATATTAACTAATAAGTTTTCAGTTAAGACAAACGTAAAAAGAGGAACAGTGTCAACAAATCTAAATCCAAAAGTAAAACTAGGTTCTAAGTATGTAGGAGATGGACAGCCTACATATGTAATAGCTGAGGCAGGATTAAATCATAATGGCGATTTAAACATCGCAAAAAAACTTATAGATGAGGCAGTAAAATGTGGCTGTGATGCAGTAAAATTTCAATCTTTTAATCCGAATTCTAGAGTATCTGGAAAAGTAAAGTCTGCAAATTATGCTGAGAAAGCTGATGGTCTTCAAGAAGATATTAATGAAATGTTTAACAGACTTAGATTGGATAATTCTTTTCACAAAAAAATATTTGATTATGCTAAAAAGAAAAAAATTTTAATCTTCTCTACACCCTTTGATGAAAAGAGTGTCGACCTGCTAGAAAAATTAAATGCCCCTTTTTATAAAATAGCATCGGTAGATGCTGTAAATATACCTTTAATTATAAAAGTTGGTAAAACTCAAAAGCCTCTTATATTGTCAACAGGAATGTGTGACATATCAAATATACATGACGCTGTTGAAGCTTTTAAGAGCACAGGAAATAGTAATTTAATTTTATTACATTGTTTATCTTCTTATCCAGCTAATGAAGCTGAAATGAACTTAAACGCTATAAATACTTTAAAGCAAATTTATAGAATACCTGTCGGGTTATCTGATCATTTTCCAGGTAACGAAATTACAATGATGGCTCTAGGTATTGGAGCGAATATTATTGAAAGACATTTTACTCTTAACAAAGATCTAGAGGGACCGGATCATATTTTATCATCTGAACCAGAAGAAATGAAAAAAATTGTAAGTTTTTGCCACAATAGTAAAAAAATATTTGGCTCAGGAGAAAAAAAAATACAGCCGAGTGAATATGAAGTAATTAACAGTCAGCGAAAATCAATTTATGCAAAAAGCAATATTAAAAAGGGGGAAGTTTTTTGTCAGGAAAATATATGCATAAAAGGTCCTGCAGGTGGAATGTTGCCAAAATATCTAGACATACTAATAGGCAAAAAATCAAAAGATAAAATAAATAAAGATAATCCTATTACCTGGGAAAATATTTAAAATGTTTTGCAAAAAATTTAATATTTGTAATTAGTTTTATGGAAACCGGTCAAAAATTATGGAAAAGAGCTAAAAAAACTATACCCGGCGGGAATATGTTGTTGTCTAAACGAGCAGAAATGTTTTTACCAGACTTATGGCCCACATATTTTAGTAAAGCTAAAGGCTGTAGAGTTTGGGATTTAGATAATAAAGTATACGTTGATATGTCTATTATGGGTATAGGGACAAATACTCTAGGTTATGGCAATGAGGAAGTAGATAATGCTGTTACTGATACTGTTCAAACAGGAAATATGAGTACATTTAATTGTCCTGAAGAAGTTTATCTTGCAGAAAAATTAGTAGATATGCACCCTTGGGCTGATATGGTGCGATTTGCGAGAAGTGGGGGTGAGGCAAATGCTATTGCAATTCGAATTGCAAGAGCAGCTTCTGGGCGTGATAAAGTTGCAATTTGCGGTTATCACGGATGGCATGACTGGTATCTTTCATCAAATTTAAGTGATGATAAAAATTTAGATGGACATTTGTTACCTGGTCTTGAACCCAAAGGTGTGCCACGCAATCTCAAGGGTACGGTATTCCCTTTCAGTTACAACAGAATTGATCAGTTAGAAGCTTTAGTTGAAAAGCATGAAATCGGTGTAATAAAAATGGAAGCTATGCGTCATTCAGAGCCGGAGGATAATTTTTTAGAAAAAGTTCGTAAGCTGTCTTCTGAAAAAGGCATCATACTAATTTTTGATGAATGTTCATCAGGATTTCGTGAAACCTTCGGTGGGGTGCATAAAAAATATGGTGTTGAGCCAGATATGGCAATGTTTGGTAAGGCGATGGGCAATGGATATGCCATTACTGCAGTTATAGGAAGGAGAGATATTATGGAGGCAGCTCAATCAACTTTTATAAGTAGTACTTTTTGGACTGAAAGAATTGGTCCAACTGCAGCCCTTAAAACATTAGAAATTATGGAGCGTGAGAAATCCTGGGAAATTATAACTAAAACAGGAATTTCTATTAGAAATCGGTGGCAAAAACTTGCTGATAAGTATGAAATAAGTATTTCACACTGGGGTTTACCTGCGATGACAGGATTTACTATTGAAAGCAAAAATAGCCTTCAATACAAAACACTCATAACTCAGGAAATGCTTTCAAAGGGATATTTAGCAGCTAATTCCGTTTATGTTTGTACAGCACATAATAATGATATTATTGACGGATACTTTGAAGCACTGGAAGGCGTCTTTAAATTAATTGGTGAATGTGAAAATGGTCGCGAGATAAATACACTTCTTAAGGGAGAAGTATGTCATAGTGGCTTCAAACGTCTAACGTAATAGATATATAGTTTAAAATAGCAAAGTCATATAATAATATTTCAATGATAAAAGATAAAAAAATTCTTCTAATATGTAAAGAGGAATTTACTTATCCCATGTTTTTTTTAGGAAAAGAATTAGAAAAGAAAAATAATAACGTACACTATTTTTTTGTTCATAATACTGAAGTTATTGAAAAAGATAGTTTCAATAAAACTACCTTTTTTTATTTTAAAGAAAAATTAGAAAAAGACAAAGTTCATGATGTCAGAGATCTAAACATAGAATTTATAAAAAAAAGAAAGAACATAGATGTTGATTATGGACGCTTAGAGGAAATTGAAGAAAAATATACTTTATTCAAAGGGCTTAATAAGCAGATACTATCCTCCCAAGGGGCTTCAACGCCTTATCATGATTATTTCTATTACCCTAATACAACATATAAAGAAAATCTTTTTTGGTTAATTCTAAATTATAATAAAACTGAAGGACTGTTAGATTTATTAAAACCCGATTATATTTTTGATTTAGATATGTCTGAAATACAAAGAACAATAATCAATGAAGTGGCAAATTATAAAAAGATTCCATATATAAATTATGAAGATTCAAGGTATAAAAGCTATATTATTCCCACGTTTAACCTGGGTCTTGAACCAGAAAAGTATTTTGTTGATGCATATCTAAAAAATAAAAATGACAGCAACCTTGGTGATTACATAAACGAGGTAAATGATTATAGAGCACAAAAAAAAATTAATCCTAAAAGGTACGAGGGTACTGATATGTTTGCTCTAAATTTTTCCTACAAATTTAATTTGAGAGATGCATTAAGGCATATATCAAGAAAGACTTACAAGCAACTAAGATCGCAATTTTACTATTTCAAAAACAATAAAAATCGAATTGGTTTTAAAACTCCGTTTAATACTATTCCATCAAAGAGATTATTGTCGGAATATATTTTTGCACTTCAAAAATTTTATTTATATTCCAAATTTAATAAACTATTTACTACTCCTGAAAGTGAAAAATACTTTTATTTAGCGCTACATGTTATTCCAGAGTCGTCAACATATGTTAAAGCTCCTATGTTCATCAAAGAATTGAATGTAATTGAGGCTATTTCTCAATCGTTGCCTATAGGTTGGAAACTTTATGTAAAAGAACATCCAAATATGATAGGAAGGCGCCGTATTAAATTTTATAAAGAAGCCTCAAGACTTCACAATGTCAGATTTATGAGACTTGATACATACGAAGACACTAAACCTTGGATAGAGAAATCTTTAGGAGTAGTAACCATAACCGGCTCAAGCGCATTTGAAGCTGCAATGTTAAATAAACCAGCAATAGTATTTGGAAACTCCTGCTTTAATGTTTTATCTAATGTAAACGTTGTGGATAGTTTTAATGAGTTAGAGACAATATTTCATTCAATTCAAAAAAGTGAAAACACTACTGATGAAATTAAAAGCTGTGCGTCCTATCTAAAGACAATTCAAGACTTTGGCGTTGATCTAGACTATCATCAACTTGTAAAACTTTCTTCAAAAAAAATATGCTCAGAGACTATAGGTACGCCATCTCTTAGTAATGATGAAAAAGAAAAGCTTAATAATCTTATTGATCTTTCAATTACATTTTATGAAAAAGCTATAACAATTTATGATAATAAAAATAAATAGATGTGTGGACTAATCGGAACTATTGGGTTTAAAGATGAAAACAAGCTAAAACTTCAAACTCTTTATCATCGAGGACCAGACTCAATAGGACAATGGGGGTCTTCAAATGGAGAATTTCCAATAACACTGGGACATACCCGGTTAGCCATACTTGATCTTACAGAGGCAGGCAACCAGCCATTTATTTCTGATGATAATCGCTATGTCTTTATTTTTAATGGTGAAATATATAATTTTTTGGAATTACGCTCCGAATTAAAAGTAAAAGGCCTTAAGTTTAAAACTGAAACTGACACAGAGGTATTCATGAAAGGTCTAATACTAGAAGGACCTGAGTATCAATTACGTTGTAATGGAATGTGGTCCTTTTGCCTCTGGGACAGAAAAGCTAAAAAAGCTTTATTTGGACGTGATCGGTTTGGCAAAAAGCCTTTCTTTTATTCTATAATAGGTAGTGATAAATTAGTTTTTGCATCCGAGATGAAAGCCATATATCCGTTTCTTGACTCAATTTTGCCTAGTGAGAAAATTAATATTCATTTGCAAAAACTATTTGATTATGAAAGCTCAGAGGACTGTGTGATTGCAGGAATCAAACGAATACCTCCAGGACAATATGGAATTTATGAAAATGGAGTGCTGGAAACAAAAAGATGGTGGAATACACTAGATCACCTTGAAGAAGTTTCTTATAATTATGATGATCAAGTAGACAGGTGGCGTGAAATTTTTTTAGACTCAGTTAAAATTCGTATGCGTTCAGATGTACGCATTGGCACTGCTTTAAGCGGCGGTTTAGACTCTAGCGCAACATTTGCAGCAATGAATTATCTTGCAAGTAACAAATCATATAATGAAAGAGAGGCTTCTGATTGGCAACATGGATTTTGTGCTCACTATCCAGATAGTAGCTTAGATGAAACTAAATGGGCAAGAATTGTTACCAATGAATTAAATATACCATTACAAGAAGTTACTATAGACTCATTAAACTCTGGATGGTCGATAAAAGATGCACTCTATCAAGTAGAAGATCCTTATCTTACTTTGCCGGTTCCAATGTTGGCAACTTACCGCGCAATCTCAGATGCAGGTATTAAGGTAACTCTCGATGGACATGGAGCTGATGAGCTGTTTAGTGGATACGGACATTTACAATCTGCATTTAAGTCCTCAAACCCGAGTGAAACCGCAGAATTAATAGCAATAATTAATAGTCTTACAAGTGGTAAGTATCAGGCAATTAATGGAAATATAAAATTAAATTTTTTGAAAAAAAAAATGATAGAATTTGTAAAACTATCTTTGAGAAAACCTCGAAATTACCTAAAAAGCTTTCTTGGAAAAAATGACTGGGAATTTCTTCGATATAAGTTGGAATATGACGACCAATCCCATTTCCAGTATAAAAAACTTGATCCATTATCAAAAGATCTTTACGAAATTTTTCATATAACAGTTTTACCCACCCTACTCCGAAATTATGACCGCTATTCAATGTCTAGTGGAGTTGAGATAAGAATGCCATTTATGGATCACCGATTAGTCACTTATACATTTTCTCTTCCATGGACTAGTAAAGTTGGTGGTACATTTACAAAACGAATAATGAGAGATGCTTTAAAAGGAATCCTACCAGAAACAATTAGAACACGTCGAGATAAGATAGGCTGGAATGCCCCTTTACACGAATGGCTACAAGGGTCCTTAAGAAAAGAAATTGATCTACTCATTTCATATAATTTAGTGTCAAAAAAGGTTCAGAAAGCATGGAAAAAATTTCAGGAAAAATCACGTCCAGATTTTAGTGATGGACAAAAAATATGGGCTTTATTGCTGCCAGAATTATGGAAAAACTCTTTAGATAGAAATAATTATTAATGACCAAAACTCCAATTGCTTATATTATTTTTAATCGTCCAAACTGTACTAAAATATCATTTTCAGTGTTGCAAGAACAAAAGCCTTCACAACTATTCATCATCGCAGACGGCCCTCGCAAAGATTATCCAGATGACATAGAAAAATGTCATGAAGCAAGAAAAATTGTTGAAAACATTAATTGGCCTTGTCAAGTTTACCATAATTATTCTGACAATAATCTGGGCTTAAAACAACGTGTAAGTAGTGGACTAAATTGGGTATTTGAAAATGTTGACAGAGCAATTGTTCTTGAAGACGACTGCGTTGCCCATCCTGATTTTTTCTATTTTTGTGAAACTTTATTAGAGATGTATTCTGAGAATAAAAATATTTCAGTCATTACTGGAGATAATTTTCAAAATGGTAACTGGCGTGGAGAAGCATCTTACTATTTTTCTAAATATAATCACTGCTGGGGATGGGCAACTTGGAAACGTTCATGGGAAAATTATCACGGAGACATTCCGTTCTGGTCGGATTGGAAAAATTCTGACTCATGGATTAAACAGATGTCAGATAAAACTGAAAGAAAATACTGGGAAGTCATATTTGACCGTGTCGCCCAAGGACAGATTGACTCATGGGCATATCCTTGGATTGCAAGCACTTGGTATAAAGGAGGTTTAACAGTAACGCCTAACATGAACTTAGTAAGCAACATTGGATTTGGCCAAGAATCGACGCACACATCTGATAAAAAAAGTATATTTTCAAATATGTCTGTTCAAAGTACTGGTGAGATTATACACCCAAAGCAGATAGCTCTTAATGAGGAGGCAGATAATTGGACTTTTAATTTTCATTTTGGTGGTAAGTATTTGCGATTCCCGCAAAATTTACTAAACTTTCCAACTCGTATAATGAGTTATGTTAAAAGAAAATTTGCTCAATACTTATAAAATAATTATTTATGAGACCTAATTCAATAAAGAAAAACAATATTAGTATAGAAGTTTTAGTTGGCACATGTAACTGTGTTTATTTTATTCCATTAAAAGAGAAAATATAGGTGGCACATATCAAAAAATTTATCGCGCCTAGTGATTTAGAACTCATTAATCAAAGCGATCAAGAATGGTTAGATAATGTTTTTAATCGCTTTGATGGCTTTCCAAGTCTTGAGCAAATCTGGCAATTAATGGATGAAGTTTGGTATAAATTAAAATGTGACTCAGAAGTTATAGATATCAGAATTGACGAATACTATTCTCACCCTGTTTGGCTTCTCAATGGGCTATTCACCGAGCAGCATGAACAAAGTCTTGCTAATCGAGAAGGATTCACTAGCTGGGTAATTGATCAAAATCCACAAAGAGTTGCAGATATTGGAGGAGGTTTCGGAACATTAGCTAGAATGATCAGCAATAGATGTGGCAATGTAGAAGTAGATATAATTGAACCCTACCCTCATCAAGTATCTATTGAGCGAGCTAAAAATAATCATAATGTTCGCTATCGTAAATCTTTAGAGGGAAAATATGATATCTTGATTGCTACTGACATATTTGAGCATGTAGAAGATCCTTTAGCTCTTGTAGCTCAAACTGGTATATCACTTCGTCAAGGTGGCAGCTACCTAATTGCTAACTGTTTTCAGCCTGTAATTCAATGCCACCTACCTCAATGTTTTCATTTTCGCTATACTTGGGACCGAGCATTAGAAAAAATGGGATTTCGTATTAAACAAAAAATTTTGTACGGCACTATTTTTATTTTTGAAAAAAATTTGGATTTACATGCAGCTAGAAATATCGAACTTAAGTCGAAAAAGCTTTGGAAAATAACAGAAAATCTACATAGATATATTCAACGTCCACTATCTAAGATACTTATTTAATTTAGCTTAAATAAAAGATAGTTTATTTTATAATGAAAGTTATACATCTTAATCATTCTGATATTAATGGTGGTGCAGCCAGAGCAACATATCGCATTCATCAGGCATTTCTGAAAAATAATATTGATTCGAGACTTTGGGTTAATAATCTTATTTCAGGAGACTGGACAGTAGAAGATCCGATAAATAAGTTTGAAAAAATTTTAACTGGTATGAAGCCACGTATTGTATCAAATTCTATAGTAAAAACCCTTAAAACAAAAAATCCAATCATTCATTCACCATCTTTTTTTTCTTCAAGCTGGGTTAAACGCATTAATCAAAGTGATGCAGATATTATTCATTTACACTGGATACAGGGTGAAATGCTTTCGATAAGAGATATTTCAAAAATAAAAAAACCTATAGTATGGACACCCCAAGACATGTGGGTTTTCAGCGGTGCTGAACATTATACAGAGGACTATCGGTGGCGTGATGGATACAATAAAAATAATCGGCCATCTTATGAATCAGGTTTTGATTTAAATCGGTGGACTTGGAATCGAAAAATGAAATACTGGAACAGATCAATTCAAATGGTTGCTCCGAGTAAATGGCTTGCAAATTGCATAAGTAGTAGCGCACTTATGTCTAAATGGCCTGTATCAATTATACCGAACACTATTGATACTAACTTCTGGAAACCAATGGATAAAACTTTAGCTAGACAACAACTTAATTTACCAGATGGTGTTCCATTATTACTATTCGGTGCTATTGGTGGTGGATCAGATCCACGAAAAGGCTTCGATTTACTTTCACGTTCTTTAGAAAAACTTCGAGGTGATCCGAATTCACAAAAACTTGAGCTAATAATTTTTGGACAGGACAAACCAAAAGTCGCTCCAGAATTAGGATTTCCTGTTCATTACATGGGTAAATTACATGACGATCTGAGCTTACGTATTTTATATAATAGCGCTGACATGATGCTAATACCTTCAAGGCAAGATAATCTCCCAAATACAGGTGTTGAGGCACATGCTTGTGCTGTGCCAGTTGTTGCATTTAATACTGGAGGTTTGCCAGATATTGTTAAGCATAATGAAACAGGATATCTTGCAAAAGCTTTTGATACCGAGGACTTTGCAAATGGTGTAGTATCTATTCTAAGTCGACAATCTCAGTCAATATTAGGTGATAATGCCCGCGAAAGAGCAGTTGCAAAATTCTCTGAAAAAAAAATCACTGCTTCCTATTTGAAAATATATGAAAAAATATTGGATGTGAGTTGAAATATAGTTGCGTTAATATGAGTTTAAAAAAAAAAGATAAAAAAGTTCAAATATTAATTATAGGAAAAAATAGTTTTATAGCTAAGAAGTACTTGGAATATAGTAAATTTAAAAAGCAAATTACATCTATCAGTCATAAGGAAATAAAAGATATCGATTATAAAAAGTTCACTCATCTAATAAATTTTAGTTATGATTTAAAAATTAAAACCCATAAATATAATAATACCAACCTAATAGATAAGAAAATATGTAAACTTATAGATAATAAAAATCTTATTTACATTTACCCTTCAAGTAGAGCTGTCTTAAAAATAAATAAATCAAGAGAGCATTATGGAAAAAATAAACTAATCATTGAAAAGCTTATAAAGCAATATAGAAAAAGGAAATACTTAATATTAAGAATCTCAAATGCACTAGACTTTAATTTGGACGGGCAAAATTTATTTATCTCTCAATTATTAAATACTTTAAAAAAGCACAAGCACATTACACTTGATTTGCATAAGGATACATACAAAGACTTTATTCCACTTTATTTTTTTTCAAAATGTCTGGACTCTTTAATTGAGATCAACAAAACTGGTACTTTTAATACCTCGTCTGGTATTAAAACTAGTATAGATGAGATTGCCAATGCAATCGTCAAGGGTTATGGTAAAGGAAAAATAATTTATTTAGATAAATTATATCGTGACTCATTCGTTCTAAATAATTCAAAATTAAAAAAAACTGTTAATCTATCTATATCAAAAAAGGAAATTTTAGATTATTGTTACTTAATTGGTAAAAAGTTAAAAAAATATGCATAAAATATTTATTACTGGAGGATGTGGGTTTATTGGCTCACACCTCGTCGAGAAAATTTTTAACGTTTTCAAAGATTCTGAAATTGTGGTTTATGATAAAATCACCTACGCAGGTAATATAAAAAACCTAAGTAAAATTATTAAAAATAAAAGAGTGAAATTTATTAAAAAAGATTTGGTAGATATAAAATATTTAGAAAAACATATTAAAGGCTCTGATTTAGTTATACACGCAGCAGCAGAAAGTCACGTAGATAATTCTTTTAATTTAGAAGATCAGTTTATCACAACAAATGTCATGGGTACGAAATATGTTCTAGATTGCTGTAAAAAGTTTAATATTAAAAAAATCATACACCTGAGCACTGATGAGGTTTATGGAGAAATTTTTAAATCTTGCTTTAAAGAAGACGCAAGTTTTAATCCATCAAATCCTTATTCTGCTTCAAAAGCTGCAGCAGAAATGATAATAAGTGGATATTCACATTCATACAAGTTACCAACGATAATTGTAAGAGCAAATAACATATTTGGTACTCGCCAGCACCCTGAAAAATTAATTGCTGGATGTTGCTGGAGTATAATTAAGAAGAAAAAATTTTATTTACATGGCAGGGGGTTGCAAAAAAGATCTTTCTTATTTGTCGACGATTTTTGTGAAGGCATTATTCGGATTATTAAAAAAGGTAAAAATAATGAGGTTTATAATATTGGCTCAAATTTTGAGTATAGAAATATTGATATTGTTAAATTGATTATAAAAAAAATGAATGCCTCTTTTCATACAAGTGTTGAGTATACTAATGATAGGCCATTCAATGATTATAGGTATAGTATAGATTTTAGAAAGATAATGAACTTAGGGTGGAAGCCAACTGTCAAGGTTGAAGAGCAGATAGAAAATATTATCGAATGGTATAAAGAAAATATTGAAAGGTACCCAAAAAGGTTCAATTAAAAAATCATTAAATAGAAAAATGAAAAAGTATTTTTATGAAGAAACAGGTATGTATATTGATTGGGATCAACTCAACAGGCTACCTGAAATTGATACATTAATAGATATTGGTGTTGGCGCAGACGGTACGCCAGATTTATATAAAAGATTCAAGGACAAAGCTCTAGTACTGATTGATCCTTTAGATGAAGCAGAAACTTACTTTAACAAACATATGAAAAATTATAATGCTTATTTTTTTAAGACAGCATTAGGCGATAAAGATGAGGAAGTAACTATCAATGTTGAACAAGAAATTGGTAGATCAACAATTATGAATGTTTCTGATATAAACTTCGAAGGCAAGCCAGTAGATGAGCGAGGTATTGCTGTAAAAAGATTAGATGACGTATTAAATAAGATGCAGCTAAGTAATTTTGGCATAAAAATTGACACCGAAGGCTATGAATTAAAAATTATTCGGGGTTCTACAGAAACACTTAAGAAAACAAAGTTCGTTATAGCTGAAGTTAGACATAACCATGAATCTTTTAAAGGTGTATATAAATTGCATGAATTTATTAGAGAAATGCATGCTAATGGGTTTGTATTATCTATGATTTTAACAGCAAAGCCTTTTATAGCTGACCTTTGCTTTGAGCGAATTGATGAATTGTTTAATTAAATATTCTATATTTAAGCCTAGTAGTTTTTTTTAAAAATCATGTTTGAAAATAAAATTAAAAACTTTCTTAATAGTAAATTAATTAAATTTAATTTAAAGATTGTTGGTCATAATACTGGAAATCCTCTTGACTTCACCGATAAGGGTCTTGATCCAATTTCGGCACTATACTTAGCAGGACAAAACCAAATGATAATGAATTTAGATTTAAATTTAGGTCGGACCAATAGATGGTTTGACATGTCAGAGAGTAGTCTTGACCCTGCTATATTTGCAATTAGGACTGCTCTAGAAAAAAAATTAAGTGGTAATGAATTATTTCACGATATATTTCACACTCTTAAAGAGAACCAGGCATCTACAATTTTTGACAATGCAGCTAAATATTTAGATCTAGACACAGATCAAAGTAAAGTTCTTGATACTTATCCATGGTGGGCAGAAGTCAAACCTTGGGATAATCGTAGTATGGAAAATATGTTAAAATTCTCTGCTTATGAGGTAAAAAAAAATAGAGCAAGCAACGGAATGTATATCAAATCTAATGACCCCTATGAAATTATGACAGAAGATTTAAAGAATTCTCTCAACTCGCATGCCAGACAATATGCTAATATTACAGAACAAATTAGAAAAAATGGTTTTAAATATGGTTCAGAATTTGGATATGTCTCTGCAGAAATACTCATTGATAAAAATATAATTCGTTGGAAGCTTGGGGGAGAAGGGAATCATCGCGCGGCCGCTGCATCTGCACTGGGACTTAAGTCAATACCTGTACTTATTTCAAAAATTATAAGACTAGATGAGTTGGAATACTGGCCTAATGTTAAATTGGGAACATTTACTAAAGAACAAGCCACTAAAATATTTTATAGCATTTTCGATGCGCGTCCTTCAAAAATATACAATGAGTGGATAGAAAAAAAGGGATAATATATTTTAAGAATATATACTCTTTATGAGATAATTATGGTTTATTTAATCCCTGCAAATTTTCTTAAAGAGGTACAGAGCATTAAAACAGTAGATCAAAAAACCTCATTGCCAAAAATATCAATTGTTATGCCCTGCTATAATCAAGTTGAGTTTATTGAACGAAGTATACTGTCAATTTTAAATCAAGATTATCCAAACTATGAGCTCATAATTATAGATGGTGGATCAAAAGATGGAACTATTGATATAATAAATAAATATAAGAAATACGTTACTTTTTCAATTTCAGAGAAAGATAAAGGTCAAAGTGATGCCCTAAATAAAGGCTTTAATTATTGTACAGGTGACATTTTTGGCTGGCTAAATTCAGATGATATATATTTACCTAACACTTTTAAGGACACTATTAAAGCTTTTAAAAATAATCCAAATAAATATATTGTATTCGGAGATTTTCTCTCAATTGATAAAAAAGATTGTATTCTTGATTATCATCATGCATTCAATTTTAGTCTCAATCAATTTAAATACGAAGGCTTTCATTTAAATGCACAATCAATGTTTTGGCGCAACATCGTACATAAAAATTTCTCTGGATTTGATACTAGTCTTAAAAATACAATGGACTACCAAATGATTCTTGAATTTGGAATTAACGAGGGAGAAACTTCTTTTATTCGTATTCCTAAAGTTCTTGGGGCTTTTCGCCGTTACACAGGACAAAAAACAGGTGGAAACCCATCACGAGTTTTAAGCGAACATAAGAAAATTGCATTTAAATATAATTATTCAGATAAATATAGATTTATTGGTAAATTAAAGTGGATAATCTTTCGATTTAGGCGCGCATGGTGGTATACTAAAAGAGGTGGATTATCTAATTTAGCATCTAGATTAAAAATTGCTTATGATAACCGTTTCTAAATCATCATTTATCATTTCTTTATTTAGATCAGATTGGATGCTTCTTTTAGCAGTTGTTGCTAGATCAATACCATTAACTGCAGAGTTTAGTTTTTTAATTCTTGCTATCTATGCTTTTCAGGGAAATAGACAAGTTATTAAAGCTCTTATATTTACATGGTTACTCATTGCGCTTAATAAAGCATTAGTACCTGGTCTAGCTTCTGGTATGTTAGGTAGATATTTAGTGATTTTTGCATCTTTTGCCTCAATAATGCTACGGATAGATTTCAACTTAAAAAAAATTGACTCTCTCTTATTTCTTACTGTTTTCTTGGGAGTTTTTTTTGGAATTCATGCAATTTTTATAAGCCCAATTCCAGATGTTTCCATTTTGAAAGCAATTAATTGGACTTTGACAATATTTACTTTGTATATGGCATGGTCAAATCTCAATTTAGCGCAACATGAATATATGCAAAGATGGATTTTAGGATTTTTATTGACTGTGGCTATATTGAGTATTCCAACCTATTTTTTTCCTGAAGTTGCATTTCGAAGAAGTGGCACAGGCTTTCAAGGCATTATTAATCACCCTCAAATATTTGGACCTGTAATGGCTATAGTTGGCGCGTTAATATTAGGAAAATTACTTATTGAAAAAAGACCGTCATGGGGTCATTTATTTTTATTTTTTAGTATTTTCATTTTAATAATTTTGACTGAAAGCAGGACTGCTTTAGTAGCACTTGTAATAGGTACTATTCTTGCAATTTTTTATATTTCTTTAATAAGCAAATATGGCGTTAGGGCATATATTCCTGCTGTGAAAAGTAAAAGAGCTTTTTTAATCGGAATTTTAATTATAATTTTTCTTGTTCTTGATTCATTGCTATTTAATTTTGTTGATTATTTTATTACTAAAAGTTTTCAAGCTGATGTAGATGGACTTTTTGATGCTTTTTCTACTTCCAGAGCTGTGTTGTATGAACCAATGATTGCTAATATAAAAGAAAATCCACTTTCAGGAATTGGTTTTGGTATAGCCTCAGATTATTCATCGATGGAAATAGCAAGAGATCCGATACTAGGACTGCCACTCGGAGCCCCAGTTGAAAAAGGTGTAACGCCCATCATGATTCTCGAAGAGGTTGGTATTATTGGTTTTATAATATTTTTTATTTGGCTATTATTTATCTTAAGTCGATCATTAAAAAAAGGAATTGGACCATTTTTGGTACTTTTAACTTTATTGCTAGCAAATTTGTCTGAGGCAACTTTATTTTCGCCAGGAGGTGCAGGCCTTTTTCAATTAATAATTCTTTCATCGTGTGTTACGAGAGTTAGATTTTCACAATATCCTTCAAAAAAGGCGATTAAAGAAAATGTCTAACAACCAATTCTCAATTTGGATTTGGATGCAGATTCTCACACCTCATATGTCTGCTCTAGCAGAATCTTTAGCTAAAAGAGGATGTAAAGTCACTTTTGTTAGTAATATGATACTATCACCTAATCGTTCCAAACAGGGTTGGGAAAAACCATCTTTAAGTAAGACATCTTTTAAATTAGTAACCAATAAAAAAGCTACTCATCGCCTTGCAATGAGTGCACCAAACAACTCAATTCATCTATGCCAAGGACTACGGGGCAATGGTCTTGTAAAGAGCGCACAAAATATTATAAAAAAAAGAGGGCTAAGTCATTGGGTTTTAATGGAAGCTATAGATGATGCAGGCTTGATTGGCATCTTTAAAAAATTCGTATACCACTTTCTTTTTTTTCAATGGCGAAACCATTTATCAGGTGTACTAGCAATAGGCCAGAACTCATCAGAATGGTTTATTAAAAGAGGTATGGTAAAAGATCGTATCTACCCATTTGCATATTTTCTTGAAAATCCTAAAAAATATATATCAAAAAAATCATTTGAAGATCAAATTTCCAATCGACCTTTTAGATTTATATTTGTTGGTAGATTGATTAAATTAAAGAAATTAGACCTATTAATAAATGCAATTGAAGCTTTAAATATAAAAGATATTGAACTATGGATCGTTGGCAACGGTCCTGAAAAGTACAAATTAAAACAGTTAGCCCAAAAATCATTACCCACTAAGGTAAAATGGCTTGGAACAATGCCAATTACTAAAATACCAGAAGTATTAAGTGATGCAGATTGCCTAGTTCTCCCAAGTCGCTACGATGGATGGGGGGCTGTTATTTCTGAAGCACTTATGGTTGGAACTCCTGTAATTTGTAGTGATAATTGTGGTGCAGCAAATGTTGTAACTGCAAGCAATGTTGGGAGTGTATTTAGCACTAATGATTTTGATTCATTGGTTAGATCCCTTAAATCTCAGTTAAAAAAAGGAAAATGTGGCGGAAAAGTAAGAAAAAAAATCTCAGATTGGTCAAAATGCTTAGACTCTGAATCAGGTGCGGAATACTTAAAACTAATAATGCAAAAAAGGAATAATATTATTCCGCCGTGGCTAAAAAAATAATGAGATTAATAACTTAAGAAATATTAAGAAATATAATGAAAATTGTACACATCGTTCCAAACATAAATGACGAGGCTTCAGGTCCTTCGTATACTGTACCTCGACTTTGTAAGTCACTAGCAAATTTAAAACATGAAGTTGTACTATCTTGTATAGAGGGAAACTCTTTTTCTTCTAATGTAAAACTACAAACTCATTCTTCATGGCCATTTTTGAAAAGATATGGAATTTCTCATGAGCATGTAAAATCTTTGATTAAAGCATCAAAGACAGCTGATATAGTCCATAATCATATATTATGGTCAATGGTAAATATTGCTGCAGGATGGATCGTGCCTGGTAAAAAAGCTAAATTGGTTACCTCACCTCGTGGAACCTTATCTGAATGGGCGCTAAGACATCATAGATTTAGAAAAAAATTATTTTGGCCAATGCAAAAAAGATTACTTGAGAAAGCTGATCTAATACATGCAACAAGTGAGTCTGAATACGAAGACATAAGACGTCTTGGATTAAAACAGCCAGTAATAATTATTCCAAATGGCATTGATATTCCAGATATTGAAAAAAAAAATTCGACTAACAATGAAAGGGTTATACTTTTTATCTCACGCATTCATCCAAAAAAGGGATTAGAATTATTGGTAGACGCATGGGGAAGCATTGAAAATAAATATGAAAACTGGAAATTAAATATTGTTGGCGATGGAGAAAAGAATTATCTCTCTTCACTAAAAAACAAAGTTAAAAATAAAAATTTGAATAATGTGATATTTACTGGTCCTCTATATGGCTCTGAAAAACAAGCAGCATATCAAAACGCAGATTTATTTATATTGCCAACTCATTCTGAAAATTTTGGAATGGTTGTTGCTGAAGCTCTAGCAAATGCTTGTCCAGCAATTGTAAGTCAAGAGGCGCCATGGTCTGGACTTAAAGAGCATCATTGTGGATGGTGGATACCAAATAATATTGAAAGTTTAGAAACAACTCTCGATTTAGCAATGTCAACGCCACAAAAGGAATTACAAATAATGGGCTCAAATGGAAGAGCATGGATGGAGCATGATTTTTCATGGGATAAAATTGCTATTTTAATGGAGGAAGGGTATGATTGGCTAATTAATGACGGAAAATTGCCAAAAACAGTTAAAAAAGATTGAGGCATTATTTTAAGTTTAATGACACTAGAAAATAAAAATATAGTAGAACTTGATATTTCTAATTGCAGGAATTTAAACCCCTACTCAAGATCAGAATATATTGGTCGAGCATTATGGGCGATAGCTCTTCCTTTTTTTCGGTATAGTCCAAGACCTTTTTTTGCTTGGAGAAGATTCATATTACGACTATTTGGATCAAAAATTGGTAAAGAGGCACACATAGATCCAACTGCAAAAATTTATTTACCGTGGAAACTTATTCTTGGAAATCAGACGAGTATAGGTGAAAATGCGATAATATATAATCTTGGCCTTGTTACAATCGGAGATAAGGCGACAATCTCTCAAAGAGCGCATCTATGTGCAGGCACTCACAACTATGAAAGTTCATCTATGGAATTATTACGCATACCAATACAGATTGGGGCCCAGGCATGGATTTGTGCCGACGCCTTCATAGGCCCAACAGTCACAATTGGAGAAAATTCTGTTGTGGGAGCCGCTTCAGTTGTTGTAAAAGATGTACCTCCATGGGAAGTACATGCAGGAAACCCAGCTAAATTTTTGAAAAAAAGAGTAATTTTTAGAAATTCTAATGAATCCTAAAATTAACAATAAGTTAGCTATAACGGTATTGTTAGCAGCGAAAAATGAAGAGCTGAATATCTCTAAGTGTCTCGAGTCATTGAGGCCAGCAGAAAAAATTTATGTGCTAGATTCACATAGTTCTGACAGAACAGCTGAGATTTCGAAATCATTTGGCGCTGAAGTCGTACAATTTAATTACTCTGGCGGTTATCCTAAAAAACGTCAATGGGCCATGGAAAGCCTAGATATTCAAACTTCTTGGATCTTATTAATTGATGCAGATGAAGTTGTTCCTGATTTATTATGGAGTGAAATAAGTGAATGTATAAATAAAAAAGAAGCTGCTGATGCATATATGATAAATAAAGGGTTTCATTTTCTTGGTAAAAAAATGAAATTCGGAGGGTTTTCTTTTGATGCAGTACTTTTGCTTAAGGCTGGTAAAGGAATTTTTGAAGAATTAGTCGATGATGATGTATCAGGATTTGATATGGAAGTTCATGAGAGAATAATTGTGAATGGCACAATTTCTAAACTAAGAACACCTATTATTCACGAGGATTTTAAAAATTTAGAAGCATATATTTCAAGACATAATACTTATTCAACATGGAAAGCCAATGTAAGATATAAATTACATACAACCGGAAGTTATGGCAAAGATACTGTAAAACCTAGATTTCTTGGAAACTCCCAAGAACGACATCGATGGATGGATCGAATAAGCTCACTTTTTCCATTTGAGCAATGGGTAGTGTTTTTTTATCACTTTATTTTTCGACTTGGTTTTCTAGAGGGAAGGCGTGGTTTAATAGCATGTCAAATACGCTCTAGCTATATTGCGCAAGTAAGAGCAAAAGTGTATGAAATGAAAATAAAGCAAAATAAAAAGACATAACTATCTAATATTTTTTCATCGATGAACGATAAACTTTATACAAAAAATCCACCTCTTAAAATTTCACTAATTACTGCAACTTTAAACTCGTCTGATACAATTGATACTTGTTTAGACTCGATTGCATCTCAAACATATCAAAACATAGAATATATAATCATAGATGGATTAAGTAATGATAATACTTTGCAAAAGATTGATAGTCACGTTTACAGTCCTACAAAAATTTTAAGTGAAAAAGATCAAGGTATCTATGACGCCCTAAACAAGGGAATAAAATACTCTACAGGAGATATAATAGGTTTTTTACATTCTGATGATTATTTTTCAAACAATAAAGTAATAGAAAAAATTATAGAACAATTTGAAGAAAATAAACATATCAGTGCTGTTTATGGAGACTGTGAATTTGTGAGTAAGATTGATGAAACAAAAGTAATAAGAAAGTGGAAAAGTAAAGCTTTTAATTCTAAGCTTATTTTATATGGCTGGATGCCTCCTCATGCAGCCCTATATATGAGAGGAGAAATAATAAGATCAGTAAAAGGATTTGATAGTACATTTAAAATAGCGGGAGACTATGATTGTATTTTAAAAACTTTCACAAAATCAGGTTTTAAAGCATCTTATATTCCAGAAGTTATACTTAGAATGAGGATTGGTGGAACTAGCAATCGATCATTTTCAAATATACTTTTAAAAACAAAAGAAGACTGGAGGGCACTTCGTCAAAATAATTTTGGTATTTTTTCCTCAATAAGAGCAATTATAATTAAAAATATTTCCAAGATACTTCAATTTCTATAATTTGCCTGATATACCTGTATTTAAATAATTACTTAATTTTACTATGTTGCACTTAAAAACTCCGAATGGCATAAATGTTGATGTACCTGAGAATCTAGATGAGGACAAAACACCAAGATTTGAGATAGGCAATAATATTGAGTCAGCCCTTTGTTTTTATAAACATCACGGTTATGTAATATTTCAAAATTGCATTACTAAAAATATTTGTGATGAGATAAGAAATATTTGGAATAATAGTGTTAAAAAATATAAAGGCACAATTTATCGACAAACGACTGCTAAAGCTGAAAAAAATATTTTCAATGAAAATAATTGGATAATGAATCCTGTTTTAAATTTGCAAAGTTTAAATCCCCACTTGTTTGGCAAACTTAGAAATATGGTAGAAAAAGAAGTTTTTTCAAGCGCGAAAATTTGCGAGGCATTAAAGGAAATTTTAGGCGAAAGACCAAAAATAGTTCAGTCAATGTATTTCGAGGGCAACTCAGCAACATGGGAACATCAAGACTCATATTATCTTGACTCTGAGAAAATTGGTGAAATGACAGCGGGTTGGCTAGCTTTAGAAGAAATAAAAGCAGATGCTGGCAGATTTTTTGTTTGTCCAGAGAGTCATAAAATCATACTTGGAAAGCAAAATATAAAAAATAATATTGCTGATAAACATGATAAATATATTGCAGATATCGTTTCAATTATGAAAAAAACTAATATGAAAATAAATGCTCCTTACATGGCAAAGGGTGATATCCTTTTTTGGAACTCAAGAACTATGCATGGATCTATTGACTCTCAAAATGCAAATTTCAGTAGATCTTCAATAACAATGCACGCAATAGCTGAAAGTCATAGATTTTTACAATTACATTCTCGAAAATTAGATTTACCTACGGATAATCTCAATCATTCGTTAATTTTTAGGCCAAAAGATCAGTCTAAGCTTAAAAATAGACTTATTTTAAAAGCTGAAACATATTTTCCAGAAACTTTTCACTGGTTTAAAAGAAATGCTGTAAAAATGCTTGTTAGAAATAATTAATATTTTGACTTAATTTCGAAAATGTTTAAAAAAAATTCTAAATCACTTAGTTTGAACACAACTTATTTATTAGTATGAATGATTTAAAGAATAACGTATCTAAAGATGTCTCAGTTTTTTTTGATGGCTATGCACACGATTTTTCTAGTATTTATAAAGAGGATACTAAAAAAAGATCATCCTTTGATAAATTAATGGATAAATGGTTTCGGCAAGGTATACAAGAAAGATTCGACCATACTCTCAAAAGAACTAATAAAGAAGCAATTAATTCAATTTTAGATATAGGTTGTGGACCAGGACACTTTGTTGTGAAATTTCTTGAGCAAAACAAAAAAGTTGCAGCTCTTGATATTGCTCCATCTATGTTGGACATAACAAAAAAACGTGTGGAAGCATTGAATAAAGACCATGAAGTTGAATTTATACTTGATGATTATTTGAATTATAAACCAAAGCAAAAATTTGATGCAGCGTGTGTTATGGGATTTTTTGATTATGTTGAAGATCCAGTTAAAGTTCTGCTTAAGTTGTTGGATGATACTAATAAAGAAATTTATATATCTATCCCAGACAATAAAGGCTTATTAGCTTTACAAAGAAGAATAAGATATAAGATGCGTAAATGCCCTCTTTTTTTATATTCAAAGGCTTACCTCGAAGATTGCTTGAAACAAGCTAATTGCTATGAGAAAAGTGAAATTATTGATATCGACAGAGGATATTTTATAATTATCAGGAAATAGTTTGAATAAGATACCTTTTCATTTATCTATCGATTTTGAAGATCTTTCATATGATTTGCTTCGATCAATTGGACAAACTCCTAGAGTAAGTTCAACTGCATTGGAGTTAAGCTACGATATAATGAATAAATTTTCTGAAGAAAAGTTAAATGGAAAAAAATTAACTTTTTTTACAACCGGTACAGTTGCAAGAACGAAGCCTGATATTTTAAAGCAAATGATAATGGATGGACATGAAGTAGGTTCACACTATAATTTACATGACTTAATGTATAAACAATCTAACTATGAAATAAGAAAAAACTTAGAAATTGCTAAGGAGTCAATTTTCAAAGCATGTGGACATGAACCTTTAGGATTCAGAGCGCCTGTATTTTCCATAACCCCAGATAGACTAGATATCTTCAATGATATTGATAAATCATTTAAATATGACTCAAGTCATGTATTAAATTTAAATTTACATAATAAAAAATTTTATGAAAAACTGGAGCCATTTAGATCCATTAATTTAGTTGAATTCCCAATTGTTCCTAAAGGTTATTTCATGGGGAAAGTTCAAATCAAATCTGGTGGCACATTTCTCAGGTTATTTTCAAAAAAGATTATAAAGGAGGTGATGTATT